>Ga0315909_10007467_pt1 | contig 12206 bp, 7 predicted proteins | sample LakEriMetagenome_11_FD_203527 | JGI IMG/M metagenome (GOLD analysis project Ga0315909, IMG submission 203527) | Freshwater fungal communities from buoy surface, Lake Erie, Ohio, United States - Buoy 2 MA125 | ecosystem: Environmental > Aquatic > Freshwater > Lake | place: USA: Lake Erie, Ohio...
CATCAATGGCAAAGCAGGAAGCCAAGAACTCCAAACGATCCTGGATCCACTGGCGTCGATGTCCATAGTCGCACCCAGAAACGGGATCTTCCCCGGTCAGGAAGGCGCGTCGGACGCAGCGCTGGGTAATATGAAGGATGTTGACTTGATCGGGTGGGCAGATTTCGGCTCTGGCGGTCCTTGGCATGAGTCAGGCTCCCTTGAAGCGAGGAATCCTAGGGCATCGCATGGGTGGATTCTAAGGGCAAGCCCATAAAATGGACAAATGAACACAAATCGCGAGTCGCATGGAATAAGCCAGGAAAGCGGTAAATCAGAGGAAAAAGATGAAGAATCCAGTTTCATAACCCCGGCGAACGCCCGATTGGACAGATGGACAAAGAGTCACATTCCTGGGTAGCCTGGCGCAAGGATACACCCCAATTCTTGGGGGTCAACCAAGAAAGGTGGGTGGCACCGATTGAGGAAGGAGATGGATAGAGAAAGGTCGGTGCCATCCACCTTTTGAAGGCTACTCGAGGAAAGGAATGCGAGCGAAGGCTGCGAGTCAGAATTCAATCGGTGCCACCCACCTTTCCAATCGGTGCCACCCACCTTTTGAAGGCTAGCGTTCGAGAGGTAGAGGTCAGAGTCTACAGGCCGGCGGTGAAAAAACCTGCCGGAGTGACACGATGGCTCTCGAGGAAAGGAATGCGAGCGAAGGCTGCGCGTCAGGGAGTCGTCTGGAGCCGCAGGCCCCACTGACGGATCGTGGCGTCGGCTTCCGAAAGCTTCGCGGTATTCAACTGAATTCCGTTGGCCTGCGACACTGAAAGCAGCCCCCAGAAGTCGCCATACTTGAGTGCCCCGGGTACCAGATCGGGATCGTCAACGTCGTCTCCTTGGCTGGCCGTCGTTGCGGTAGGAGTCAGAAGCAGCGAATCGACCGGGCTGTTTTTCATCGCTGCCACGGCAGCAGAAACCCATGCGTCTTCCCCTTCACCAACCAGTTCAATCGACTCCACCCCCTGACCTTTCAAATGTTGTAACAGCGATGCCAAGGCTGCCGCTTGCCGAAGGCGAAGGGCAGGTGAATAACCATAGGTATAAGCCGCCGACCTGCGTGGGTTGGCGACCAAGGCTTGGCGAGTCCATTTCTGGGTTGCAGGATCGACGGCGACTCCCAACCCCTGAGGATGCCACTGAACGCGAACGGATGTTCCGGGGGCAGTTTCTTGTGGAGCACCGCCGACTCGAACCTGCAGTTTCTTGGGAAGATTTGCCAGGTCCATCCCCTGGTCCGGACGGATCGATGCTACGGACGCACCCTCCCATGATACGGATAACTGATCGTTCTCTCTCGAAACATTTTTTCCCCACTCGGCCGCTCGGCGTGCCACTGGAGCAAGAATGGCGTTCCAACCTTCTGCTACCAAAGAAGTGTCCCTGCCGCCGCTTGCCGTCTGCGATTCGGCGATTTGCCGTTGTGACTCTTCATGCCACCACCGCAAAATCTTTCGCTCCGATTCAATCCCCTTGGCTGGCTCCGGATGCTCGGCGTCCCACACCGTCAGATCGTCTTTCCCAAGAAAACCGTAATCCCGCTCCAGCACCGGTTCGGTCATCCCAAGCCCAAAGAAACGGTTGACCCAGTTGTAGAGGCTGACGCGACTGACGTGGTTGTAGTTGTGTCCGTAATGGAGACTAGGGAAGAGAGCGACTCGGTCGGCAGCTTCGTAAAGGCTGTAGATCTTCTTCAATTCGGGAAATCCATCCTCTGGCATGGTGCGAGTCCAGTCGTTGGCGGCCGTCAGCCCCATCGGTTTGGGTGCAAACAATGCAGCAAGCTCGACATTCCCGGTATCGACGCGAAGACCTGACGCGTTCTCGCAGGTGCAGCCTCCCTGCATCCCAGTGCTGACCATCACCGCAGGAAACGCTATCTGCAATCGCGGCTCCAGAGCCGCTGCGATGAACGTCTGCGTGCCACCACCGCTGGCACCCGTGATCCCAAGCTTCGATGGATCGACTTCGGGAAGGGTGAGCATGAAATCGACGGCCCGCATCGAATGCAATGTCTGAAGGCCCATGACCGACTGATGATGCCCTTCCGCCTCAGGGCTGAAAAGCACCCATCCATCCTTCGTGGTCGCGTCGACTTCTCCGCGTACCTTAAATCCATGCGCCCGCTCCATCGAGACCTGCTGAGCATCACAATACCCCAGCATGTCCCACTGAAAAACGACGCAGCCCATCCTCGCCAGTTGCACGCAGCGCGCCTGAATCGGATTGCGAGCCGCCGACACGAATCGCTCTTCCCCATTCGCCAACTGTCGATTGACCTCAGCAGGGGCCGGATCGTGAAACCGACCATTAGGCCAGTGGCCATGCGGACATAGGATACCCGGCCGCTTCCCCTCCCAATTACCGACCGGACGATACAGCGTACCGGTGACAAACAGCCCAGGAATCGATTCAAAATAAACCTTCTCGACCTGGTAATCCCCCATCGATCGCGGCGAATGGATCGTTGCCTTGAGTTCCGGCAATCGCGGCATCGGGTGCAGGCCCAATGTCACTCGCAGCTGTTGCCGCAGCTCCTCGGCCCGCAGCTCCCATGCCGCACGCTCGGTCGGAACATTCTGAAACGGGAAGTGAGCATCCAGGTCTTTCATGGGGCGCAAGGCTGCCGGCTTCGTTTCCTGTCCCAACGCACGACTGGCGTCACTCGAACCAAGGATTCCACCGATAGCGATCGCCATGATCATCGCACGACGACCACGAACGATGGCGCTGCGATTGGGCTTGGATGTGGCCTTCTTCATCTGAGCTGGCTCCTGGGATTGCAAGTCGCATGAGGGAAGGAAGAATGCGGGAAGTTGCGGCCGATCACCATCGCGGCTGTTTCAGGATGGCAGGAATGACCACGGCCGCTCCGCGTCAGGTAGGATAATCATGGCGATCATGAATCGCTCTTCCGTGCATGGTAACTCGCCCGCTGGCCCATTAAAAGTAGAGTCTCAGCCGATCGTGCGGTCTGGATTAACGCGAAAGCATTCGCCAAATCTTTCGGTCACGCATCCCACCTTCCCTATCCCCCTACGAAAAGGAATTTTGCAATGAGATGTTTCGCTCTCTCTCTTCGACATGTCGCATCGAGCGCTTTCGCATTCAGCCTGATCGCTTGTTCGACCGCAACAACGATGGCGCAGGGACCCTGGACTTCGCTATTCGATGGAACCTCTCTGAAAGGCTGGCGTCCCGCCGCTCATGGTAAAGCCGACTACCAAGTGGTCGACGGTGTGATTCAAGGGACCACCAAAGAAGGAAGCCCCAATTCGTTCCTGATGAGCGAAAAGGAGTATGGTGACTTTGAATTGGAGTTCGAGGTCAAAGTTGATGATGCCCTCAACTCGGGCGTCCAGATTCGATCACGCGAGAAGTCCGCCGACGATGTCGCTCGCTACAACCAGAAACCAGAAGGAACCGAGGGAATCGGACGTTTCCATGGACCTCAGGTGGAAATTGAATCCAGCCCCGGGCAGGCAGGTTATATCTACGGGGAGGCGACGCCTTATGGATGGCTGTCTCCCGAACCCAAGGATGAAAAGCATTCTCATGAAGCTATTCTCAATGGCCAGTGGAATCGGTACCGCATCGTCGCCCAGGGACCACGCATCCGCACCTTCATCAACGACCAACCCATCGCCGACCTCACACACGACGAGATCTACAAGACTCACCCCAAGGGGCACATCGGTTTGCAGGTCCACGGGATCGCTTCAGGCACAGGACCTTACAAGGTCTGGTGGCGCAACCTCCGCATCCGCGAACTGGCGAAGTAGTGCTTAGTTCCTCAAGGCAACGAAGCCCTCTTTCCGGAATCACCAGCTCATCGGCCCAGTGCCGGGATCTAAAAGGCACTTCCGCCGTCCACCGATTGAGAATCTTGGTGTAAGGCTGTGGGATCTGAGGCTGTGGGATCTGCCGATTCGATCCCACAGCCTCCCCTGGGGCCATCTCCTTATAGTCGTTCGGCATGTTCTTCTGGCCCCTGCAGATCGGACTGCGACTCCTAGACGCGAATCGACCACCACTGCGATCGGTCCTTCGTGATGATGGATGCGCAGATGGGGCGATCTGGCAATCCGTCGCTTGTTTTCGCGGTAGCCCCGAAACCATCCCGACGCCGCCTCCGCCGACCGCCTCGGTGATCCTGCGAATTTGTCTTCCCCAAACCCCCATCGCTATCCGGTGACTGGCGTTTGTTTTGGGTGACGCAATCCGGCGCATAGTTGGATTGAGCTAGCGATCGGATCGAAGGAGTTGAACTCTGGTGCCCTGGGTGCAGAGACCCTGCAACCAGAGCCTGGGATCTTCACAGAATCAAGGAAACCAAACCCTTTTGATAGAAATTGAGCGAAGAACGCCAGGGAATTGCCCTGGAAGCCACCCGATCGGCTTTGCTATAAGCCCCTCACGTGCACCGTTCGTTGATTGACCTGTTGGGCAATCGACCAGGGAGTCGCCGAGGGGAGAAGTGGCCCATGCGCCGTATCGCTGTGATCAATCAAAAGGGAGGTGTGGGGAAAACCACCACCGCCGTCAACCTCGCCGCTGGATTGGCATCTCAGGGCAAAAAGGTCTGTCTGATGGACCTCGATCCTCAGGCGCACGCTTCTCTGCATCTGGGAGTTCAGCCGCTTCCGCCTCAGCCGACGATGTATGAAGTGCTCTGTGGAGAAACCGGCATCGCGGAAGCGAGAGTCCGAGTGAACGAATATCTTTCGGTTGTGCCGGCGAATCTCGACCTAGCAGCAGCCGAACTGGAATTGGCTGGGGAAGTGGGCCGCGAGGTGATCCTTCGCGACAAATTGCCGCGCGACCCTGAACAACTCGACTTTCTCATTGTCGACTGCCCGCCGTCTCTGGGGGTGCTCACCCTCAATGCCCTGACGGCGGTGCAAGAAGTTTTTCTTCCGTTGCAACCTCATTTCCTTGCCCTCCATGGGCTCAGCAAGCTACTGCGGACCATCGAGGTCGTCGCCAAGCGACTCAATCCCGCCTTGCGTCTCTCCGGTGTCGTTCTGTGCATGTACGAATCCTCAACACGCCTAGCAGCGGAGGTCAGCAAGGATGTCGATGACTTCTTTGCAGCGCACCACGAACATCAGGGCGTCTGGTCTGGGGCACAATTTTTCAAGACTCGCATCCGCCGAAACATTCGCCTAGCCGAAGCTCCCAGCTTTGGAAAAAGCATCTTCGACTACGCACCTGGTTCCAATGGAGCGGAGGATTATCTCGCGCTGACCCAGGAGATTTTGGGGACGATCGCAACCAAACCGGCGACCATCCCGCACCCCATGGCACGCACTGGCGGTCCAACCACCGCTGCCGCGTCCTGACCCTTCAGGCTGGATGGATGGAGAACCTGCCGATGTCGGCCCCCGCCTTTCTTCATTCGATCCAGTCGGACAGACCCCAGCAGGTTTCGCAAGCGGTGACTTGTCGCCACCACCAGCAAGCTTCGGGGCATGAGTCCCATCTAGAAAGAGTGGAAGTCGTGAGCAAATCCCTTTCTCATCGATCGCCATCAAGTCGCTGGCCCATCGGCCCGTGGGCGCTGGGGTGGTGGATGCTCTTTGCTTGGCAGCCGTTCCCGTTGCTTGCCTGGCAATCCAACACGGCAACGCCCGGAGTTGCTCCGGCAGCCTCGCAGCGCCAAGCCTTTGATCTTCAGCACAAAACCGCTGACCAAGCGGCATCCCTATTGGCCCCCCTGTTGCCACCCGGCAGTTCCGTGCAGTGGATCATCGTTCCCTCCAGCCGCCGTCTGGAGGTGATCGGACCTGCCGAAGTCCTTGGTCAGATTGCCAAGATGCTGCCGATGATCGACCGGCCCGCCGTAGCGCGTGACGGTAGGGAACCATCGAAGATGGAGCTTCCGGAGGTGCGCACCTACATGGCCGCACCCGCTCCACTGCGTGATCTGGCCCAATGGACCCAGCAGCACCTGGCGCCTCAGGGCGCCGCCCTGGTCGTCGACTCTACATCCGGCCAGTTGATCGTCCGCGCCCCTGCATCGCTTCATCACCAGATCCGCCAACGCCTTCAGGACCTCACGTCTCCCCCTTCCAGTCGCATCACCGATCAACTACTTCCTGGCACCACCCCACCGCTTGCTACCTCCGATGTCGCTCAGGCCAGTTGGCCGCCAGCTTCCGGTGCCTCCGCCAATGAGCCGCTTGGCCAAACGAACGCCATCGAAATGGCCGTTGGATCCCACGGTGCAGCCCCTGCCGATGCGGCGACTGCTCCCTGGATCCAAACCTCACTACCGATGCCTGCCGACCGCTGGCCACTCTTGCAGCGTGACCTGGCGCGTCTCTTTGGCGACCGGTGGCGCGTGCAGGAAGGTGGCCGATCTGCAGCTCTTTCGGATGCGCGAGGCAACCAGATCGCACTCCACTGGGATCCATCACGGCAGATGCTGCTATGGAGCTGCCCCGCCAGTTCGGCCACCCAGCTGCAGCGTCTGATCCTGGAGGCTTCTCGATCCACCGTCGCCGGGCCCACCACCGCTCAACAGCGCGTCGTTCGTGGTTCCATCGATTCCGCATCAGCCATCCAGGCCATTGTCGACCAAACCCGCTCGATCGCTTCGGGGGACCTCCTGCCATCGTCCAGGAATCAGAACGTCTCGTTGGTGCAACCGGCCAATTATCAAGACACCCCTGCCAGTGCTCCGCCCGCCGAAACAGCGCCATCGAACCCGGAAGAAAAGGGAGAACAAGCACCTTCTTCGGGAACGCGCGGCAGTCAGTTTGAAGGGGTGCAAATCGAAACGCTCCCCGAGCTGGATGCAATGATTCTCCGCGGTCGCAACGAAGAACTAGATCAACTGGCAGAGATCATCAAGCAGTTGGAGCAAGTCGGTGAGGGAACGCGGCCTGAGATCGCCGTAGTGCCACTGGAGCATGCCAATGCGGCTCGAGTCGCGACGATTATCACAGCGACGCAGGATGATCTGACCGGTGGCCTGCAGGGGCGAGCTTTTGCAACCCCGCTGGTCAAGCCCAACGCGATCCTCTTGATTGGATGGGGTGAGGCGCTCAAGGCGCTGCGGGAACTGGTTTCGAAACTGGATCAGCCAGTGGAACCGGAAACGCAACTGGAGGTCTTTCGCCTGAAGCATGCGAAAGCTTCGGCATTGCAGACCAGCCTGCAGAGCTTCTTTGCGACGCGACAAGGTCTGGGCCCAGTCATTCTATCCACCATCGATGCCCGAACCAACTCCCTGGTCGTCTACGCCGCGCCCCGGGACCTTGAGGAAATTCGTCTGCTGATCGAAAAACTCGACGTCCCCCAGTCCAGCGCGATGCAGCGGGTACAGGTCTTTCCCATCGAAAATAGTCTGGCTGTCGATGTGGCTGAAACGCTACGTGATGCGATTCAAAATCCAGGCACCGGCGATCGCAATGCCGGTCTGGAATTGATCGGTGAAGATGGTCAGTCCTTGGCCGCCTCAGGAATTCTCGATGACCTTCAAGTGACGGTCAACGAACGCAACAACTCGGTGATCGTCACCGGGCCGCCAGAGAGCTTCGAACTGATCGCGCAGCTGATCGGCCAGCTCGATACCCCAGGCATGGTCGCCAAGATCAAGATCTTTCCGATCGAAAACGGCGACGCCGCCTCCCTGGTGGAAACGCTGCGGTCGCTGCTGCCCAGTCAGACCGGCGATGCCAGCGACGTCCAACTGGGTAGCGCTCCCGGGGAGTCGTCTCTTGCACCCCTGCGGTTCACCGTCGACACGCGCGGCAATAACATCGTCGCCACGGGATCCGAAGGAGACCTACGGATCGTCGAAGCTCTGCTGACGCGATTGGATGAAGCAGGCAGTGCCCAGCGCAAAAGCACCATCTACCAGTTGAAAAACTCCCCGGCCCTCGATGTCGCTCTGGCGATCAACGATTTTCTCCGCAACCAACGGATCCTCGAGACCGCGGCTCCCGGAACGGCCAATCCGTTCGAGCAGTTGGAGCGGGAAGTGATCGTGGTTCCCGAGCCGGTGGCGAACAAGCTGATCTTGAGCGCGACACCGCGCTATTTCGGGGAGATCTTGGAGCTGATCCAGAAGCTGGATGAACAGCCACCTCAAGTGATGATCCAAGTGATGATCGCTGAAGTGACCCTGGGGGATTTCGATGAGTTCGGAGTGGAAATCGGTGTCCAGGATTCGGTCCTGTTCGACCGAAGTCTGCTGGGTGACCTGATCAAGACCACCACCACCACCAACGTCTCGACCCCCTCGGGCGTCGTCACGACGACTCAGGACAATATCGTTGCTGCCACCAACGAACCGGGATTCGACTTCAACAACAAGCCGCTGGGCAACAGCGGCAGTGCCAGCGCCTTGTCGCAGTCGGAGAAGGTGGGCGAGCAGGCACTCAGCAGTTTCGCGCTAGGAAGGGTCAACAACGAATTGGGATTTGGCGGACTGGTGCTGTCGGCATCCAGTCGCAATGTGTCGTTCCTCCTTCGCGCCCTTCAGGAAACGCGGCGCATGGAAGTGCTCAGTCGTCCCCAAGTCCTGACGCTCGACAACCAACCAGCCTTCATCCAGGTCGGTCAGCGCGTCCCCCGCATCATCGGGTCGATCGTCAACCAGAATGGCCAGCAGAACAACATCGCGCTCGAAAATGTCGGGCTCATTATCGGTGTCACGCCACGCATCTCGCCAGAAGGCAATGTGGTGATGGAAATCGATGCGGAAAAATCGAGTCTCGGGCCGGAGACCGAGGGGATTCCTGTTTCGGTTGCCAACAATGGCACCATCATCCGCTCCCCACGCGTCGATACCACCACCGCTCAGGCAACCGTCCTTGCTGCCGACGGGGAGACAATCATCCTGGGTGGACTGATCACCAAGAGCACTCGGGAACGACATCGCAAGGTGCCATTCCTTGGGGACATCCCGATCGTCAAGTATCTCTTCCGCTACGATCAAGTCGAAACGAAGCGAACCGAACTGCTGATCATCCTGACTCCGCACGTCGTCCGCAGCCCCGGCGATATGGAACGTTTAAAGCAGGTGGAGACGGCGAGGATGAGCTGGTGTGCGGCCGACGTGTTTGACATCCATGGCGACATCCAGGTGCCGATGCAGTGGGGCATGATGACCGACGAATCGAATGTGCCGGTGGTCTATCCCGATGACGACCCACGCGGCATCCGTTCGCTGATTCCCGCCGGACCGGATGGCGAAGTTTCGGCAAGCCCGATCGAACTGCAGGAAGGTGAGGAATGGCGGTCGTATCCTCCGGTGCCCGAACACCCGAAGGATGGTGGCGTCTATTACGAACGAGAAACGGAGCAGATGCCAATCACTCCCCCGCCTCAAGTGCCGCGTCGATCGCTGCCGCCAGCGAGGGAGTATGAGCCAGATTCGATGGAACTGCCTCCCCCAGTCCAGGCGACGCAGCCACAGGCGGATCCGCTCCCCTCAGGCGTTGAACGAATGCGACGAGCTCCGGTTCGAGAAGCTCCGCAGCCCAATTGGCCTGAATCGAACGAAGGAGGACGACGATGAGACCTCCACGAAACATTTTTGTTGCGATGACAAAGCAAACGATGCGACTGCTTCTTCCAATGCTTTTGTTCGGTTGCCTGGGAATGTTGGCCGGTTGCCAGTGGACCCCGGATAAGAAGCTGACAACATGGCCATGGAAGAAGAAGGAAAAGGCGGAGCGACCGGAGAGGATGCTGCCGGTTTGGAGCGATACGGTGCTTCACCAGCCAGGCAAGCCAGGGGTCCGGGGCTTTGGCGGGAGGATCTTTTTCTACAAGGATCAATCCCCTGAGGCGATTGAAGTCGAAGGCGGACTGGCGGTCTATGTCTTCGATGCCGACACGGTCGATCCAGGATCGCCGCAGCCGGAGAAAAAGTATCTGTTCACCGCCGAGCAGTTCAAGTCGCACCTGAGTCATTCGACCATGGGGCCAAGTTACAGCATCTGGATCCCGTGGGATCAGGTGGGCGGTCCGGTGAGGAATCTTAGCATCGTCGCGAGGTTCGAAGGGACCGAAGGAGGTGTGGTGATATCGGAACCGACGACAAAGCTGCTTCCAGGGGTCAGCACGCCGAAGGAACCGCCCGGCAGCCCGTCGGATCAGGTGGCCCAAAGAGCTTCCGGCAATGCAGCCGCCAACTCCCCCGTGCAGTCGGCCAGCTACATCGAGCCGGTGGCACCTTCTGCAAGAGACGGTGTGTCCAATCGCCAAGCCAACGCGACAGAAATTGCTGTGCCGCGACGCAATTCATCCACGATCGACTTGCCACCTAGTTTCCAGCGGCGGATGCAGCCAGCAAGCGGTGGAATGAAGAAAGGGATGCTGGAGGAGGGACAGATCGAATCAGAACGGATGCCACCTCCACTTCCGGAGTCCCAGTCGGGTTCCAGGCTTAGGGAAGCGATTGGGGTTCCCCCGATCGGTTCGACATCGGATGTTTTGGAAGAGCCAGCCACGATGGCGCCGCAGGAGAGGCGAGGCGGGATCGAGCGGACGGTGGGAGGGGCAGTGGCACCGGGGAGTCTGATGGGGATCCAGCCCGGACGGCCCAGGCCCAAGCCGCGGAGTCCACTTGAGCGAGGGCGAGTGACTCAGGCCGGCGCGGTCGCCGCCAGTCGTTCGTACCCTGGCCAGTCGCACTCCGCAGACCGAGAATTCCAATCGTCTTCCGTATCCGAGGCCGATGGCATTGCGGCAGGATCGAGCGGCATGGTGAGGACGGCGGTGGCGGAAGAAATCATGGTTGTCGGGCCGCCGGCTACCGTGGTGACCGATGCACGCAGTCGCGGTCAGATTCCTGGCCAGACGGCTGGGCAGCTTTCCGGCCGAGGCGCCGCCTCAGGCGCTTCGGTGCTTCCGTTGAACTCTGGCGGGGGGGCCGAATCGAAGTATTTTAGGGATCAACCGAGTTCTGCCGGTTGGATTGCCCCGTTGCCGCGGACGCCCCGGTCGGGAGGTGGCCGTTTTTCAGGGAATTGAGCCGTTGTGGGCGGAGGGTGGCTTGCCAGTTTGGCGAGGGAAGCGATACTAGGGAACTACGTTGCTGCTGGGGCTCCTCGTGATCCACGCGGCACGGAACTGGCCATCGGCCTTGTTGAATGGCGGAGTAGCTCAGTCGGTTAGAGCAGCGGAATCATAATCCGCGTGTCGGGGGTTCGAATCCCTCCTCCGCTACTATGGCATCTTCAAAAAGAGCCACCACTTCTGCAAAACTCACGTTTTCTTCGAGTTTTTGATTTCTGCGGTTTCCTCGTTGCGAATCTTTGCGACACCTTGCGGGAAGCTGCATCCCCGAAGTCCCCCGCCTCTGCCGCCAACCTGAAGTGCTCGTCGGTCACCGTCGAGTGGAGCTTTTGGGCGATCCCAGGTGACTGACGCGCTGGAGCGATTGAAATTTTCCAAGCGAATGGTGCGTTGTCGTCGAGATGAAGCAGACCCCCAGCATGCGGAAAAAACGATAGCCAGAAAAGCCAAATCAAACATCGACGCCGATGTCGCCTGCGAGAAGGTTTATTGGGAGGCAACAACCTCGTTACCCGCATTGGTACCCGCCCTGCAGTCGCCGGATTCGAGTGAGCACACATGATCTCCGCAGGAACAGGGGACATCCTGTGATTGGGTACAAGAATCCGAACGGGTCAGAAAGCCTGCGGAACACGACCCTTGGATCAGGACATTCGCAGGCCAGCAGACCGGTTGGACGAGGGGTTCCAGGGTGATTAGGCCGAAACCGTCTATCACTCCAAAAAATTCTTGTTCGGCTTGTAAGAGCCTGATAACCTTCAACTTTTTATCGCGGCCAGTTTGCGTGATAGGCTGCATTGGTGCGGTCTACAGAGTTTAGGCTGATCCGTATAAAAACAAGTTCATCGGACTTAGGCTGACTGGATGACAATCTGCGTTCGGTGATTTGACGGAGACCGACGAATTTGCCATGCTCATTACGCTCAAGTCGCTGCAACGCAACGTACGTTAGCGTCGGCATGCGTCGTGAGCGTAATGAGGTTTGGATTCGCCCTCCGTTTTTCATCGAACGCGATTGCCGTTATCGCGTAAGCCGATGAACTTTCCAACGCAGCGGGCATGGCATCGTGCCATGCCGCTGGTTTAAAATAGTTCATCGGACTTAGGCTGACTGGATGACAATCTGCGTT
>Ga0315909_10007468_pt1 | contig 12205 bp, 11 predicted proteins | sample LakEriMetagenome_11_FD_203527 | JGI IMG/M metagenome (GOLD analysis project Ga0315909, IMG submission 203527) | Freshwater fungal communities from buoy surface, Lake Erie, Ohio, United States - Buoy 2 MA125 | ecosystem: Environmental > Aquatic > Freshwater > Lake | place: USA: Lake Erie, Ohio...
AGCCAGCTCAGGATAATCTAGCTCCTCGAGCAGCACACCACGATTGAAATAAGGATCGGCAAAGTCTGGCGATAAATCAATCGCTCGGTTGTAGCTCTCAAGAGCGGCATCTATTCGGCGCAGTTCTCTTTCTGCTATTCCTCGATTTGAATAAGCAGAGGCATAATTTTTTTGATGTTGGATAGCTTGATTAAAATTATCAACAGCCTCATGCAATTTTCCAGTGCGCATAAGGCTGATGCCACGGTTATTAAAAACACTGGGGCAGTCAGATCGTCTAAGAACGTCTGAATCAAACAAGTTCAGTGCTTTTTCATAGTCTTGCAACTCGACGGCAATCGCCGCTCGAAGCTTAAGTGCCTCCGGGTGATCTGCCTGTATCGTCAGTACTTGTTCGTAAAGCTCTGATGCGACTGAAAAATCCATCTGCAGCTGATGCTCTATCGCGCTATGCAATAAAACATCTACCGCTACGATATTTTTTAAAGTAATGGAATTGCTCGTCATTGAAATAGCCCACACGTATAATTCAGCATGACGTGATGCTATCCATTGCAGACTGCTCAACTCACATTCTTCCTCACAGTAACTCTTCGTTACTCACAATTTGAGTCCATTCGATAGCGTAATAAAAGAATGTATGATTTACCGGGCGCCTGGCTCATCATCAATACTCACAAAAACTCACAATTAAGTGAATTAAGTGGTTATCCCAGACTAGGTATTCGAGAAACGTCACGCTTGTATTTAATTAGCGCTTCAATAGCTTTAGGTGAAAAACCTTGATCGGCATGATTTACATGACTCAACAGCACAAGCGTCCATTGTTCACTGGCCATCCTGCAGTTTTTTTTATCTGCTGCTTTTGGTGCTTCTGCGTTTGTTTTTTCTTCCCTATCGTATCAATTGCTTCGGATAATCCGACCTACGAGCAATCATATTTTATTGATAAGCAATTTCAATTTAATATCGGGTCGATAGACCACGCACCATTTACCGCTTATTCCAAGCACTTAAATCTCGGATATCAAAAAACTCCGGTTTGGGTACAAATTCGCATCACACCATCGAGAGCTTACTCAGAATTAGCGGTTCCTTCCGAGTTGAATAACCTGATCTTGCGTGTAGGCCCACACGACACTAATCAGATTGACATGTATGAATTCGATCAGGGACTATGGCAGGTTCAAACTGCCGGAGATCTGCAAAGCAGCAAAAAAAACACCTGCGCAGATGATTACTACTGCTTTAGCTTACGAAACCATTCTCTGGAACCCAGGACTGTTTATCTGAAAATTCAGACCTATGGCTTCCTGATGCCCGACACCGAAGTCGTGACTTTGGAAAATCTATCCCTTGCAAGCAGTGCCCGTATCAAACGTATTTTTATTTCACTGACAGTGACGTTTTTCATGCTGATGATAGGTTTGTATTGGTTGACCCGACACCGATCAAAACTAACGATTGTTTTCTGTATTTTTCAGGTGTGTGTTGTTGTTTACCTGCTGTCGATCTATGGATTTCCTGCGACATGGTTTCCCAATTTATCCGTTGACGTGCTGGATGCATTGCCACATGTGATGTTCATGCTTAGGACATTGCTATTGAATCTGGTGCTATTTGTCGTTTTAGGGCCGTATTGTTCTTCCACACTCTACCAACGCTTGGTATTTTTGTTAGTAGCCGTGTGTGCTTTGAATATATGTTTATTTTTTTCGAGTTACCGAATAATTGCCATTCAGTTGAATTTGGTAATTTTTACTCTACAACCGAGCATACATTTGTTTGGATTATTAAAATCCAAAGGAATGGTCAAGAATGTCAGAAATTTACTAAAATTTAGTTACCTTATTTTTAACTTCATCTTGCTAGCGTCTCTTCTGCCGTGGCTACTCTTTGAAAAAATTGGCTCTATCGAAGGACTTTTTCAAAATATTTCTGATTGGCGTCTGAACGGCACGATAGTCGGTATATTTGTATTTTTTCTGATTAGGTTCGAGGAAGAATACCGAGAAAAAATCCAGGCAGAACAAATTAATCAGAATCGCATTGATAAAATCGAGGCGGCATCCTACGCCGCCATGCTGTCAGACCGAAATACCCTGATTGATCTGTTGACGCATGATCTCAAAAATTCGCTCGGAACGATTACTTTTGCATCCAGAGCCCTGAAAGAAAATTGGCAAGATCATCCTTCTACGACGCAAAAAATAAAACACATTGATATTTCCGTCAATCGTATGAATCGCTTAATCGAGCACGTCGCCGTGTCAGCTAGATTAGATCGCTATGAACCTACACCTGCCGATTTCGGCGGAGCAGCATCTGACTTGATTGATGAATTGACTGAAACGTATACAGATCACGAGCGATTTAGTATCGATGTCGATGTGCACGCCAGTTTCAAGGCCGACCGAGAAATGCTGATCGTCATTTTCGGTAATCTCATACGAAACGCATATAAATACGGTCATGAAGGCGGAGCGATAAAAATTTCCGTCAAGCCCTATCCTCGTTCCGAGCAATCTGTTCTGGACGGAAACAAGGCTCCGACAGATGAGCCGCAGATCTTATATTTTGAAATCAGCAATGCCGTGGGTACATTCGGCATACCCGATGTGGAACGTCTGTTCGAACGGTACTACCGTCATCCGAATTCCATGGCCTTGCCTGGATTAGGATTAGGCTTGAGTCTGGTAAAAGCGGCTGCCGCCAAGATTGGTGCAAGCATTGATTTTCAGCATAATCAGGAAAACGTGACCTTTACCGTCGCAGTGCCGAATTAAGCATAGGTAAAAAATATGAGCCACCAAGTAATGCGATTACGTCAAAAACATTTTCGCTAGTGCTCAGTTAGCGTTATTAAAAAATTCAACCATTAGGAAACACCATGTCGTCCCAGTCAGTAATATCGATTGCACTCGTAGAAGACGATGAGCTATTGCGATCCGAGGTCAGCGAGCACTTAAGCAGGCATGGTTTTCTAGTCAGCGCGGTCAATTCTGTTCGTGCTCTGGATGATCTGATTACGTGCACGCCTATAGATATCTTCGTGATTGATCTCAACCTTCCGGGTGAGGACGGGCTGAGCCTATCCAATCGTCTGCGCCAGACCTTGCCTGATGCAGGCATAGTCATCATGACAGCTAGGGTCACCCTGAACGACCGGATTGCTGGCTACGATGTGGGCGGTGCAGATGTCTATCTGACTAAACCCGTTGTACCAGAAGAATTGGTGATGATACTTCGCAGTTTGGGTCGGCGCGTCAAACCTACTCAGGATGATCAGGCCGCGTCATTGGGTCTGAGACAGCGCACTCTGCTGGGACCTGGCTTATCTTCCGTGTTGCGCTTAACAATGCGCGAGAAGATGTTTCTGGTAGCCCTAGTGCAGGCGCGGGATAATACGCTTGATTCAATTACTCTTTGCGATGTGTGTACCGGACAAACTAGCGAAGAAACTATGAGCAAGCATGCGCTTGAAGAACTTGTCGCTAGATTACGAAAGAAAATTCGTGCGGCGCAAGTGGAAGGCGCGGAGCCCGCTATTAAATCAGTCTGGGGTATGGGCTATCAGCTATGCATGGAAATCAATCTGGTTCCCTAGCTTCCAATATAAGATCGGCTACCTTTTCAGCAATCATCATCGTTGCTGCACAAATATTCGCCGAAGGTATCGTGGGCATGACCGATGAATCTGCGATGCGTAAATTGTGTATGCCGTGCACTCGTAATTCATCATCGACCACCGACATACTGTCGTCTGCCCTACCCATACGTGCCGTACCATTCAGGTGGTAAGAAGACACACCGTACTGTCGTATAAAGCTTAAGAGTTCTTCATCGCTGTTTTTGTCACTGCCGGGCATAGACTCTGACTCGACATAAGGTGCCAACTCAGGCGTTTGCAACAAACGCCTTGCCAGCCGCACGCCGCGTATCAAGGTTTGTTGATCACGCTCGTGACTCAAATAATTAGGCTGTATGAATGGATCCTCAAACGGATCTGCACTGCGCACATGTACATAGCCCCGACTCTCTGGTCTGTGCTGCCATACTCCGCAGGTCATGCCAGGATAGGTATCAAGCATGCCAACATAACCTTCACGATAGCTTGCAGGTGAAAACACTCCCTGCAAATCAGGTCGGTTTAGATCATCGTTGGATTTCCAGAAAAAATGGATCAGTGACGGGCTCAGCGCCAGTATGCTGGGCTTGCCCACTAACCAACGCGCAACTTGTCCAACTAAGCCTAAACCGCGCGACATTTCATTCATGGTGCGACTATTTTTTGCGCGCGCCACCAGCCGTATAGAAAAATGATCGGAAAGATTTTGCCCTACACCAGGCAGATGACGATGAACGCGTATGCCCTTTGACTGCAAAAACTCAGCATCACCCAGCCCTGAAAGCTGCAGTAACCGCGGAGTGTTAATTGCTCCGGCACAGATAATGACTTCCCGCCGGGCGTGAATTTCGTGCAGATTACGGGATGAATCACCACGCACATACTGAATGCCTGTTGCACGACCATCAGCTATCACTATGCGTGTTGCTCGAGCATGCGTACGTACATCTAAATTACTACGTGAACGCGCAGGTTTAAGAAACGTGCGCGACGTACTCATGCGCCAGCCTTGGCTAATCGTACGCTGAAAAAAACCTACACCTGCTTGTGATGCTCCGTTGTAGTCATGGTTACGCGGTATGCCTATGCCTTGAGCACCGGCGATAAATGCATCACTAATGGGATGGTGCCAGTCTATGTCTGTAACAGGCAGTAATCCATCGCGTCCCCGAAATGAAGCATCACCCAAAGCATACTGCTCACTGCGTTTGAAGTAAGGCAAAACCTCGGCATAACTCCAGCCGCGATTACCTAGCGCTGACCACGCATCGTAGTCGTCTCGTTGACCGCGGTTGTACACCAAACCATTAATGGAACTCGACCCACCGAGCACACGGCCCTGAGGCAAAGGCACTCGACGATTCAGGGTCTGTGAGTTCGGCTCTGATGAAAACTGCCAGGTAAACGCCGGGTTGAATAAAACTTTTACAAAACCTGCAGGAATATGCAGCCAGGGATGCCAGTCACTAGGGCCTGCTTCCAGCAGACAGACGGTGATGTTTTTATCGGCACTTAATCGATGGGCCAGAATTGCGCCAGCAGCACCCGCCCCCACAATCACATAATCGACTGTTTCAGGAGGTCTGCTAAGCGATGTGGTTGCCATGAATCGAGAATTTACTGATTATGATTAACGCGCGGCACAACTAGTCGTCGCGTTCAATGAGCGAGACATTTTATCAACCAAACGCGCACGCTATGATGAGCTTTGCGTTGCAACCCTTAGTATTAACAGAAGCTGGGGATAGGCAGAAGCAAAGCGGCTAGAGCCGACTGACGCGCCGCTTTGCAAAGGCTATTAATCGAGAAAGTCTGGCTGCTCTTTGAGTATGCGCGCATACAAAGGCTGAAATTGAAACCAACCAGCATACGGTGAACCCACAATGTCGTACGTCTTTTGTGCGGACTCAGGGGTTATGGTTTTTAATGGTTTACCGTGCGAGGCAGCCTCAGCCAGTAACTGAACCTGACAGCTACGCTCTAAACAGATGTACCACCAAGCAGCTGCATCGACGGTCTCACCGGCGGTGATAATGCCGTGGTTTTGCAAAATGGCTGCCTTGTTCTGGCCCAAAGCTTTGGCTATGCGCACCCCTTCGTCTAGCTCAACAGCGACTCCACCAAAATCATCATAAACAGCGTGATCATTGTAAAAAGCACAGACATCCTGAGTAATGGGATCTAGCGTGCGACCCAATGCAGACCATGCACGGCCATAAGGTGAATGCGTATGAGCCGCAGCATTTACATCGGGACGCATAGTGTGCACGGCCGAATGAATCGCAAAGGCTGCACAGTTAACCGGATGATTGCCTTCGACTACATTGCCTTCATGGTCGACACGAATCAAATTCGATACCTTGACCTGACCGAAATGCACACCGTAAGGGTTGACCCAGAATGTATCGAGAAACTCTGGATCACGCGCGGTAATGTGACCCGCCACACCTTCATCAAAACCAAAACGGGAAAACAAACGAAACGCACCCGCTAGCTTTTGCTTGCGATGCAGTCGCTCTTCTTCCAGCGTCTCAAAAACAGGTATGGCCGGCAAAGCTAAAGACTTGCCATTACCCAGATACTGTTGATTCAATTCCAGCTGCGACAGTTCAGTGTGATCGTTCATTACAACTCCATGGTGGGACGACTAATGAATGCTATTGGGTGGAATAACAAGAGAATAACGCATTTACCAGAACAGGTCGTCGACTTAGCCCACACCCAGATAGATTTTACGGATGCGGTCGTCTGATGCCAGGGCTGATGCTTTGCCTTCCTGCGCCACCGAACCGTGCTCTAGTACATAGGCTCTATCGGCTATATGGAGTGCCGATTGGGCATCCTGCTCGGCCATGACTATGGCAACACCCCCATCGCAAATCGTTCGGATAGCTGCAAAAATTTCCATTTTTAAACGATGCGCGATACCGACAGAAGGTTCGTCTAGTAACAACAATTGCGGGTCACCCATCAGAGCTCGGCCTATGGCCACCATCTGTTGCTGCCCGCCTGAGAGCGTATTCACAATTTGATGCTCGCGCTCAGCCAAAATCGGAAACAAGGAAAATACGCGCTCAAGATCATCCGCAATCGCTTGTCGATTTGTGCGCAAATACGCACCTAATTGCAGATTTTTCATCACCGATAATTCAGGAAACAAGCGCCGCCCTTCAGGGCAATGACAAATACCCAAACCGACGACTTGCTCCGTTGAGTAGTTATGTAATGACTGACCATTGAATTCAAGTAAACCCTGCGAATTCATAGATCGAGAAATTACTTTGAGTAGCGTAGATTTACCCGCACCGTTGGGCCCTAGTATCGCTACCAACTCGCCCGGCTGTATGTGCAATTGAACTTTTTCTAGTGCAATCGCTTGTCCATAACCCGCTGTAAGCTGATCAATCTTAAGTAGCATGATCCACCGCCATCGGAGTTTGTTTACCTATGTAGGCTTCGATTACTCGCGGATGCGCAACGATTTCTGCGGGCGATCCTTCGGCGATCACTTCACCAAAATCAAGCGCGATGACGCGCGAGACTAACTGCATGAATTCGCGCAGCTTATGCTCTATGAGCAATATCGTCAGCTGCTTTTCTGCATGCAGTTGGCGTATTAATGCAGAAATCGCTTCTATCTCAGATGAGCCTAAACCCGCAAAGGGTTCATCAAGCAATAGTAATTCAGGCTCAGCCGCTAATGCGCGCGCTATTTCTAAACGGCGCAAATCACCATACGATAATAATTCAGCGGGCGTGTGCGCCTTGGCTTCTAAACCGACTTGTTTGAGTAACTGCATGGCTCGCTCACCTAAACCATCATGGCGCACGCGCGGGCCTAAGCTACCGACTAATACATTTTCTAATACCGATAAACCAACGAAAGGCCGGCATAGTTGAAACGTTCTGGCGATACCCAAGGTCACGATCTTATGCGGTTTTACACCAAGCAACGACTGACCATTAAACACCACGCGACCATTATCGGGCGGTATGAAATTAGTCAGCATGTTAAACAAGGTGGTCTTGCCTGCGCCATTCGGCCCAAGTATGCCGACGATCTCACCACGGTGTATGCGCATGCTGACCTGCTTAACAGCATGCAGCCCACCAAAATGTTTATTAACGCTATCGACTTCTAGCAGCACTGAGCTTATGGCTTGATTCATGATTTGCCCCCCTGGCCTGAACGTAGCCGCTTCCATAGAGGAGCGATGAATCCGTTGGGCAGGAAAAACAAAATCAGTATCAGCAATACGCTATAAACCATTAATCGCCATTCACCAAAATTACGCAAACCTTCGGTGAGTAATGTCAGTAGCAAAGCACCACCTACAGGGCCATAAATGGTGCCCATGCCTCCCACGTATACCATCGTGATGATAGTTACTGAAGTCACTACGGCAAATAATTGCGGACTGACTTGCAGCTGATAGTGCGCATACAAAGCACCACCCAAACCAGCGAACGCTGCGCTAATGACTAAGGAAACAATTTTGTAAGTAGTAATTGGAATACCCGCTGCCAGACAGGTCGCTTCATCGCCGCGTATGGCACGCAAAATGAGTCCCCAACGCGAGCGCGCCATCCAACTCAGAATGAATGTAGTGAGTCCTAAAACAGCCAGTACAAACCAGTAGTAATGAAGGTTATTACGTATTAGCGGAGCGATGTCTTGTATGCCCTCTTCGCCTCCGGTGTATTCCCAGAAAATCAGCATCAGTCGCTGCATGATGACGGCCGCTGATAACATGGCCAGTGCAAAATACGGCCCTTTTAAACGCAATGTAGGAAAGCCCAGCAATAAAGCAAACACCACAGCAAGCAGCATCGATGCAGGCAAACTCCACCAGGGGCCAAATCCCATTTGTACATTCACAAATCCAGCCACATACGCACCCACACCGATAAAAAGCGAGTGACCAAAATTTTCACGTCCCGTCAAACCCGACATGAAATCCCAACTCACCGCCCAAATGCCATAGATGGCCGCAACCGTCAACACGCCTACTAAATAATTTCCTGGAAACGCCAAGGGAGCTATGGCTAATAAACCCAACGCTGCCACGCCTGCCATGCCACTGAGTTTATCGAGTTGCTGAAATCCGTTCACGTGCATGCCCCTAGAATGCAGCTCGTTTGCCGAAGATACCCGCTGGCCTAAGTACCAGCGTCAGCAAGGTCGCAAGTACAGAGACGATTTCAGTCCAGCTCGTTGAAATGAGATAAGCCACCAAAGTCTCGGCATAGCCCAACATCAGTGCAGCCAGAATACTGCCGGGTATAGATCCCAAACCACCCACAATCACAATTGCAAAGGCTTTTACTATCGGCAGTAAATGCATAGAAGGCTGCACAGAAAGAAAAGGACCCGCCAATACACCCGCTAAGCCAGCCAGCGCAGCAGAGATGGCCATGACTAATGAAAAAATACGATCGCTAGGTATACCCATGTATTTGGCTGCTTCCGCATCTTGCGAGATGGCGAGTATGGCGCTACCCAAACGAGTACGTTGTATGAACAGATACAGCGCGCCTATCGCTACCACCGCCACGAACAGCGTTAACAAACGCTGGCCCGCCACATCGACACCACCAATACTAATTTTTGTATCAATAAATGCGGGTACGTTGCGGTATTCAGAACCAAAAGTTAAAAAAAGTGCCTGCTCAACCACCAACGATACAGCCAGCGTAATCATGAGCACGCCCAACTGCGAATAGCGCAATGGGCGTATCAAGATTTTTTCAACGATCACACCAAATAACGAGACACCCGCAATGGCGACGATCGCTGCCAGCCAGAGCGGCCACCCAACTAACGATGTCAATACATAGGTACCGTAAGCACCCAGCGCATAGAACGATCCATGGGCAAGATTGAGCACACGGGCCACACCAAAAATCAGTGTGAAACCCACTGCCAGCATGGCGTAAATGGCGCTAGTCACTGCGCCGTAAATGAGAATTTCCACTACTTCATCCAGGGGGGAAGGATGAAATTACCCGTGCGTAGTTCTTTGGGATAAATAACTACTCGCTCGCCCTTGTCCTGCCACTGAGCAAAGATCAAATTCGTCTTGCCCTTGCCCGTCATTAGGTCATGATTCTCATCAAATGAAATTTCACCCGCTATGCCTTCGTGCTTGGTTTTTTCCAACTCTTTGATGATTTTGTCCGTATCAAAACTACCCGCGCGCTTGACGGCATCGGCATACATAAAAACAGCATCATACGCAAAAAAAGCGGTATAGACGGGATAATTAGGTGAGAGCTTTTTAAAGGCATCAAAAAACGGAATCGTCTTTTTAGTTAGTGGTGCGCGTACAGCAAAATTAGCAGCCACTTCAGAAATTGATTTACCACCTATACGGTTATAAAAATCGCCATCCATACTCTTGACGTCTATACCGCCGTAGGGCACAGGTACTTGTGCATCATGCCATTGCTTGGCAAAGGTATCGCTGGAGCCGTGCGAGACAGTAACGATCAGATACTGAGCACCACTGGCTTTGATCTTGGCAAGCAAGGGCGAAAAATCCGATGTTTGCGTATCAAACAATTCCGTCATGCGTATATCAGCACCAACCTCTTTGGCACCTTTGGTTAACACCGGAACTAAATCTTGTACCCACTTGGCATTCTCGCCAACGATGGCAATTTTTTTATACCCCAGCTCGCCGATCACAAAGTTTGCAATGAAATCCACCAGCCCACGCGCCTGATGCGCTGCATTGATAGGGCCTACACGGAATATATATTTGTAGTTCTCGTAATCGGTTTTAACTTTATTGGTGATGCTGGGTGATGCTGCGCCTACACCCATATAAATAGTCTTGGCCGCTGCAATATGCGGTAACTGAGCTAACGTGACTCCGCTGGTATAGCCACCAATCAGCACATCCACTTTTTCATCTGCTACCAGCTTGCGAATGGCACTGATACCAGTTTCAGGATTTTCAGTCTCGTCAGCTGAAACAAACTCCAGCTTGCGCCCGAGTACACCACCTTTTTTATTAACTTCGTCAACCGCCATTTTGACAGCTGTAAGCGTATCTCTACCTACTTGTAACTGCACTGAGGTAGGCACGCCTATGCGCACGGGTTTGGATTCTTGAGCGATCGAGGCTGTCGGTGCTGACAACCATAATGGAATAAACACAGTTGCAATGAGGCGAACGCTCCAGTGAGGGGCACGCCATGAACGGGTTGCCATGCTGTCTCCTTGTCCGACTTTATTATTGCCCCACTGTGGGAGGCTTATTAATTGACGAGTATTACCAAGCTATCTGCTTGAGACTCATCGCATTAAATTATCTAATCACGAATGACTGATAACCTGACTGTAGTCGGAACACGATTATTTCGCAATGATGCGCTGCGCAAGAGAATGCCCAACATAATGGCCAGGCCTTACTACGTATTCATTTTAATAATAATTTAGGAAAACTAAACCACCCGGCTTGCTATGCTATAAGACTGGATCATGGCTTTGAATGATGCTTTGAATACCCAAGACAGCCATGCACTGACGGATGTTCATAACCAGCGATGTTATCGCTGTAGGATCTATTATTACAATCCATGTCTCAAAATATCTGAATCAGATTTCTGCTCTCTTTTCGTATCTCATACCCTCTGCCTGGCAGGCTTGCGACACACACTAATTTTTTAAAGGTCAGACTGTATGCGTTTAATTTGGCAAAGTATTGTGGTGCTACTTTTATGTGTTACTCAGCATGTCAGCGCTGCTGGAAAATTTTATACACAACAAGAATTCGACAGTTTACTTGCGCTCGGAAAACCTATCGTGGTTCATATCCATGCCGATTGGTGCGGAACGTGTAAGGCTCAGGACATACAAATCAATGAAGCTATGAACTCTGCTGAATTTAAAGACGTCACTTTTTTTGAAGTTGATTACGATGTTCAGCGTAAAACGCTCAAGTTTTTTAATATAAAAATACAAAGTACCATCATCATTTTTAAAAATGGCAAAGAAGTAGATAGGATAGCGGCAGAGAGAGACGCCGGTGAATTACAAGCCTTTCTCAAGAAATCTCTTTAAAAAGTATTCCAGCGAAAGATTACATGCCAAAAGCTTTTCTTATTGTTGAACTAACGGTTAAAGATCCTGTTGTTTATGAAAATTATCGTTCACAAGTACTGCCCAGCTTAGAATCTGTTGGTGCACGATTTTTAGTGCGCGGCGGGAAACGATTACAACTAGAAGGCGTGGATGAAGGGCATCACAATATGCTACGTACTATCGTCGTTGAATTTCCGTCGATGGACATAGCCACAGCATGGTACCAATCACCCGCCTATGCAGCCTTAAAAAAACTACGCATGAGCTGCTCTGAAGGTAGAGCGTTTATTGTTGAGGGCGCGTAGTAGTGCAATGAAAGGTGTACTTAGAAACGACCACATCGCTAAGTATGCAAATTTTTAATAAAAATTTAAGCCATGAACACATCCGATTTTGTAATTGATTTACCCCATATTGACCCAGACTGTTTTTCGCAGATAGACCCCGCCCGCCTCCTGCACCAGAAGCCGTCCACCCATCCGCCACGC
>Ga0315909_10007469_pt1 | contig 12205 bp, 10 predicted proteins | sample LakEriMetagenome_11_FD_203527 | JGI IMG/M metagenome (GOLD analysis project Ga0315909, IMG submission 203527) | Freshwater fungal communities from buoy surface, Lake Erie, Ohio, United States - Buoy 2 MA125 | ecosystem: Environmental > Aquatic > Freshwater > Lake | place: USA: Lake Erie, Ohio...
TGATGCCATGAGATTGCTCTCCTTCTCCGGGCAGGTACGTGCCCGACGGTCCGAGGATGAAGGTGATGGCCGGTTGGCCAACGGGGCAAGATTACGCACAAACTCCGCGTAAGGGAAGATGTGGCTTTTTGCCGAGGACCGCGCCTTTTTAAATGGGTTGGCCAGGCCGTATACTTTTCCCATAATGGAACCTCCCTCGTTGGCTTCACTATTTCTTGATCTAGCAACTATTGCTGGCCTGATTGTTCTGGCCTCATTCTTCGTAGCAGCTGAAATTGCTCTTATCTCTCTTCGAGATAGCCAAGTGCGCGAAATTGCTACCCGCGGAAAACGTGGCGCTCGCGTTGCAGCCCTGGCTGAACACCCCAATCGCTTGTTGGCCGCAGTCCAAATCGGCGTAACCGTCAGCGGCTTTCTCTCCGCCGCCCTTGGTGCCGATCAACTGGGTGATTACGTAATTCCTTGGCTGGAATCCTTAGGTCTAGCTTCGGGCTGGGCAACAACCGTCTCTCTAATCGGCGTGACATTGGTAATTGCTTACTTCTCTTTGGTTTTTGGCGAGCTAGTACCGAAGCGAGTGGCTCTATTTAGGGCTGAAGAGATTGCTTTAGCAACTGCCGGAATCATTAATGTGGTTGCAAACATTTTCCGCCCATTGATCTGGCTGCTCTCAAAATCTACTGACATTGTTTTGCGTGCTTTTGGTGTTGACCCCAAGGTTCAACGCAGTCAAATGTCTGAAGAAGAATTACTAGACCTTGTAACTGGCCATGCCGCTTTGACCGATGAAGAACGAGACATTGTTGAAGAAGTCTTTAACGCCTCTGAACGTCAGGTGCACGAAGTTATGGTGCCTCGCACCGAAGTTGATTTCATGGATGCTTCATTGACCGTTGGCAAGGCGATCGAATTAGCCGTAGATAAGGCACATTCGCGCTACCCAGTTGTACGTGGATCTTCTGATGAAGTCGTTGGCTTTATCCATGTTCGCGATCTGTTGGACACATCCCTTGCAAATAAGAGCACCAAGATTGTCGAACTCCTCAGAAACATTATGTACTTGCCTGGCACTAAGGGTGTTTTGCCTGCCCTGTCTGAGATGCGTACACAAGGCCAACACCTTGCAATTGTTTTGGATGAATACGGTGGCACCGACGGCATCGTGACCCTTGAAGACCTTGTAGAAGTGCTTATTGGCGATATTCGCGATGAATATGATGAGCACGAAAACGAGGTTTCACTTGAAGAGCGAACCGGTGATTTTGAAATTGACGGATTGATTTCGATTGAAGATTTAATCGAAGAGACCAAGCTTGATATTCCTGAAGGTCCTTATGAGACTGCCAGTGGTTTTGTCATGCACTTCTTGGGTCGAATTCCCCAAGTAAATGATGTTGTGAACGTCAATGGCCTGCGAATCACCGTATTGACCATGGAAGGCAAGCGCGCGGGGCAGTTATTGATCTCGCGAACAGCATCTGTGTGAAAGAATTACGCCTATGACACAGAAGCGAGTTCTTTCAGGCATTCAGCCAACAAGTGACTCCTTCCACCTGGGTAATTACTTGGGAGCTCTCAAGCAGTGGGTTGAACTTCAAGATGGAAATGATGCTTTTTATTGCATCGTTGATTTGCATGCCTTAACTGGTGAAATTGAACCTGCACTCTTTAGAAAGCGCACTTTGGCATCTGCTGCGCAGTTAATGGCCCTTGGTATTTCACATGAGAAATCAACTCTCTTTGTTCAGTCCCATGTTGCAGAGCACAACCAACTTGGTTGGATTATGGAATGTCTTGCCGGTTTTGGTGAGGCAAGTCGCATGACTCAGTTCAAAGATAAGTCTGCAAAGGGTGGAGCAGACAGTGCTCGTGTTGGACTTTTTACTTATCCCATGTTGCAGGCGGCCGATATTCTCTTGTACCAAGCGCACTTTGTACCGGTTGGAGAAGATCAACGTCAGCACATTGAATTAACCCGTGATTTGGCTACTCGATTTAACTCACGATTTGGTGAAACCTTTAGATTACCTGAAGGTTATATTCTAAAAGCCGGCGCAAAGATTTACGATCTGCAAGAGCCGACATCAAAGATGAGTAAATCTTCGGGTTCTGCAGCAGGAGTTCTTGAAATAATGGATACACCAGAGGCAAATACAAAAAAGATTAAGAGTGCTGCAACAGATGCAGGTCGCGAAGTTAAATTTGATGAAAAAGAAAAGCCTGGCATTAGTAATTTGCTTACTATCCACTCATCTCTTTCAGGCAGATCAATTGCAGAGTTAGAAAATGAGTTCGAAGGCAAGGGATATGGCGATTTCAAGACCGCCGTTGCCGAAGTTGTTGTGGAATATCTTCGACCTATACGGGCAAGAGCCCTAGAGCTTTTGGAAGATGAGAAGCACCTGACAGACCTGCTTCACCAGGGTGCGGAAAAAGCTCGGGTGGTCGCGCATTCGACGCTCTCAGATGCCTATAAGAACTTGGGTTTAGTGCAGTAATTAGGCCAGCCTCTCAACCCCTAGTTGAGAGTTTTCCAAAACGTTACACCCCCGACATCAAAAACGCCCTCGGTGTGTTGAGTTTATTCCTACCCAAGTAATAGGCTCCCGATTACACAAAGCTTCCGTAATTACCTTGTAAAAGTGAGTTATTGAAGATCCCCTTGAATCCTTGGAGGAAAATTGAAAAAAGTATTTCGTCTAGTAGCAGTTGTTGCTGCAACTGTTATGGCTGCGACAACTTTTGTTGCTCCAGCAACAGCAGCAACAAAGGTAAAAGTAGGCCTTGCTTATGACATCGGTGGACGTGGCGATAAGTCATTCAACGATTCAGCAGCAGCAGGTCTTGATCTTGCAAAGAAGAAGCTAAAGGTCACAGCTCGTGAAGTAACAGTGACTCAGGGTTCAGATTCAGAGCGCGAAGACAAGCTTCGCTTGCTCGCTAAAGCTGGATACAACCCAATCATTGCAGTTGGTTTCCTATATGCAGGACCAATCAAGAAGGTTGCATCAGATTACCCAAACACTCAGTTCGCAATTATCGATGATGCTTCAGTAGATCTACTGAACGTTGCTGGTCTTGTGTTCGCAGAGCACGAGGGTTCATACCTAGCCGGCGTTGCAGCAGCACTTGCAACAAAGTCAGGCAAGGTTGGTTACATCGGTGGAGTACGTATTCCACTACTACAGAAGTTTGAAGCAGGATTCGTTGCTGGTGTTAAGGCAACAAAGAAGTCAGTAACTGTTGACGTCAAGTACGTTACAGAGCCACCTGATTTCGGCGGTTTCAATGACCCAGCTAAGGCAAAGGTTATTGCAAAGGGAATGATCGATAAGGGCGCAGATGTTATTTACTCTGCTGCAGGTGGATCAGGTGCGGGTAACTTCGCAGCTGCTACAGATGCTGCAAAGGCTGGCAAGAAGGTTTGGACTATCGGAGTTGACTCTGATCAGTGGCAAACAGCTTCAGCTGCAGAGAAGAAGAACATGCTCACATCAATGATCAAGCGTGTTGATCGCGCAGTTTACGATGTAATTGCAACATCAGTTGCAGGTTCATCAGTTAACGACATCCTTGACGAGTCAGGTATCTACGGTCGCGTATACAACCTCTCACTTGATGGTGTTGGCGTTTCTTACTCAGGTGGATACATCAACAAGTACAAGGCTCAGATCGATAAGGCTGCAGCTGGAATCAAGTCAGGAAAGATCAAGGTTCCAACAAAGCCATAATCGCTCCAAGCGATTAATGGTTTCGGAACTAAGTAGTTAGAAAGTGGCATTTGGCCCAACAATGGAGTTAGATCTCCTTGTTGGGCCAAATGTTTTTCCTTAACAAGTTCTTCGGAGGTTGAGAGTGTCAGTAGCAGTAGAACTGCGACACATAACAAAGCGCTTCCCAGGCGTGATTGCGAACAAGGACGTTTCAATCAAGGTTGAGACCGGAACTGTGCACGCATTAGTTGGAGAAAATGGCGCCGGTAAGTCAACGGTCATGAAGATTTTGTACGGAATGCAACGCCCAGATAGCGGCGAGATTTTAGTAAATGGCAAAGAGGTTCACTTCAAGAACCCAAATGATGCCATTGATGCCGGCATCGGTATGGTTCACCAACACTTTATGTTGGCAGATAACTTCACAGTTCTTGAAAACATTATTTTAGGTTCTGAACCAAAGCATGGAGCAACGATTGATTTTGCATCAGCACGTAAGAAAATTGTCGAAATGGCGGCGCAATACGGATTAGATATTGATCCAGATGTTCTAGTTGAAGAGCTCGGCGTCGGACAACGTCAACGTGTTGAAATCCTGAAGGTTTTATTTCGCGGTGCAAACATTTTGATCTTTGATGAGCCAACTGCGGTACTAGTTCCACAAGAAGTAGATGACCTCTTTAAAGCGCTCGAAGGTCTTCGCGCACAGGGCATGGCGGTCATCTTCATCTCGCACAAGCTTGATGAAGTTTTGCGTGTTGCAGACGAGGTTACTGTCGTTCGCCAAGGTTCAACGGTCGCCGAAGTTAAATCAAAAGATGTCACTGCTCGCCAGTTAGCAGAGCTCATGGTTGGAAGCGAGCTTCCTAAGCCTTCAACTCTTGGCCACACTCGGCGTGATGAAATCACCCTGGCGCTTAAGGATGTTTCAATTCCAACTGCAACCGGTAGTCGCGACTTGATTTCACATATCAGTTTTGATTTACATGCAGGAGAAGTCATTGGAATTGCCGGTGTAGAAGGAAATGGTCAGGCCGAACTAGTTGAAGCAATCATGGGGCTTCGTGATTACACGGGCTCTATCCAATTCCATGGCTCCACAATTGATGAATTAAGTGTGGCCGATCGCCATGATTTAGGTATTGGTTTGATTCCCGAAGATCGTCAACGTCAGGCTTTGATGATGACATCACCATTGTGGGAGAACAGAATTTTAGGACATCAACGTAGCAAACCGGTTATGCGTGGATTTGTTATTGATAAGAAGGCAACAATCGACAGCACTCGCACCATCATGCAAGAGTTTGATGTGCGAGCACCTGGCCCTGACACTTTAGCCGCCGCACTTTCTGGTGGAAATCAGCAGAAGTTTATTGTTGGGCGAGAAATGAGCAAGGCTCCAGCATTGTTGGTTGCTTCACATCCAACTCGCGGCGTAGATGTTGGCGCACAAGCTGCGATTTGGGATGTACTTCGCAAAGCTCGTGAAAAAGGCATGGCGATCGTATTGATTTCTGCAGACCTTGAAGAGTTGATTGGAATGTCTGATCGATTGTTAGTGATGTTGCGCGGAACCATTACGGCAGAACTTGATCCCGCAAAAACTACTCCGGAGCAGCTAGGTTCTGCGATGACTGGTGCAGCATGAGTAACGTACTTACAAGAAAATTCTCGCCATCAAAGATTGGGCTGGCTGTCGCAGCGCCTTTAGCAGCAGCTGTTTTCTCAATTCTTATTTCAAGCCTTGCAGTTATTGCCAGTAAGAAATCACCACTTGAGGCATACAAGACTATGTGGGATTACGGAACTGAAGCTGGTTCCTTGATGGAAATAGTTAATACTGCAACACCTTATTACATTGCAGCAATTGCAATCGCAGTAACTTTTAGAGCGGGCCTTTTCAATATCGGTGTAGAAGGCCAATTACGTTTAGGTGCGTTGTTTAGCTGCTATATCGGCGCGATGTTTGTGCTTCCACCTGTTTTGCACGTTGCGGCAGTTTTTGTCCTTGCCATGACTTTTGGCGGTTTGTGGGCAGCAATTGCGGCTTACTTAAAGGTAAAGCGCGGCGTAAATGAAGTTATTTCAACAATTATGCTCAATGCTTTGGCTGGTGGTTTGTCTGCGTACTTGTTATCCAAGCACTTTGCGGTATTTGAAGAAGGTTCAAACAATCTTGCGACAAAAGAACTACCTGCATCGGCTCAAGTACCAGATCTCATGCCGCTACTGCGCAAAATTGGAGTTGAAGATCAACCAGGTGGTGGCGTCTATGGAATGTTCTTTGTAGCAGTCGCGCTAGGTCTAGTTTTCTGGTTTGTCGTTAACCGCACACGATTTGGGTTTGAACTTCGCGCCTCTGGATTAAATCCAATTGCAGCACGCGTCAGCGGTGTTAACTCCAAGAAGATGACTTTCATGGCCCTTGTTATCTCAGGTGCCATTGCTGGTTTAGCTGGCTTACCTGAAGTTCTGGGCCAAACCCATTCCTATAACTTGGGTTTCCGTGCAGGAATCGGATTCTCTGCCATCGCCGTTGCATTGCTTGGACGTAACTCTGCCGGGGGAATGGCCTTTAGTGCACTTCTGTTTGGATTTCTTGAAGTTAGCTCTAGATCCCTCGAGTTAATTGATATTGCACCTGAAACGTATGTGATCATGCAGGGCTCAATTCTTCTCAGTGCTGTTATTGCATACGAGGTTGTAAGGCGTTTCAAGTTAACACTGCAAAGCAAAGAGCTAGCTAAGGTGGTGCAGGCATGAAAGCCATGAAGATTCTTCGCTACGCGGTAATGCTTGTTTTCGTTTTGGCATCAATTCGCGTAATCACAGGTGCATCAGATCTAACTAGTTCCGGTACCGCCTCCGCTGCTTTGCTCCTTTCAGTTCCAATCGTTCTTGCAGCACTAGGTGGTCTTTTCTCAGAGCGCGCAGGTGTTGTAAACATCGGTCTTGAAGGCATGATGATCATGGGTGCATGGGCTGGCGGTTACATCGGTTCGCAACATGGTCCTTGGGTTGGATTGTTGGCTGCCATGATCTTTGGATCAGTTGGAGCTTTAGTTCATGCAATAGCAACTGTCTCATTTGGTGTTGATCATGTTGTATCTGGTGTTGCGGTTAACATCATTGCAGCTGGCTTAGTTCGTTATTTATCAACACTTATGTACAAAAGCGGTGCCTGGCCAGGACCATCTCAATCACCGGGCATCGAGACGATTCCGCTAAATGGATTGCCGGTCCTATCTGGTGGCCAATTCTTTGGTTGGAAGAGCCCAGATCTTTTGGGATCGATCGCAAATCTAAATTGGTTCTTCGTTTCTGATTTAGCCTCAATTCTTCGCGGCTTAACCGGGGATGTTTCATATGTAACCATGGTTGCAATTGCATTTGTGCCGCTGGCTTACTTCATTTTATGGCGTACCGCTTTTGGTCTACGTCTGCGAAGTGCTGGTGAAGCGCCTGTTGCTGCCGAATCACTGGGTGTCAATGTGTACGCCATGAAGTATGCAGGTGTTTTGATTTCCGGTGGACTTGCCGGACTAGGTGGAGGCTTCCTAGCCATCGTTGCGGCAAGTAACTATCAAGAGAATCAAGTGGCAGGTCGCGGATACATTGGACTTGCAGCGCTGCTATTTGGTAACTACCGCCCTGGTGGATTACTGGCAGGTGCTGGTTTATTCGGTTTTGCCGATGCGCTTCAGCTTCGTGATTCAGCGGCGATTCATGCACTCCTCTTGTTCATTGTTGTTATCTTGGCATTTGTTGCATTTAGAAAGTTCAAGAGTGGAAAGCAGATTGGCGCAGTCTTAAGTCTTGTAGCAGCAGGCTTTACTCTGTGGTTCTACTTCGCAGTCGATGAGCTTCCAGGTCAGTTGGTAACAATGACTCCTTACATCGCAACAATTCTTGTTATGGCACTTGCATCACAAAGATTGCGAATGCCGGCGGCCGATGGAATTCCATACCGTCGTGGTGGACTTCGATGACAACTATTAATTGGGAAACTATTCACCAGGCAGCAATTGGTGCCATGAAGATGGCTTATGCACCGTACTCAAAGTTTCCAGTAGGTGTAGCTTCGTTAGTAAATGATGGTCGAATCGTTACGGGTTGCAACGTTGAAAACGCTAGCTACGGAGTTGGTTTGTGCGCCGAATGTGGTTTAGTTTCAAATCTGTGTTCATCAGGTGGGGGACGTTTAGTAGCCATTGTCTGCGTTGACGGTCAGGGAGATTTTCTTGCACCGTGTGGCCGTTGTCGCCAGCTTTTGTTTGAACATGGCGGCTCTGAAGCTTTGCTCATGACAGATGATGGACCGCAGAAGATGTCAGCGATGCTTCCGTGGGCCTTTGGTCCCGAGGATTTAGATCGCAACGAGCGCTAAATGATTGAAGCCTTCTCCGCCGCAGAAATCATTGCGGCAAAGCGTGATCACCATTCACTGACAGATGCTCAAATCGATTGGGTAATTGACGCATACACCCGTGGTGCGGTGGCTGATGAGCAAATGTCTGCACTGCTTATGGCGATCTTGCTTAACGGGATGGAAAACCGCGAAATTTCACGGTGGACCGATGCGATGATCAACAGTGGTGAACGCATGAATTGGTCTGCACTATCTAGACCAACAGTTGATAAACATTCAACAGGTGGAGTCGGAGACAAAATCACTTTGCCCTTAGCACCACTTGTTGCTGCATGTGGGGCAGCAGTTCCGCAGCTGTCAGGTCGCGGATTAGGTCATACCGGTGGAACCCTCGACAAACTCGAATCAATTCCTGGCTGGCGTGCATCTTTATCCAATGAAGAAATGTTAAAAGTTTTACAAGATTGCGGTGCGGTAATTTGTGCTGCCGGTGCGGGCTTAGCACCAGCAGATAAGAAGTTGTATGCACTTCGTGATGTAACTGCAACGGTTGAAGCGATTCCGCTTATTGCATCATCGATCATGAGTAAGAAAATTGCCGAAGGAACTAGCGCATTAGTTTTAGATGTTAAAACTGGTGCAGGTGCTTTCATGAGCGATCCAGCTAAAGCTAAAGAGCTTGCCCACGTTATGGTGGGCCTTGGAAAACGCGCAGGTGTCAAAACACTCGCTCTTGTTACCGCCATGGATGTTCCACTTGGATTAACCGCAGGAAATGCTCTAGAGGTTCGCGAATCAGTAGAAGTTCTTGCTGGCGGGGGACCCGCAGACATTGTTGAACTTACGGTTTTGCTTGCACAAGAAATGCTAGAACTTGCCGGCATTAAGGGCGCGGATCCAGCTGCTGCACTAAAAAATGGAAAAGCTATGGATGTTTGGCGTCAGATGATTTCGGCGCAAGGTGGAGATCCAGATGCAAAACTTCCTGTGGCTCGCGAGAACACAGTTGTGAGCGCCCAAAGCAGCGGAACAATTCTTTCTATGGATGCGATGAAGGTCGGAATGGCGGCTTGGCGTTTAGGTGCGGGTCGATCTCGCCAAGGCGAAGCGGTTCAAGCTGGGGCAGGAATCGAAATTCATGCCAAGCCAGGAGAGACTATTAGCGCTGGAGCACCGCTCTACACGCTCCATACAGACACTCCAGCCGCCTTTACGCGGGCTTTGGAGTCTCTGGATAACTCTGTAACGATTGGCCAAATGCCGGTTGGCGGAATTGATCGACTACCACTTATTGTTGAACGTATCGTTGATTAAGGGGCAGACCAGATGAGCATGAACAGCATTCCGACCAAGGAACAGATCAAAGTTGTTCCTAAGGTCATGTTGCATGATCACTTAGATGGTGGATTGCGCCCTCAAACGATTATCGATATCGCTCAAGAGATTGGTTACACAGCGCTTCCAACCCATGATGCAGCAGAGCTAGCAACCTGGTTCCGGGAATCATGTGATTCAGGATCTTTAGTTCGCTATTTAGAAACCTTTTCTCACACAATCGCAGTTATGCAACGTCGACAAGACATTGTTCGTGTTGCTAAGGAATGCGCTCTTGATCTTGCACGTGATGGTGTTGTCTACGCTGAAGTTCGTGGCGCACCTGAGCTATTTACAGAAAAAGGATTATCGATGTCTGATGTTGTTGAAGCAACATTAGAAGGCTATGAGTTAGGAATGCAGGAAGCAAAGGCTGAAGGTTTCACTATTATGGTTCGCTCACTTTTGTGTGGAATGCGTCAGAACAAGAAATCTCAAGAGGTTGCCGAATTAGTTGTGAAGTACCGAGACAAAGGAGTCGTAGGCTTTGATATCGCTGGTCCTGAAGATGGTTTCCCGCCATCTGATCAAAAAGATACTTTTGATTATCTTCGTAAAGAAGATGCCCATTTTACTATCCATGCTGGTGAAGCGTATGGAATCCCCTCAATCTGGGAAGCAATCCAAATCTGCGGAGCAGAACGACTAGGTCATGGTGTTCGCATCATCGATGACATTGATTTTTCTGGCCCTGAACCAAAGCTAGGTCGGTTAGCAGCCTACGTTCGTGATCGTCGTATTCCGTTAGAACTCTGCCCAACATCAAATCTTCAAACAGGTGCAGCTGCAAGTTATGCCGAACATCCAATCGGAGTTCTCGCCAAGTTGCGTTTTCGCGTTACGCTCAATACTGACAATCGTTTAATGAGCCAAACTTCTCTGTCTTTTGAGATGGAAGAAGCGGTAAAGGCCTTTGGATGGGACTTTACTGAGCTTCAAAGAGTCACTATTAACGCGATGAAGAGCGCCTTTATCCCGTATCCAGAGCGTTTGGCGATTATCGATCAAATCATCAAGCCAGGCTATGCCAGGGTCTCATCTGCTTCATGATTGATTTTGGCGATCCACTTTTTGTTGCAGATCCTTATCCCGCACTAAAAGAGTTAAGAAATGCCCCTGGTCCAGTGTGGCACGAGGGTATGCAAATGTTCTTGGCCGCTCGTCACAGTGATGCAAATGATGTATTTCGCAATAAGTCTCTTGGAAGAATTTTTAAAGAGAAGGCCCCGGAATTTGAGTGGGAGATCTTTAATTGGCTTCACGCTGATTCGATTTTAGATAGCGAACCACCAAAACACACTCGCTTACGTTCGTTGGTTGCTAAGGCTTTCAATCGTCAAAAAATTGAAGGCATGCGCCCTGCTGTCGAGCGCATTACTGAGCAACTACTTGATGCGATAGATCATAAAGTTAAGGCGGGCGAAAACTTTGATCTGATCGCCGATTATGCCGAACCTTTGCCCGTGAAAATTATTGCTGACTTGTTAGGTTTTCCAGAATCAGAGGAACATTTACTGCGCCCGTGGTCGCAAGCAATTGTAAAAATGTATGAAGTCAACCCATCGGTTCAGTATCAAACCGAAGCAAAACTTGCAGCTAGTGAGTTTGCTCAGTATGTACGAGATCTGGCAGAGAGCCGTAAAAAGAATCCTGGTCCAGATTTAATCTCCGACCTAGCCAGCGTTGAAGAAAATGGCGAGAAACTTAATATGCAAGAGCTAGTCGCTACCTGTATTTTGCTGTTAAACGCCGGCCATGAAGCAAGTGTTAACGCTTTCGGTAATGGCATGGTTGCCGCACTGCAGCGAGCTGATCAAGTTAAGCTGCTTCGCGAAACACCGCGCCAAATTACAGATACAGCTGTAGAAGAGTTCATGCGTTTTGATGCACCGCTTCATTTGTTTGAACGCACTGCAACGGCAGATACGCAAATAGGGAGAGTTCAGATCCAAGCGGGACAAAAGATTGCAGCCCTTATTGGTTCGGCAAACCGTGATGAATCAGTGTTTTCAGCCCCTGAAACCATGGATTTAACTCGTGATCCAAACCCACATATTGGTTTTGGCGCAGGCATCCATTTTTGCTTAGGCGCACCACTTGCTCGACTGGAAATGAGCGTTTCACTGCCAGCGTTATGGGAAAAGTATCCAACAATGCAATTAGCTGCAGATCCAGTTCGACGACCTACATTTGTTTTACGCGGTTATGAAAGCGTTGCTATCTCTGCCTGATGTGGATATGAAGATTGCGCGCCTTTTCGAGTAACGCTTAAGGATGCAATTGCCACACCAAACTTCATTGCATCAATCGGATCTTTTCCGCTTGCTAGGGCATAAGCAAAACTTCCAACAAAAGCATCACCAGCACCAGTGGTATCAACAGCGGTGACCTTTGGCGCACTAACACGGTGCAATTCTGCAGTTGGGCTTATATACACCGCACCTTCACTACCTAAAGTAACAATGGTGCTTTTACCTGGTCTAAAGCTTTTTAAAATAGCATCACTTGATGGCAAATTTCCGTGAAGTTCACGGAATTCAGTCTCATTAGGAATCAACCAATCCGTTAACTGAAGTAATTCCTCAGACAATTGTTGATATGGCGCAGGGTTCAAGATGGTTGAACATCCACGAGCTTTAGCAGCTTTGAATGCTGCGGTTGTGACTTCTTGTTTAATCTCACATTGCGCAACAACTATTGCTAGATCCTCAATCGCATTAATCGCTTCGACCGCTTTGGTTACTTCAAT
>Ga0315909_10007470_pt1 | contig 12201 bp, 13 predicted proteins | sample LakEriMetagenome_11_FD_203527 | JGI IMG/M metagenome (GOLD analysis project Ga0315909, IMG submission 203527) | Freshwater fungal communities from buoy surface, Lake Erie, Ohio, United States - Buoy 2 MA125 | ecosystem: Environmental > Aquatic > Freshwater > Lake | place: USA: Lake Erie, Ohio...
TATCAAGGCCAAACTCAGGCGTTTCAGCCGCATCAGCAACACCTACACCAAAGTCAGCCGGAGTCGGTGGGCCGACCATATCAGAAGATGTTTGGTCAAAACCAAACTGGTCATCGGGAAGTTGGAACTGTGCTTGATCAAACCCAAACTGGTCAGCCGTTTGCTCGTTTGTCGCGGTCTGCTGGTATAGATCGCTTCGTGGATCATCAGGCAAGAACGGGCCATAGTCGGAGCCAGCGGGGGTATCTTGCGCGGCAAAATCAGCATCTTCGGTTTGGGGGAGGAACGAAAGAGCCTTGTTGGTGGGGGCGAACTGCACGGGTGCAATGTCCGAATCTTCCATACCCACGACACCCGAAGTACCTTTGAACTGCCCCCATGTTTCTGCATCGGGGCGATCTTCACCCAACGACTCCTGCGCGTAAGTGCGGTCAGCGTAATCTTCAAACCCAACGTCTTGAGAGAACTGATCTTGGATGCGCCCTCTGACAACATCCTCGGCTACGTTCTTGTAGTCATCAGGGATGCTTGACACGTCAGTTGGGACTGACGGCATAAACGCCAGCAAGTCTTCCGAAGTGGGCGCAGGGATGTCGGCGTCAGGGCCGTAGATTTCAGCGTAAGTTTGGGTGTACAGATCAGTGGCTTCCTGCACTGTGGTAGCACGTGCATCAGCAAACGACTGCAATGCCGCCAGTGTTTCGGCTTCATCTTTGACACCAAGAAACTGTGCCGCTATCTCAGGATCGTTTGGATCAAAACGGTAACCTTCTCTGAGGGCGGCGGCTTGTGCTTCAGCTAAGTCGGTTGTCTTGATGTCAATGTAATCTTGTGCGGCGGCGGCTACGTCACCCGTCTTAACAAGCGCATCAAGTTGTTCTTGATTGAGTGTTGTACCAAGGGCTTGCTCAACTTCAGTCTTAGCCGCTACTGTGTCGTTGAACGCTTTGGCAACAAGCTGTGCGTTGGCTTCTTCCTGTTGCTGAAAGGCCGCAACCGAGCTATCTAACTGCGCTTTTTGAGTAACCAAAGTTTGTTCAAGCGTAGGAAGCTGAGTCTTCAACCCATCCAACTCAGTGGACAAGGTAGCCAGTTTTGTTTCAACAGTAGCGCGTTCAGCTTCATAACCGGGGATTGCATTGTTGACACGTTCAGCATACTTGTTGACTTCCTCTACGCCAATCGCTCCTTCGTTGTAAAGCTCCTTCTTCGCGTTATACATATCAAGGTCGTCTTGAATTGTTTGACGCTTTGCTTCAATAGCTTCTGCGCTACTGTTGTAGTCTTTGACAATCTCATCCTGCCGTTTGATGTTGCTCTCCAACGCCTCACCCGTTTTGGTGGCGTTGTTGTAAGCCGTTTGCAGTGTCGAGCTAACGTCTTTGAGTCCTTCTTTGAGGTAGTCTTTACCTACACCGAGCATACTGCTCAATACAGAATTGACGACTGCCTTGTCGGTATCTTTGCCCAAAACACCAGCGGCTAAACCTGCGTTCACAGCACGTTGTGTAGCGGCACCCGCCGCGCCGTAGTCTTTGGCTAGATCACTGAAGCCGGGGATTTTTGAAGTGACTTCGTTGACACTCTGCATCACCCCCGAGGTAAGACCTGCGGTCAAACCACCTTTGATCAACATTTGAAGTGGATCACCTTTGCCAGTGATCACTGAACCCAGTGCGGCTTGCGTACCACCACCAGCCATAGCACCAGCAACTTTGCCAATATTTGCGGCAATCGAGGTGTACCCAGCTTCAGTAGCGGCAGTGGCAACAGACTTGGTAACTTCTCCTGCAATAGATGCGCCAATATACGAGGTGACACCCCCTACTACGGCGCTTTTGAGTGCTTGTGAAACTGACGCGCCCTGCGCTACGGATAGACCAGCCGAAATAACACCCGAGCCAATCGCAGTAGCGACTGCGGTAGAGACAGTGGCGGTTGTAACCGCGCCAACAAGTGCAGAACCGATTACGGCTGCAACGCCAGTTTCAACGGCAATGACGCCAATAAATACGACTGCTGCTGGCATGTTATAACTCCATTACGTATGCAGTCATCGGCTTACCTTTGACATCAACTTTAAACGTCTTCACAGGAAGACCCGTCATCTGAGCGAGGCGTCCATACCTGTTATCCGGTGTGTAGGTATAGGCGGTCTTAACATCAATATTTCTGAGGTAATCGGCAAGTTTTTTGAAATCTTCGGCGAGGTAACGAGGCTGTGCTTCGGTACCAATCGTGTGAATTTCAACAACGCCTTTACCACGAACCATGACAAGAAACAGCACGTTACCAAGGTGCACGAGCTTGGCACCTTCTTCTTTTACGATGGCGGCAAGTGTGCCAAGCATCTGTTGGGCTGTCTTGTCCGAGCCAGTTTCTTTTTTAAAATAATCCAGCGCAATCTGGATAATCCGATCCTGCTCTTGCTTGTCCATCTGTTGTTCTTGTTCTGCCATGTTAAGCCTCGTATGATGAAACGAATGATAGGGTGGCAACCACTGAGGGGATCGCTGGCATGGGGAACGGACTTGTTTGCACGGGGTATGCTTCCATCGACACAAGTACGTTGTCCACTGCGGCGTACAGAACCACGTAGTCTCCCACTACCAAGTTCACGTAAAAATTGGCGGCAGCAATTACATGCCCGTCAGTTGATCCGTGTTTGGAAGGGACAGAAACTTGGCTGGCAGTCCCCAACACATCTGTTGTGTTTTTTCTAAGCCAAATCCATGCGGTGTGGGCTTGCGAATCGGTGTTCTTTAACTGAACGCTGAACTGATAGTTGTACAACCCGCTGTATTCAACCGTGATGCCATTGGTGCCGTCATTGGTGCAACCGTTTAAATAGTCGTTTTGATCAAACGTGACCTGCGTTGCGGTATTGGCGGTGAACGTCTTGTCAGTGGTGCGTTGAATTGCGGCGTAAGGGGTCTGCAAGAAGCGACCACCTGTGGAACCCACAAGGGAGTTCAACGTAGAAGCCAACTGTACAAAGTACAGCCTCAAGATGTTGTTGAGTTGATCTTGGTACGGACGGTCATACTGCTCCCGCGCCAGCGGTAGGGCTGGTGGTGCGACTTGGTTGAGCAAGTGGTTCATGAGTTACCTCTGCGACCATCAGGCTTGATGTCGAGACGGGGAGAGCCAAGTTGCCACGCAACACCAAGATCACTTGACGACACCTTGATTGCCAACTGGCGACCACGGATACGCACAAACACCTGCCCAGTAAATTCCTCAACAGGAACCGTAGCGGTGCGAGTGACGCCAGCATAGTTAGAACCGCCCACGGAGAGCGGATCGTTGTACCCCGAGCCAGAGTTCTGCAACGGATACAGAGTCATGGTAATTGAAGGACTTGTGGCGGTCGAGTTGCGGAACGTCACGTCAGGCAACATGCGGTAGATAAACATGAACTTGTCACCATCGTCGATGTCAAACTGCGCGGAGGTGATTGACGCTTCAATCGGCGCAACCGTACCCGATGCGTCATCGTCATACCCAGTCTCGTGATTCACCAAGTTGTTGAGGTACGTGGCGGCAATTGGGGTTGTGGACAAGCCAGAATCCAGCCATGCAGTGCGTGCCATGTTGCCGTAGTACCAGATGTCTTCAAGGTAGTTGTAGACCACGTAGCGGTCGATCTGGTCGGAACCTGCCGAGCAGTAGAACCACCAGACTTCGTTAAAGCCTTCGTTTGTACCTGCATACACCTGATCAAACTGCGCGGTATTGATGTCGTTAAAGATGTATTGGCGTAAGTCACAACGCAGGGTCTGCGTGCGCCCGTCGTACTTATAGAACTTGTCCACGCCCATCCAGTAAGACACACCGTTGGCGTATGCCACAGCGTTCTCACCAGCGATAGAGATGTTGTCACCAACGAGGTCACCCTTCCACACCACAGGAGCACCCACGTACTGCAACGAATAAACCGTTGAGTCTGTCCACACCAAAATCTCTTGGCGTGATTGAAGGGCAGTCACGATCTGCGAACCGTGCGAGAGTTGCAGGAAACCTGCTTGGTTCGTGGCGCTCGGCGTCCAGTCCGTTACAGACTCTTGGTCAGCCCAGCGAATCAGCATGGGGTTGAACGTCGAAGACCCGTACTCAGTGCACCCCAGAGCAAACACAAATCGGTTGATGTCCGATATGGTGATAAAGTTTTGCTTGGTTGGCACGTCAGTGGCATACGCGAGGTTTGCCACGTTGATGCCGCGAGTTGACAAATACTGCGTACCAGACTGCGTACCAGTGGTCACGATGGGCGTGCCGCCCGGAGTTGCCGCAAGGTTGCAGGTATTACCCGAGGCGTTCACCACGTAGTACACGGTGCCCGGAACCAGACCAGTCGGCAGTGCGCCTGTGGTGATAAGTTGAATGGCTGTGTTGTCGGGAATTGCAGTGACAAACGTCACCACACCGGGGCTTGCAATCGTGATCGTGACCTGTGTCGTGCGGTAACCTGTTGTGGCATCCCAGTAGTAGATGCCACCACCGCGAGGGCCGAAGATCAAGTCTTCACCAAAGTTGGACTGGCTCCACAAACGCACAGGGTCAGTACCTGTGGTACCCACACCCCAAGTGCCTGAACCCCAAGCGCCAGCGCCCCAGCCTGTCAGCGGGACAGCGTACTCGGGGCCAGTGTCAATCTCATAGAAGGCGTATACACCTGTGCCGCCACCAGAACCCGAGGCAGACGCAGTGCCGGGGACAAGAATGGTGTAAGTACCAGCAGTACCACCAGAACCAATTGAGGTGATTAAAAAACTACCTGTGAGCACAACACCGTTGACTGTGGGGGCGTTGTAGAGGTCAACGTAATCGTTAACCGCATAGCCACCTGTGGCATCAGCCACGCGCACAGTTGTGTACGCTACACCGTCAATCGTAGTGTTAGTTGTGGTGTCCGTTGTGAAGGGGTTGGCACCCAGCGCGTGTGTAAAGGCGTACGGGGTTGAATCAAAGTATTGACCACCGCTTGACACGTAAAACTTGAGATTGGTGCCAACACCGATGAGCTTCTCAGAGCCAAGCGTCACCCACGTCCACAAGGAACGGCAGGTTCCCAAAAACGTGTTGGCAGATACTCGCACCCAGCCGCCGATCTTCTCGGGCGTGCCTTGACGAAACCGCACTTTGTCCGAATCGTACCAACCGTTTTCGTTGGTATATCGGGTGTTCTCACGGTTGACACCGGGTTTGAGGACAATCTTTTTTAATGGCATATCAGGTCACCCTTACCCACTCAGGTTTGCCTTGGCCTCGGCTGAAGTGTGGACAGTCCACGAGCTTCTTGCCATTCCCACCCCAAGAGTTCAGAGGGTTGAGCGTTTCCCAATAGGCACCCAGAGGGGCAAGTGTGGCCTTGTCGCCAACGAGTTTGCCATCTTTGAAGATGTTGAAGTCCACCGCCAAACGCTTTAAGTGCAACGAGTTCATCGTCTGACTGCGCCCGGTCTTTACGTAGAGTTCTTGCTGTTCGGGGGTACGGTACAACTCTCCTGCGGTGAGGGTAAAGCCTTTCTCGGTTGCAAACTGAATCAGCTTGCACATGTCAAGGAGGAAAGCGGCTTGTTCAGTAACGAGGCTCATTCTTTGCTCCCTTTACGCATCTCCATGACCTTCTCTACGGTGCGACCACCAAAGTAGGCAGTCATCACAAGCATGCCCCACTGACCCAGCAGTTGAACGTAGGCTTGGTTGACTTCAATACCTGCGGCACTCAAGCCAGCAAAGAGTAGATAGGCAGTCAAGATGTAGACCAACGTACCGGGACGAATGTTTTTAGACAGCCAAGAGTCAGACGACATGTCTGACTTCCAACGGTCGGAGACATTGTTGTCTTCGTTGGCGGCGGCTTTGAGCATCACGGTTAATTCTTCGATACCGAGTTTCTTTTCCTCTATGCGCAAGCGCAGGAGTTCTTCCTCGTGATCCATCTCGTATTGGCGCAGTTTGGTTGCATCGGCATCGGACAGAGGGCCGTCAAGTTTGACGCCTGTCTTGTCTTCCACCCAATCTTTACCCTTCGCCATTACAGCGTTTCCAATAAGAGATAGCCCTTGCGAAAGCAAAGGTGCTAGGAGTGCGGGAATTGGCATGGTCACCCCTTCGTAATGTTGAAGTCCAGATTCTTGTGTCTGGGGTAGTTGATGACAACTTCACCTTCGGGGCACTTGTACTTGATGTGCGCCAACAATGTGGCGGGGCCATCTGCTACTTTGCCGCTGGGTTCGATTGTGAATTTGTACCCAAACTTGTCCACTTCTGGAGACGCAGGGCCAGAGAATGTGGCAATGCTGGGCGATGCCTTGTGCACCACAAATTCGGAATCACGGACTTCAAGTTTGAAGCCCGTGACCTCACAGTCATCACGGTTCTTTTTACGAGCCACTACGACCCGAAATTCCCCGCTGGATGGGGCATCACTGATTTGAAAATGTTCAGGTGCCCACTCCAAGATGTCTTTTTTGAAGACGCCAAACTTTTCCACGAGCGTGTATCCACCACCAGTCATAGCAATGACTGCGGTAACAGCGCCCACGGTTTTGGTGACATCTTCAACTGCAAACATCTTTACTCCGCAGAGGCGGCTTCAGGTTGAGCGGCGGCTGGCATAGGCATCTGAGGGATGGCTTGCTCTTGGATCGCTTGGATCAACTGTGCAGACTCTTGGTATGGGCGGGTTGCGAGGTATTGCAGTACGCCGTTCACCAAGTTGAGGGTCAAGTTAATTTTTTGGTCGTTCATTTTCAATCTCCAATGCCGCTGAAATGGGGCAGCGGCGATACCCCAAAAACATTATGCCGCAGGAGGAGTGTCTTGAGAAGCGGCAAGAGCGGCTTCTTGCGCTCTACGAAGCGCGTCTGATTCTGCGTTCTGTTGCTCGGCAGTCTTTACCCAACCCATCTGGAAGGCAAGCGCCACCATCCCGTCTTTAGTACCCGGAATTGGAGTACCTGTTTCAAGGCACTTCTCGACACAGATTTTGCAAACGTCGTCGGTTGCTATGCGACATCTGTCGTGAACCACGTTGTCAATCCACTCTTGCTGAGAAATTACATAGACGGAAAGCGCGTTGTTTTCCGTGTCTGTCAAATTTACGGTGTAAGAAGCCATGATTTTTCCTTTCAATTAACCAACTAGATGACCAGAGAATGTGGAGCGATTACCTTCAACATAAGGCGCTCCTCCGTTATATTTTGTTGCAACCGTAACGTAATCTCCAACTGACAAATAAACCGTTGCAGACCAGCTATATTCTTGGTAGTCAGCAGCCGTTCCGGGGTTTTGAGGGGAGTGCCAGATAGCTTGTTTATCGACCCCGTTGATTTGAAGTGTGCCGTAGAAATAATTCGTTATGTTGAAGGTAAGGGCCGTGTGGCTAAACAGGTAGATACCAGCAACAGCCGCAGTAAAACGACCGTTGACGGTGCTATACCTGCTTCCTTGGTTAGTTGGGGCCGTTGCAAAGATAAGAACCGTACCAGATGGTTGGTTGGTAGCTTGACACTGATGGGCAAAAAACGCATGGCGGTTTTGAACAACCAATTGCGAAAAAGGTTGGTCGATAGTTGCGGCTAGGGTTGTTCCTTCGGTATAGAAGTTGTGATTTTTGGCGCGGTAGCCCAAGTCGCGCCAAGCGGCTCCGGGTGCAAGCGACGTCAAATACGAGGAGACGTTTGCGTCGGAATAAGAAATACCAAGGCCGTTACCGTAACCGTCCCCTCCGCGAGTCACTACAAACTGACCATCACCCCAAGAACCTAAGTTACCATCACTGGAGCCAACTTGAACTGCAAGTTTAGCGATTGCTGAGACGCTAGTACCAACGGTGGTAAATCCAGAACCATCAATACGGAATCGCTGCGCAGAACCACCGCCCACGTCATAAATAGTGAAGGAGTTAGTTGCAGTTCCAATACCCGTACCAAACTTGTAAGCCCCAAGAGATGTCTTGCTAAGAACACCTGCATCGCTTGTACCTCCTGACTCAATTGTCAGGGTGACGTTTGCCCCGGAGTTGTACATGTGAAGGAGCGACGACTGAGTGGTAAGACCAATACCAACTTGACCCGAAGGATTGATTGCAAAACGGATAAGCCCCGCAGTTGAATCATAGAGATAAAGCTGATTTGCGGGGCTTGCCGTATTGCCCGCCACGCCAATTTGATAGGCGCGACCACTCGTCCCAGTGTTAGCAAGCTGAACAACGCTATACTGCGCGGTGTTTGGGGTGGATAGAAATATACCCGCGCCATTTGTTGCGTTGGTGGTTGTCAGGAGTAACTGGTTGGCGTTGTTGAGCGTTAAACTGTTGTCCCAAGTAATAGCTGACCCCGCCGTGCTAGTAGCACTTGCAGTTTGGAAAGCCACCGATCCGTCCAAGCCCAAAGCATCAATACGAGCCGCATACCCAGAGGCGCGGCGTAACCAAGCATTTGTAGTGTCAAAATAGGCATTTGATGTCAACGACATCGTTCCGCCAACTGTGTTTGATGCGTTCCAAATACCGCCACCACCAAGCTCAATCACGGACTGAGTAGTAGCCCACGCTTGAGGTGCGCTAGTGCCACTACTGTTATCTGTACCAAACTTGGCTCGGCCTAGGCCGTCAATGTAGACCCTACGCAAAAGTGCGCCACCGCTGGTGTTTGTCCAAAGGCCAATCATTGACCCAGTAGACCTAGCGGCAAGTAAACGACCCTCAGAGGTTGATGTGTCCCAATCAAAAATTGCCGCAGTATTAGACGAGTTCAATACCGTAGACCCTGTGGACACAACTGCCCCGCTGACGGTTAACTTGTCAATAGGTGTCTGTCCAACACCAACTAGACCCCCCGAAGACGCATACAAAATACTGGTTGAGTTGTACAGCAGGTTCCAGCGTTGTGTACCTGACGTTCCTCCTACGGAATCACCACGAGTACCAGCAAACCAAGTAGCTGCATTATTATCAATTGAAGAAGTAAGACCCGCAGTTGTGGTGGAGGTATTAGCAACTGCTTGGAATAACGGATCAAGCGCCTTTTGAATAATGTGGTTATTGGTGGAATAGATATAACGTGGACGTGTTGCCCCAGTCGCACCAATATCGTAAGTGTCATCGGTGAAGATCAGGTTGCTGGTGATCGTGCCGTTGACAGTAATGTTATCTGCGGCGGCGTCACCCAAAGTCACGTTAGCGGCAAAGGTACTGTTACCACCAAAGTAGTTTGCGCCAGAGTTTACATACAGGGCGTACGGATTGGTAATTGTTGCGCTACCACCAGCGGCAGGAGCACCCGCAAGGTACAGAGTTGAAGCAAAACTGTATGTGGTCACATTAGATGTAGCCAACGTAGGCGCGGCAATACTATAAAACGGAGCCATTGCCGCAATCGTGCCCGACGAGGTAGTGTCGGTGTACGTAGAAGCCACACCATACAAGAACGCAGGCGCAGTAATAGTCAGTGCGGCGGCGGCAGAACGACCTGTGGACGGCAGTCTTACTAAGTTTTGAAAACTCACAGGAGATGCAAATGTGCTGGTCGCGTTGACAGTCAGTGTGTCAGCGGCGGCGTCACCAAGGATGGTGTTACCTGTGACCGTGAGGTCAGTGAAGGTAATTGCGCCACCACTGGAACTGACCTTTACAAAGTCAGAACCGTTCCATGCCACCGTTGCGGACTCGCCCTTGGCAATTGTTACGCCTGTGGTTGGGCCAGCGCCACGAATCACAATCGACTGCGTACCACCAGAAGCGTTGATCACCACGTACATCTTGGACTGCGCAGGGGCAGTGATGTTACGGGTCACAGTGCCCGAAGCTGGGTTCCAAAGAATGATCGCTTGTCGGGCTTGGTTGGACGCGCCCGTGGTAGTCGAGAGCGTGATGTCCGCATCGGTTGTGATGCTGGTTGTACCTGCAATGGCGGTGTCCAGCAACGAGGTGATGGCGGTGTTTACCGTGTCACCCCAAGTACCAGACAGTTCACCTGTGACTGGGAGGGCCAGACCAAGGAGGGAGGTATATGCTGTCGTCATGTGTTTTCCTTATTAGACTGTCTGGACTGGAGTCCAACTTGAGGTTTGTCCATCATTGATATTTTGCCAGTTTGCGTCTTGGTTGTCATCAATTGGTTCCCAAAGGAACCGGGCGGTAAGAGCGTCTGCAATCGTGGCATTTTCTGTTAAGTATGCGTAGAAGATTGAAGCGGCTACAACGGCTTCCACCGAAGCCACAGCGCCTTCAGAAACTGAAGTTTCAAGAGTGTGTGCGGCAGACACTGCGTCTGATCCCGTGGCGCTTTCACTCACGCTTACGGGCATGATGTGCTGGGTAGCCATTGTTTCCGAGGCAGTCGCGGTTTCGTCAACACCTGCAAAATACGCAAAGTTGGCATCAAGCGCATCCGCGCCCGTAGCAGATTCCGACACCGCGGTAGCAAATACTTGCTGTGCGTAGTTCTCCGATGCGGGTGTATACGCACGTACAGTCTCAGCTACATCACACGCAAAAACTTGTTGCACGGAGTTGGCGTCAGACACCGTGGATGCCTCGCTTACAGACACACCCAACGTGCTTGACGCTACCGATACGGCATCACTGACTGACGCGCCATCCTCAACACCTGAGAAGAAGTTGTGAAACGGAGCTACAAAATCTATACCTTCGGCAGTCTCGTTGACTGCGCTATTGAATGTGCTTCCAGCGACCACTTCTGCGTCTGAGGTCGTGGCTGTGTCCGAGGTGTCGCGGTAGTAAACCGACATACCCCATCCAGCTTCACCCCAAGTGCCAGAACCCCAGCCGCCTTCAGCCATATCAGGCTCCGGTTAATTGATCTTCGTCAAACCAGCGTTGATGCGCCACGCCCGTAGCGTCTTCCCACTCCACCAGATACTGAACGATACCGTCCTCATCCATGCGCAGGGCAATAACTGGGCCTTGGGGCACAACAGCGGAGAGTTTTACAACTTCACCTTTTTTGAAAGTAGTAGCCATGTGTGTCTCCTTATGCGGCGTCGAGGCTGAACGTGTAGGTCACGTTCAATGTATCCCCAGAGGCAACCACACGGTCACCGGGGGCGGCAAAGTCAGAAGCGGAGAACAGAATACCTGTCGCACCACTCTTGGTGTTGTTGCTAGTCAAGAATGCACCGCCAACGGTGGCAGTTGCATTGATGGTGAACGCCGCAGGAGAAGCCGAGTTAGTGATCACAGAAGGGTCAGCGGTCGAAGCTGTACCAAACGTGCAGGCAGGGCGCGTAGCGTTGCTGTAAGGGACAATCTCAGTCCAACCAGCGTGCGAAGCCATCGTATCCGATGCGGCAGGGTTGTTACTTGCGGCGGCACCGTACAAGCCAATGTACCAAGTGGCAGTGTAAGAACTACCAGAGAAGTACTTGCTGTTCATGTCTTGCAGACCCACGTTCACCACGAGGTTGTGCAGTGCTTCAGACCACTTGAGGTTACCCTCAGAGTCGCGGCACTCGATTGAAAATACGCCACCAGCTTTGGCATGACCATCGGCGCTTGCGGCGCGGGTCAGCATTGCACCAATGGTGTCTTGAGAGGATGCTTTGTCGTTCAACATGGTTGACTCCTTAATTAAAGCGCAACAGCGCAGATGTGGATGTGTTCTCAGGCATTTGCACTGTGAACGAGGTTTGGCAAGTTTTATCTGACCCAAAGTCCAACACAGCAACAGACTTGTTGCCCTTGCTGAAGTTGTAAATCAACGCGCCACGGCACGTGAACGCCGCTGGGTTCCAGACGGAGTTGGCGAAGTCCACGTACACGATACCGTTGGCAGACGTGCTGATCGTCACACCTGTGAGGATGTTCCCACCTGCTGTGTAACCCGTACCAACAACTTCATACGAAGTGTCATACACGGTGGTGCTAGGGCCAAGCGTAGCTAGACCCGTGTACAGCGCCAGCTTGAGCGTGTCCGTAGAGAGGTCTTGCTGTGCCAGCAAAATTTGTTGCTTAAAGCTGGTGGTGAGCGTTTGTTGAATAGACATCAGACCACCTGTACCCGAGCTTGACCATCACGGTAAGCGTCTTGACGTTGTTTGCCATCACCCAACTGTTTCAACTGGATCATTGCACGGTCATACATGCCCTGATACAGCGCAACCATATCTGGCTCACCCTTCATGTAACGAATTGCCTCAATCAACGTACCGTTGAGGAGTGCAGAATCGAAA
>Ga0315909_10007473_pt1 | contig 12196 bp, 8 predicted proteins | sample LakEriMetagenome_11_FD_203527 | JGI IMG/M metagenome (GOLD analysis project Ga0315909, IMG submission 203527) | Freshwater fungal communities from buoy surface, Lake Erie, Ohio, United States - Buoy 2 MA125 | ecosystem: Environmental > Aquatic > Freshwater > Lake | place: USA: Lake Erie, Ohio...
CATGAGTTGCCATGTCTGGGTCCACACCTAAGTCCTTAAGAAATCTCTTGCGCGAAGCCCCTACCAGGACCGGCAAACCTAATCTGGATAAATCCAAGATTGAACTAAGTAATGCCCAATTGTGTTCGGGTAGTTTTGCGAACCCTAATCCAGGATCAACCACTATCTTTCGCCGATCAATGCCTGCAAAGACAGCTAACTCAACTCGTGCTGCTAATTCTTCAATCACATCTTCAACAACATTTAGATAATCTGCTTTGGCATACATCTCTTGCGAGTGTCCACGCCAATGCATACAGATGTAAGGGACATCAGATTTGGCAACAGCTTCAAACATATCTAGGTCAGCCATGCCACCACTCACATCATTGATAATGGTTGCCCCTGCATCCACTGCAGCTAACGCAACCTCGCTTCTCATGGTGTCAATTGAGATTACAGTTGATTTATCTAGGGCTTTTATTACGGGAATTACTCTGGCTAACTCTTCTTCGGTAGTAATTCTGTCTGCGCCCGGCCTGGTGGATTCACCACCAATATCAATGATGTCTGCTCCATCAGTAATTAGTTGTTGAGCATGAGCTATGGCACTTGGTACGTCTAAGTATTTGCCACCATCAGAAAATGAATCAGGTGTTACATTTAAAACACCCATTACTAAAGTTCGATCAAGTGATTTGAGATGTTCTGGCAAACCTAAAGGATGCAACATCTTTAGAAATTTCTGATTAGCCTAAGAGCCTCTGCGCGTGCAGGTTCCTCTTTTAATACGCCTCGCGCCGTACTGGTAATAGTTTTGGCATTTGTTTTCTTAATTCCCCGCATGGACATGCATAAATGCTCACACTCCAGAATCACAATCACACCTGCTGGATCAAGCATCGACTCAAGTGCGTCTGCTATTTGAGTAGTAAGTCTTTCTTGAACTTGAGGGCGTTTAGCAAATAGATCAACAACACGTGCAATCTTGGAGAGTCCTGTTATCTTGCCAGCAAATCCTGGGAGATAACCAACATGAGCTACTCCAAAGAATGGCAACAAGTGATGTTCGCAGACCGAATAAACCTCAATATCTCTAACCAGCACTAGTTCTTCATGACCTAAATCAAATGTGGTAGTTAGAACTTCAGCTGGTTCTCTGTGTAGTCCACCAAATATCTCTGCATAAGACCTTGCAACCCTACTTGGGGTATTTTTCAAGCCATCACGATCTGGGTCTTCGCCAATTCCAAGCAATAATTCGCGAACCGCAGCTTCGATTCGTGCAGCATCAAAATTCTTGATGTCTAAATCATCTGAATTCAGACTTACTTTATCTATTGGTGAGATGTCTTCAGCCATGCTGACTGCTTAACCTTGTACCGAGCCGTTTAGATCTGGTTTTTTTGGCACTACTACAGGCGGTTGGTTACTTGGGGTGCGTTTTGCTGACCCAGTCCAAGGCTCTCTATGTTCTCTACGCACTAAAGGTTCAAATATCTTTGCTACTTCTTCCTTATCTAGCGTTTCTTTCTCTAACAGTGCTTCAACTAATACATCCAGTACTTTTCTATTATCTTCCAGTACTGAATATGCCTCGTGGTGAGCGTTTTCAATCAATTTTCTAACTTCGTCGTCAATTGCACCGGCAATATCTTCAGAATAATCTCGGTGTTGAGTAAATTCACGGCCAAAAAATGGATCGCTGCCATCCTTGCCATACTTGATTGCACCCAAACGTTCAGTCATTCCATACTGTGTAACCATTGCGCGTGCCAATGCAGTCGCCTTCTCAATATCGTTGCTAGCACCAGTAGTAGGGTCATGGAAAACCATTTCTTCAGCAGCTCTGCCACCAAGCATGTATGCCAACTTATCCAGCATTTCATTTCTAGTTGTCGAATACTTCTCTTGATCTGGTAGGACCATCGTGTAGCCAAGAGCTCTGCCGCGAGGCATGATCGTAACTTTGTGAACAGGATCGCTCATCGGAAGTGCTGCGGCAACTAACGCATGTCCACCTTCATGATAGGCAGTAATTAATCGTTCTTTATCATCCATGACCCGAGTTCGCTTTTGTGGACCAGCCATCACGCGATCAATGGCTTCGTCCATCATCTCGTTAGTAACAGTCTCTAAATTATTACGAGCGGTTAATAGAGCAGCTTCGTTAAGTACATTTGCTAGATCTGCACCAGTAAAGCCAGGAGTTCTACGGGCAACTGCTAATAAGTCCACATTTTCAGCCAACGGCTTATTCTTGGCATGCACTTTTAAAATCTGTTCACGTCCAATTAGATCTGGTCGATCTACTGCTATTTGGCGATCAAATCTTCCAGGGCGAAGAAGTGCTGGATCCAAGATGTCAGGTCTATTCGTAGCCGCAATCATGATCACACCACCACCGTCAGCAAAACCGTCCATTTCAACCAGCATTTGATTAAGTGTCTGTTCACGCTCGTCATGACCACCACCAAGACCTGCGCCACGCTGCCTACCCACGGCATCAATTTCGTCTATAAAGATGATTGCAGGAGCATTAGTTTTTGCTTGTTCAAACAAATCACGAACACGGCTTGCACCAACTCCAACAAACATTTCTACGAAATCTGATCCTGAGATAGAAAAGAAAGGTACTCCTGCTTCACCAGCAACTGCACGAGCTAATAAAGTCTTACCAGTTCCGGGTGGACCATAAAGCAAAACACCTTTAGGTATTTTTGCCCCAACTTTTTCAAACTTTGCAGGTGCTGCTAGAAAATCTTTGATCTCTTGCAATTCTTCGAGTGCTTCATCAACTCCAGCTACATCCGTAAACTTAGTTTGAGGCATGTCCTTGGTAATTTGACGTGCTCGACTCTTTCCAAAACTCATCAATCTGCCGCCACCCTGCATTTGATTCATAAAAAAGAAGAGCAACAAAATAATTAAAGCAATTGGAATTAGAGAAACTAGTAGGGAAACTAAGAAGTTTTGTTTTGGAACTTTAACCGTGTATCCGTCAGAGAGTCTGCCAGTATCCACTTGTTCTTGCAGTTCTTTTTGTAGTTCTAAGCCTTGCCCAGTTACAAAATCAGTCACTGCTTTTTTGCCATCTTTTAATGTGAGCTCTAAGCGTTGCTCAACATCAACAATTACTGCACTAGTTACCTGACTACTGCGAATTAATGAAATTGCCTCTGCTGTATCTATTCGAGTTGGGCCAGTAGCACTAGCAACCAAATTACTACCAACTAACAAAACCGTGGTGCCTATGAGTATCCATAACAAGGGACCACGAAGGGAGCGCTTCTTTTTCTCCATCTGGGCTTCCTGAATACCTCTCAAGCTATTTGGGTCTCTAGACCGATTTAGCCTCTAAGCGTAAGCCAAAGCGTAAATACGGGCACCTTAGGAGTACATTTTTGGAGATAAAACCGCTACATCTCGTAAGTTGCGATACTTCTCAGCAAAATCAAGTCCGTAACCCACAACAAAGTCATTTGGTATGTCAAAACCTACAAACTTCACATTAACGGCAACTTTGGCAGCATCAGGTTTGCGAAGAAGTGTCAATACTTCAACATTTCGTGCTCCACGTGAACGTAAATTTGAAACCAGCCAAGATAAAGTCAAACCACTGTCAATAATGTCTTCAATAACCAGAACATTTCGATTAACAACGTCTTGATCTAGGTCTTTAATGATTCGAACAACACCACTGGATTTTGTTCCTGAACCATAGGAAGAAACAGCCATCCAATCCATTTCAGCGTGACGTTTGAGATGCCGTATGAAATCAGCCATTACAACAACCGCACCCTTTAAAACACCAACCAGAAGTAAATCCTGCCCTTGATAGTGATCTTCTACTTCCTGGGCTAGTTCTTGAAGTCGTTTTTGAATCTGCGCTTCAGTAAATAGTACGTTTGTAATTTCATCTTTTACTTCTTCAGATTTCATTTGGCTCCCAGAGTTGATTTGCTGATGATAAGTCTTCCAGAATCTCTTCTTACTTCAAACCCGCCAGGCAAATCAACTTCTTTTTGACCATGCCATTTGGATACCAATTCATCCACAGCCCAAATGTGCACACTTTGCAAGCTACTGCTTGGGACATGATTATCTAGGAGCCACATCTGAATGACTCTTGTACGAATTGCTGGATCTTCATCTTGAAGTAACTTGATGTCGAGCTGTCCTGCCTGAATCACCTCGGAAAGGGCTTTTTCTGCCAGTTTGTCTAGGTAGTCAGCATCAACTCTTAATAGTTCTGCAGTTCGGTATAGACCGTCAATAACATCTGCACCCAGCTCAGTCTTTAAAGTTGGGATTACTTTGTTTCTAACTCTCACCCGCAAAAAATTCTCATCACTGTTTGCTGGATCACTAATTGTTGGAACAGAGTCTGATAGTGCCCCATGCACAACTTCCTTAGATAAGTGCATGAGTGGTCTCAAGTAAACATCTCTCTTAGTTGGGATGCCCGCCAAACTGCGAGCACCAGAACCTCTAACCAAACGCATTAAGACAGTTTCCACTTGATCTTCTTTGGTATGCCCTAAGAGAACTGGTGCATTATTGAGCTTGTTAGAAAATTCCAGAAGTGCGGAATACCTTAAATCTCGAGCGACTGACTCTTTGTTTGATTGAGCGCTAATACCTACCTGTACCACTTCAACTTGTTCAATACCCAAACGCAACAGAGTGTTTTTCACTTGCTTAGTATTCTCTCCAGAATTGGAATGCCACTGATGATCAACAACCACACAAGTTACTGACCAATCTCGACGTCGGGATAACTCAAAAGCATTAACCGCCAAAGACATAGAGTCAGGGCCACCGCTACAAGCCACAATTACGTCGCGGCCAACATAGTCCGTTAGGGCTTGATCGATTGCCTGTTGAACCACAAAAACTGGGTTAGTCATCGCTTTTTACCTCAACTACTGCTTGGTATCCCCTGCTGAAGATACGACATCGGTTACTGCTCCCATATCCCAAGCCCAGAACTGGGCCACAGATAGACTCCCACCCCTACGAAACCCTCGCTTTACAAGGAGTTCGTGCGGTTTATGAACTTTCTCATAAGCCTTTTCTAGGAGGAATATGTTCGGCTCAACTTTGGCTGCCGCAAGCACAGATTCGATTGTGTTAGCTGGCACTAACCAGACTCTTGTTCTGGTGGTCGCAGCAATATCAATACTTGCTTTGGTAATGGCGGTGATTTTTAGACGTGAGGTTCTCGCTTTCGATCAAGGAACTGCCAAGATGCAAGAAATTGCAAAAGCAGTTCAAGAAGGTGCGTATGCGTACTTAACGCGACAGTTCAAAACTTTAGCCATATTTGTGGTCTTAGTTTTTGCACTTCTTTACATATTGCCAGGAACTACTGACGTAAAAATTGGCCGATCAATATTCTTCGTTTTTGGAGCAGTTTTCTCAGCAGCAATTGGTTACTTCGGTATGTCACTTGCAGTTAAAGCAAATGTTCGTGTTGCTGCAGCTGCCCGGGATAGTGGAATTGATCGTGCCACCCGCGTTGCGTTCCGCACTGGTGGTGCAGTTGGTATGGCAACAGTAGGTCTGGGTCTTTTGGGTGCATCAGTTGTTGTGTTGATGTATCAAGGTGATGCAGCCAAGGTGCTTGAAGGATTTGGCTTTGGTGCAGCAATGGTTGCGATGTTTATGCGTGTTGGTGGAGGTATCTTTACCAAAGCAGCCGACGTCGGTGCAGACCTTGTTGGAAAAGTTGAAAAGAATATTCCAGAAGATGATCCGAGAAATGCTGCCACAATTGCAGACAACGTTGGAGACAACGTTGGAGACTGTGCTGGTATGGCCGCAGATCTATTTGAGTCTTATGCCGTAACACTTGTTGCAGCATTAATTCTTGGTAAGGCAGCTTTCGGTGTAGAAGGCTTGGTCTTCCCGCTCATAATTCCAGCAATTGGCGCACTAACTGCCGTTATTGGTGTGTTTATCACCAAGCCTCGTAAGGGCGAAAACGGATTAAAGGCAATTAATCGCGGTTTTGTAATTTCTGCGCTAATTTCAGCAACATTGTCAACAGTCGCTTCTTATGTCTACTTGCCTGCAACTTTTGCTGAATTTGTGGGAGTTGCAACTGAAATTAGCTCTCTTGATGGAGATCCTCGTTTAATTGCTACTGTTTCAGTGCTGCTTGGAATCGTGTTGGCAGCAATAATTCTTCGAGTTACCGGTTACTACACCGGCACTGATAAAAAACCTGTTATGGATATTGGTAAGACATCACTAACTGGCGCAGCCACAGTAGTGCTTTCTGGTATGGCAATTGGTTTGGAATCTGCAGTCGTAACAGCTCTCATTATTGGTGCTGCTGTTTATGGTGCATTCCTACTAGGTGGAGCTTCCATTGCGCTTTCTTTGTTTGCAATTGCACTTGCAGGTTGTGGTCTGTTAACAACGGTAGGTGTAATTGTGGCTATGGACACATTTGGTCCAGTTAGCGATAACGCTCAAGGTATCGCTGAAATGTCTGGCGATGTTCATGGAGAAGGCGCAAAAATCTTGACTGAACTTGATGCTGTTGGTAATACCACTAAGGCGATTACTAAGGGTATCGCAATTGCAACTGCTGTACTTGCAGCCACTGCACTCTTTGGTGCTTACCGTGATGCAATCCAAACTGCAATTGCAGAGGCTAGTGCCAACCTAGATCTGCTAGATGCGTTCAACGTAACTAAGCCAAACTCTTTGTTTGGATTGTTGATTGGTGTGTCAGTAGTGTTCTTGTTCTCAGCGCTGGCAATTAATGCAGTATCGCGCGCAGCTGGTGCAGTTGTTTATGAAGTTCGTCGTCAATTTAAAGAGCATCCTGGAATTATGGATGGCACTGAGCGTCCAGAATACGGAAAAGTTGTAGATATCTGCACTAAAGATTCATTGCGTGAATTAGTAACGCCTGGACTTCTTGCAGTATTAGCTCCAATTGCAGTTGGTTTCGGCTTGGGTGTAGGCCCACTAGCCGCTTACCTTGCTGGTGCTATTGGTGCTGGAACCTTGATGGCAGTGTTTCTATCAAATGCTGGTGGAGCGTGGGATAACGCTAAGAAACTAGTTGAAGATGGAGTACATGGTGGCAAGGGTTCAGAAGCACATGCAGCAACTGTTATCGGTGACACCATTGGTGATCCGTTCAAGGACACTGCCGGACCTGCAATCAACCCTTTAATCAAGGTTATGAACCTTGTTTCAGTGTTGATTGCTCCATTGGTAATTAGCATGACTGTTGGTATGGATCCAAATCCTGCCTTACGTTATTCAATTGCAATTGGTGCGGTATTAATCATTCTTGCTTCTATTTGGAATTCAAAGAGAAAAGAAGTAAGCATCACTGCTTAATAAGTTACTGAATAAGCGGCCAAAACTAGATTTAGTTTTGGCCGCTTTTCTTTTGCAGATTATTTAACATTTTATTGTATTCATCAAGTTCCATATCGCCATAAATTTCAACTTGCCTATCTCGACGTGCAGCAACTTTCTGATCAGATTTAGCCCACTGAATACCAAGTGCTATGAATACTAATAGCATCGGCAGTTCACCAAAACTCCATGCTATTGAACCTGCGAGAACCTGATCGGCCATGACATCTGGCAACCAAGAAGGAGCAACTTTTTGGAACCAGCCCCCACCTAAAACTGAATTACTCTGCATCATTACCACACCAAAGAATGCGTGAAACACCATAGACATTAGTACCAGAATCAACCTAAGTGGATGAGCTAACTTTCGTGGCTGAAAATCCGTTCCAATAACTAGCCAAAAGAATAAGTATCCAGACAATACGAAGTGAATATGCATGAAGATATGCCCAAGATGACTTCCCATCAAAATAGACATAAGTGAACTAAAGTAAATTGCATAAATTGAGCCGATATAAACTGGTAAAGCTACAAGTGGATGAGTGATTAACTTGCTCCATTTACTATCAAGAGTTGCTGTTATCCACTCCCGCGGACCAAGAAAGTTTCCGGTGGTTGGCTTTAGTGCTCTAAGCGCTAACGTAATTGGAGAGCCAAGTACTAAAAGTATTGGGGCCAACATCCCAAGGGTCATGTGTTGAATCATGTGTGCACTCATCATTACTAATGCATATCTACCCAACTCAATATTCGTTACATAAATAATGGAAGTAACTCCTAGAACCCAAGTTGTTGTCGCAAAAAAAGACCACTGATCACCACGTCTTCGCAATCGCACAACTCCTGCAAGATAGAGGCCAATTGCAAAAGTGCCAGCTAGTAAAGTGAAGGGGTCCACTGCAATTTTGGTGAATGCAATCCACCAATCGATTGGGGCTGGTTCGATATACCCTGTTATTTGCTCTATTAAAGTTTGAGGAGCAGTTGCTTCTTTTGGAAAAGCGGTATTTGCTGCTGCTGTAGCGAGACCCAGTACGACAAATAAAGTTGCTACTTCTAAAAGAACAATACTTAAATACTTAGACATATTTTCTTTTAGGCGTTTTCTTACGTAACCAGCAATTCCCAAAGCAATAATCGTTCCAGCAACCTTTAGTGTGATTATGAACCCATAGCCACTTGTCCACAATTGACTGAACTGATCAATTCGGGTCAGAGAGTTAGCAATTCCACTCAAGACCACCATTACTACAGATACAACTGCAATTTTTGAAAATCGTGAAACTGCAGCGAGTGGTTGGAGAGCTTTTGGCTCTCGGAGATATCTGACAAGCCCAACTAATCCTGCTACCCAGCAGCTCATCCCAATTACATGAATAAACCCGCTAGTGACAGCGAGTGCGTGACCACCAATACCGGTGGCATGTGCTGAAATTGCAGAAAAGGTTGCAAAGAACATTACAGCCGCTGCACTAAATCCGGACACAGCCACAGATTTTGTCTTACTGGCTAGAAGTGAAATCATCAACGCACCTGTGGCAGTTATTAGTAATGCTCGAACCGTTTCAATCTCCCAGGCGTAGGTGATAATCAGATTTAGATTTAATGTTTGATTTACTGATAACCCAAGGATCCAAACCAATAAGAAATTAGCTGCAGCAAAAGCCACTCCACTCCAGACAAATCCAGACCTAACCGCAGTTCTATTCCAGCGAATTCCCACTGGAGATAGTTCTTTCTTGTTTGCGGTCGGTGCAAATAGGGCTGCAATCAAAAATCCAGACAAAGTCCACACTCCAGCAAAAGCTGACATATATTCCAGTATTGGAACTGCCCAACCCACTAGTGGCCCAGAGTCTGGAATTCCAACCGCAGGTTCGCTCCAGCTGCTGCCAGCAATAGTCATGACGGCCACAATCACAGTGATCGCAATCATCAGAATTAGGGCAACCACATTGTTCCTTTATTTGTGACCTCAGGGTCAATTATCTAATGAATAGCTTTAAGAGCACAGCGACTGGAAGAAGTTTTAGGAATTGCTTTGTGAAGTTGATAACTGACTTAATAGGCCTGTTATTGATTTCTCTACCATCTGTAGGACTTGGGCATACGCGGGTAGCTCTTTGTAATAAGGATCTGGAACAGCCAAGCTATCTAACGAGGAATTTGGATCACGTGATTCAAATTCTCTTAGGAGCATAACTTTCTTTAGTAAGTTCTTTGAAGGGGCCAATTTGAGGACGTCTTCATAATTTGTTTCATCCATAACTAATAACAAGTCTTGATTTAAGAACATATTGCTTTGAAATTGCTTGGCAACATGTTCATATTTGTATCCAGCAGATTCCCAAGTGAATATTGACTTTGGGTTTGCTCCTTCACCAACATGCCAAGGTCCAGTCCCAGAACTGTCAACTAGAACGCGAGGTTTAGAAATTGCTTGAGCACGGTTGTGTAAAACTGCAGCTGCCATTGGAGATCTGCAAATGTTGCCTAAACAAACCATCATCACTTTGACTTCAGACTGGCTTGCTAACTCATTTAGATAGTCTCGATCTATTGGCACATTCTCCCCAGTGATTAAGTGTTGGGTCTTTCCATCACTTAGTTTACTGATCCTTTACCATAAAGGATCATTTGTCAGGTAATCTAATATCAGGAATTATACGTGAGGACTGTTAGTGGAAGCACTTAAATACATTGGAATACTAAGGCAAATTCTCAAGGCAGGCTCAATTGTTTTTGGGTTGAGTGCAATCTTCTTGCTGGCTCTACCAAGTCTGTTTTTAGAATTACTTGAATTGGAAGTATCCGACACCTTGAGTTGGTCCATGCGCATGATTGGAATTACCTTGGTTGCACTATCTGGGAATATGTATGTTGGATCCAAGTTTGCTCCAGATAATGCGTTAATAATGGTCGCCAAAGTAATGGCTATCTCTGCATTTGGACTTGGTTTTCTAACACTGTTAATTCCTGCAAAGTTAAGCCTTTTTAGCATGGCATATGCCTTTATTGGCTTCATCTTCTCTAGCGCTTATGCCTTATTTCTCTGGAAATTGAGCCGAATCAAATAAATATTTCCAACCCCTACACTTAAGCCCCTTCAATCAAACACAGATTTTTCGGAAAGGTTTCACCATGACTAACTCAGCAAGTGTGTGGGGGTTCTGACATGGATAAACACCTAGCTCACCTACCGATAAAACACCGTGATGAACTTAGAAATATTGCAATCATCGCTCACGTAGACCATGGCAAAACCACTTTGGTGGATGCGATGCTCTGGCAGTCTGGTGCTTTTGCTGCTTATAAAGAGCAGTCTGAGGGTAAAGATCGTTTGATGGATTCGATGGATTTGGAGCGCGAAAAAGGAATCACCATCCTTGCCAAGAATACTGCTGTTAAGCGCGGGGACACTATTGTCAACATTATTGATACTCCAGGACACGCTGACTTTGGAGGCGAAGTTGAGCGTGGCCTCGAAATGGTCGATGGAGTGCTACTGCTTGTTGATGCATCTGAAGGTCCACTTCCACAAACAAGATTTGTGTTGAGAAAGGCACTACAAAAGAATTTGCCTGTAATTTTGGTAATTAACAAAGTAGATCGACCAGACTCAAGAATAAAAGAAGTTGTTGACGAGGCCTATGAGCTTTTCCTTGATCTAGACGCTAATGAAAGCCAAATTGAATTCCCAATTATTTACTGTTCAGCAAAAGCAGGTCGGGCTTCATTGAACAGGCCTGAAAATGGTGAAATGCCAGATACCGAGAATCTGGATATCTTGTTTGAAACTATTTTCTCTGCAATACCAGCTCCGACTTATCATGAAGGTGCACCTCTACAGGCTCACGTAACAAACTTAGATTCATCTCCTTACTTAGGACGTCTAGCACTTTGCCGAGTGCGAGAAGGTGTAATTAAAAAAGGACAGTCTGTTGTTTGGATGAAAACCGATGGCACCACAGAGCGGGTAAAGATTGCAGAATTACTAATTACTGAAGCACTGGAAAGAGTTCCAGCTCTAGAAGCTGGACCAGGTGACATTATTGCTGTTGCTGGAATTGAGACAATTACCCTGGGTGAAACCCTTGCTGACATTGATAATCCAGTTGCACTTCCACTTATTACTGTTGATGAACCAAGTATCTCAATGACAGTTGGTGTCAACTCTTCACCACTTGCAGGTCAAAGTGGTACCAAACTAACTGCTCGTTTAGTAAAAAACCGTTTAGATAATGAATTGATTGGTAACGTATCGTTAAGAATTCTGAACACTGATCGCTCTGATACCTGGGAGGTTCAAGGTAGAGGTGAATTACAATTAGCAGTCTTAGTTGAAATCATGAAAAGAGAAGGTTTTGAACTAACTGTAGGCAAACCACAGGTTGTTACCAAAATTGTTGATGGCAAACTTCATGAACCAATGGAGCATTTAACAATTGATGCTCCTGAGGATTATTTAGGGGTCATCACTCAGTTGATGGCACTTCGTAAAGGCCGGATGGAACAGATGGTTAACCATGGAACCGGTTGGATTCGCATGGATTACCGAGTTCCAAGCCGTGGACTAATTGGTTTTAGAACTGAGTTCTTAACTGAAACCCGAGGAACCGGATTGCTCCATCACGTGTTTGATGGATATGAAGCTTGGCATGGTGAGATGCGCTTTAGACCAACAGGTTCTTTAGTTTCAGACCGTCGTGGTCAGGCAACCTCTTATGCCATCTTCTCACTACAAGAGCGTGGATCCATCTTTGTCGAACCAGGCTCGGATGTTTATGAAGGAATGGTTGTTGGCGAAAATGCTAGAGCAGATGACATGGAC
>Ga0315909_10007474_pt1 | contig 12195 bp, 17 predicted proteins | sample LakEriMetagenome_11_FD_203527 | JGI IMG/M metagenome (GOLD analysis project Ga0315909, IMG submission 203527) | Freshwater fungal communities from buoy surface, Lake Erie, Ohio, United States - Buoy 2 MA125 | ecosystem: Environmental > Aquatic > Freshwater > Lake | place: USA: Lake Erie, Ohio...
ATGGAGTGGGTAGTAAGGATGATTTAATTGCTAATGCTAAAAGACCTAAAGACTTTTATGAGGTTACTATAGATGGAATTGTTTATACAGTACCTGAAGATAAGTTTGATGAATTTATGAAATCTAAGATAGAATGAAAAAATTAATACCAAATACTGATAAAGTACTTTTAGGTGTAAAACCACCTGTAAGAGATACAATGTATGTATCTGATTTAAAAGACCCTCGATTAAAATCATATCAAGATAGTGTATATGTAAGAAGTAAATCTTCACAAAAGTTTCAATCAGGAACTAAAACAAGACCATTAACATCACAAGAAAAGAAATTTTGGAAAGATGATGAAACTGGATTAGTACCAAATCTTGTTGAATATAGAAATATAAATGGAAAAGAATCAGGGCGTTATTTTGGACATTACAAAAAACCAGTACAACCAGTAGCATATAGAGCTGCAACAAATCCTGTTGTTGATACTAGAAAAATACAAATGGAAACTACTAAGTTAGATACTGTACCAAAAACTCCACCAACACCATTAACAAAGAAACAATACTATGAAGTACCTGATGCTAATGGTAAAGTAACTTTACTTACTCCAGAACAGTTTAGTAGAATGTCATCAGGAAATAAGAATGATTTAATGTCTAAGTCACCTATAATGAATAAACCTAAATACTTTTATGAAATGAATAGTAGTGGTAAAAGACAATTAGTTCCTGAAAATAAGATTAGAGAATACATGCAAACTAAAAATAAATGAAAAAACTAATACCAAATACTAATAATTTAAGTGGAGAACCTCCTAAGAAATCTAAGAACACTCAAGTAAAAGAAGGTATTGAGTTTGGTATGAATAATATATTACCATTAGTAAATCCACTTGGAGGTAAAGGTTTATCGACTGTAACAAAAGGAGCATCAAAAGTATTACCAGCTATTAGTAAATATCTTACTACTAAAACTCCTTTAAAAAATGCTTATAAATTAAATCCTTTAGCATTTAAACCTAATCCTGAAGCATTTTATCACAGAAGTCCTGATATTAAAAATATAATAAATAAAGAAAAAGGTTTACTTCAAGGTTATGGAGAATCTGAAGCTGGTAAAGCATTTAATAAAAACGTATTTTCTAATAATAAAGTTAACACAATAAATTTAAAAAAAAGTGCGAATGATTTTTTATATTTTGCAAAAGGAACTCCTTTAGATTATGGTAGAACAAATATGATACTTGATTCAAAAACTAAAAAATTAATACCAGGTCAAGGATATAAAGGTCCGTACATGGTTGAAGTAAAGAATGTTCCAATGGGAGCTTCAGTAAAAGGTAGATTACCTGGAGCAGATGTTACTAATATTGGAGGATATGCTGTTCCTCGTAGACCTATATCTATAAATGAAGCTAAATTTTACAAAGAGGATTGGTTAAGAAGATATAAACCTATAAACAAATAACTATGGAAAAGAACTCACTCTGGAAGAATATAAGAAATAAAGCAGCAGAGAATAAAAGAACTGGAGCTACACCTAAGAAACCTACATCTGAAATGTTAAAGCAAGAAAGAAAGATTAAAGCTAATAGTAAAATGATGGGTGGAATGTTAGGTAGTCCAACTTTCAAAGTTAATAATGGATTAGGTAGTGCTTTAGCAGTTGGTGGATTAGCACTAGCAGCTTCTAAGTTATTTGGTGGTAAAGGAGATGTACTACCCGATGTTGGTAAAATGAAATATGGTGGTAAGATGAAAAATTGTTAGTATGACACATAATATAAGTATTCCACATTTCTATGCTAAATTAAGAAACAGTCATTTATATCAACAAGATGATTCTGTTACTGGTACTACAGATGTTGTAGTATTTGGAGTACAATCAATAGAAGGTAGAGCTTTAACATTTCATATACTAATGGATAATGGTGCTATGAGAAGTAGAGTTCCTATTCACATGTTATGTTCAAAAGATGATGCTCCACTACATGAATTACATTACTTACAGTTATGGGATTGTTTTGGTAATGATATAAGTGTTACTAAGTTTAATTACTTAGATGAAATGAGAGTTCAAGTTATGTTTAAAGATAAACAAACTCAATGGGGTAGTTATATAATGACATTTGATTGGTATAATAATTCTTCTTCTGAAGAACCTACGCAATATAAGTGTGGTCATTTTATAAGATTAGATGATGGCAACTTTACTATACAACCTAATAATAGATTGATGTGGAAAGATATGTCATTTACTGATAAACCATTTCCTGAAAGACCTGATTGGTTAGTAGATAATAAGAAATGGATATGTGAGAAAGTAGCTGAAAGATGGGTTGTAGATGAAAGTGATTACTATTGTTATGATTTTAAAAAATTAGATAATGAAAAATAACCTTTTACCTAATACTAATATATTACCTAAAATGGCTGATGGTGGTAAAACTCCTAGAGATGGTGCTACTAAAAAGTCTGATAATAAAGGTAAAAAGATAGCTGTATATATGGGAGATAAATGGCATCACTTTGGTGATTCATCTATGCAAGATTATAGACAGCATAAATCAGAGAAAAGAAAAGATGCGTTTTATTCACGTCATGCAAAGAATTTAAAAGGTAATGATAGTAGGTCAAAAGCTTTTAGAGTGTATGCTAAAAAAACATGGTAGAAATGAAAATATTACCTAATACTCAAAGAATGTTATTACCTTTACTAAATAAATTCTAATCATGGAAATAATGAAATACGGACTAGGAATAGTTATTGGAATGATATTAGCTACAATTTACTTTACTGTATTCGATAACAAAGGATTAGGTATAGAATTTGTTACTGATACTAAAGTAAAGAAAGAATACATTACTGTATTTAAAGATACTTGTGCTGTAGTACAAAATAAAGTATCTGTTACAAATAGTTATAGACCTGGAAAGTTAGTAGATACTCAAGTAAGTGTAGATAGTGTAATAGAATATAATGATACTACAATAGTAGTAGATGATAGATTAAGAACTTATTTATTAAGTAGCAGACAAGGAAGTGTATCTATATTTGATACACTAAATGTAAGAGGTTATTACATGGGAACTAAAAGAGGTATTAAACTAGATACCTTAGAGATACAGAGTATGTTCACTAATACTGTTGTAGTAAATCCTGAAAGAGAAGTCGAATATGTAAAGATAACTACTCCAGAGAGTAGTTTGTTATTTACAGGAACTATTTATACTAATAAAGATTATGCTTTAGGACTAATGTATAAAACTAAACAGAATCATGTATTAGGTATGCAGTATAATATGATAAGCAAAACAATATCGTTAACAGCTGGAATACAAATAATAAAATGGAAGTAAATTTGCTAACTGGAAAAGTTGGACAACAAGCATTATCTACACAAAGTATAAGTAAGATGAATTTCTGGGAAACTTATTTTAAGTTACTTAGTCTTAGAAAGAATTTCAAGTTTGGAGATAGAGCATTAGAAACTATATCTTATATTATGGCTAAAGACCCTACTAGAAATTACTTTGCTAAACCTTACTCTGTAGATATTATGCAAGACTTGAGAATGAAAGCACCAAGACTTACTCAAGTCAAGAAAGAACTGATGTCATTAAACTTAGTAGATAGTTACGGGTTTTTAAGTGATAAGTTAATAAAGTTTCATACCTTTGTAGATAATCAAGAAAATGTACAATTTGTATTTTCATTTCATATAAATAATTATGCTACCAAGTAGTAAGAGTGATATATATTCAATGGTGGCTAATGATTGTGGTAAAAGTAAAGCTGTAGTAAAGTTTGTTATTCAAGATTTTGAACTAAAGCTAAAACATATACTACGAAATCCACTAGAGAATACTAAATATGTACTACTGGAATGGTTGGGTAAGTTTAACTTAAAAGATAGGAAACTAATAGCTAAACGTAAAAAGCTAGAGATACACAGACCAGAAAGTAAAGAACTAGAATATATTAATAACATTATAAAAAAGTATTATGACAAAGAAGAGGTATGATAAACCTGCAATGAGTGTAAATGTTGCAGAATTTGCAGCAGCTAACTTTCCAGACCCTAATAGAAAGATTCTATTTACTGGAATGGGTGGTGAATCAACAGAAGTTGGTAAAGAAAGTTTTGATTTAGCAAGAGTTACTGACCATTGGGATAAGACAGAGCAACTCATTAAGGATTATAATAGTAATATTAATGAACTAGATGAAGATTATAAGAGTATCACTCCAGTACATATTGCTGTAGTAAGAGCTTATCATATTGAAGCAACTAGAACTAAATCAGGATTAATTATTGCTCCAAAGATTCCAATGAAGGAAATGACACAGAATGGTATTGGTATTAGACAAACCATAGATTCACCGTGGGCATTTTCAAGAAAGTGTGTAGTAGTAGCAGTTCCTGAACACGTTACACATATTAAAGCTGGAGATATAGTAGAGATAAATAGAAGATGTGTATTAGCTGAAAAACCTTCAGTAGATACACCAGCTCATTTAGCTCATGGATTTACTCTATCTGATTGGTATGACTTTGAAGCACCAACAGATATTAGTAATAAACACTTTGGCTATTTAGCTGTAGACCCAATTAATGATGTTACGTTAATTATTAAAAAATCATAATTATGGCTCAATTTGTAAAGAAGGCAGGTTGTCACACAGTTAATGTGGGAGAATTTATGTCAGAACTCGGTGATAAGTATATCAATACCGATGGTAAAGTAGTTCTTAACTATGCAACAGCAGTAAAACTTGTTCAATTTGTTTATGACAAAACAAATGAAAGTTTTATTGAGTGTGAAGGTAAAGAATTACAAATTGGTTTACCTACTGGAATGTTTGGAATGATTCTTAAAATGGTATTAAAAACTATCGGTCTTGAAATTAAGTTTAGTGAGAAAGTATCTGATAAGCCATCCTAAAGATTTAGTGAAGGGTTTGGTTTTCATAGTGAAAGCCAAACTCTCTCTTTGGTTGATGACTGAAATGCACCCATTAGAAAAAGCTAGAAGGTGTAAGCCATGCTTTGAAATTGGTTACTGTTTAGTATGTGGTTGTGATTTTGATGAAATGGTATTAACTAATAAAAAATGTCCTGATGGAAAATTTTAGTAAAATAGTAGCAACAATAGTACAGAGTTTAATATACGCTAAGTATAAACATTGGACTATTAGAAGACTAGGAACTCATGAAGCATTGGCTGATTATTATGGTGAAATAGAACCTTTAGTAGATACTCTAGTAGAGATATACATGATGGATACGTTTAATATTGTACAACCTAAATCTTTAGATATTCCTCCATCAGATGATGTAATTACTTACTTTAGAGGTTTAAATAATATGCTTAAATCAGCTATTGCTACAGAGAAAGATGAAGCTATTAAGAATGTAATGAGTGAAATATCTGCGAGTGTAAAACGTTGTTTATTCAGACTAAAACTTGACGAAATATATGTTGGAGATTAATTTAGGTGAACACAAAGAGAATAGTGTAGCCACAACAACTATAACAGTTGATGAACCAGTAAAACATACAGAAGTATCTTGTGGATGTTTATCAACTAGTTTTGTAGATAATACTGTAACACTAAATATGAGTGTTGGTAAAGTAAAGAATCCTGATGATAATGTCTTTGATAGATTCGTACTATTAAAGATTAATACCACGGAGTATATTGTTAAAGCAAGAGTAACAAGATGATTAAGATAAACTATAGAATACTAGACCAAGCTACTAACTTCTGGGAAGTAAATCCACAGTTTAAGATATACTATCCATTTCATTTGTTGTATGATAAAGATAAGTCTAAAGACAAAGATTTCTCATCACGACAAATGTGGACTGTATTCTTTATGTGTGACCCTGATGAACATGATAATCTATACTATAGAATGGCATTTGAAGAACGAAGAAAAATGTTATCAGAAACTTTTGTTAAAGACTTAGATTGGGATAATCCAGACTTTGTTAAATGCTTAGAAGCTTATCCATTAGAATGTATGACTGCTGTACAAAGAGCTTATGCAGAAGAAAAGAATCAATTAAGAAAACGAGCTAAACTAATAGCTGATACTGAATTAACTTTAGATACTACAGAGTTTCTTGGAGATAAGACTATAGTAATAAAAGGTACTGCAACACAGATAAATATGTTACAGAAAGACTCTCTATCTATATACCAAAAGTATCAAAAGATAGAAGAAGAGTTTATTAAAGATAAACAATCAGCAAGAGCTAAAGGTGGTTCTAAATTAACTAAATCTGAAAAAGGAGACTTATGGTAGAGATACAAGTAAAACTGGTAGATAATAATAGACCAGGAAGAAAACTAAAACAATTAAAAGGTATTATAGTACATTGGACTGCTAATGTAAAACCTACAGCTGGAGCAGAAGCACATCTAAAATACTTTGGACATACTACAGTACAAGCTAGTTGTCATTATGTAGTAGATGATAAGAATATCATACAAATGATTCCTGATAATGAAGTAGCATGGCATGTAGGTGATAAACCTAGACGAGCTAATCTACCTATTAGAAGACAATTAGTTCCAGCTGGAGATAGTGCTAATAACTATTTTATTGGTATAGAAATGTGTGTTAATACAAATAGTAATTATGCAGATACACTAAAGAATACTAAGTATCTTATTAATGTATTACTAGCAAGACATAAGTTGACTATAGATAATGTTTATAGACACTATGATATAACAGCTAAAGATTGTCCAATTATGTATCAACCTAATTACGTTGAAATGCAATACTTTGATTGGTCATGGATAACATTTAAGGAATATGTCAGAAGTAGTAGCTAAAGTAACTACTTGCAATAGTGAGTGGGAATTCCAATGGATTAGAATAGAGGACTTAGAAGGAATACTCAATCAATTTAAACCTGAAAGATATCATCCTGATGACCCTCGTTATAATTTGTTTTGGCAAACTGTTAGGTCTAAATGTATAGAAGGTATTTGGTATCCACAGTTTGGTCAATATAGATATGTACCTGGAAGATTAGGATTCTATGGTAACTATTGTACTATTGTAGAAACTGATAAGAAAACAAAAGCTAGATTAAAACTTAAACCTAGTATTAGAGATATAGAATGGCATATTGCTTACTATTATCTTGAAGCACAAGGATTTTCAGGATTTGAAGATGATGATGAATATACTTGTAATTGGAAAGTATTAAATCCTGATGCTTATCATATAGTATTAGAAGAAAAGATTACACTATTTAATAAGAAAGGATTCTTAAAAGAATTTATACATCCTAGAGATTATCTATTTCAACTACATGATAAACCATTAGGAAGACCATTATATTATAATGATGCTAAAAACTTTGTTATACTTGGTTCTCGAGGTGGTGGTAAATCATATACTGCTGCACTAATGTGTATTCTATTTGAATTAATATTCGATGGAGAGAAGTATTATAAACCTGGAGATACTAGAAGGGAATTAAAAGCTGAAATAGATTTAGGTTCAGGAAGAAAAGATAAGTCTAGTGAGTTAGCTGAAAAGATACAATCATCATTAGATGAGTTAGCATTAAATCATGAGTTTGGAGTATGGGGTAAACCTGGAGATGATGAATATGAACCATGTCCATTTTGGAAACGAATGACTGGACATATTAGTGCTAATAATAAAGATAATCCGTGGCGTAATACAACGCCAGTAAAGATTAAGAATGAATGGAAAGAAATAGGAACTGGTTCTACACTATATCATAATGTATATTCTACAAACAAAAGAGATGGTGGACAATCAGGAGCTGGTGGTAGAAGAAATCTTATAGTATATGAGGAGATAGGATTGATGGAATTATTCATAGAAGCATGGTTATCAAATACAGCGGTAGTTAAAACAGATGGTGAACAGTTTGGTGTACAATGGGGAATTGGAACTTCAGGTAATATAGAAACACTACATGATGCTATGAAGATATTCACACATCCTGAAGATTATAATTGCTTAAAGTTTAGATATGGTGAACAAGACCAATGTTTATTTCTACCAGCATACATTACAGATAAGAGATTTAAAGATAAAGATGGTAATACAGATATACCTAAATCTATAGAGTTTTATCAACAAGAAGAAAAGAAAGCATCTAAATCTACAGACCCTAAAGTATTAATAAGACAACGAATGAACTTCCCATTGAAAATCACAGATATGTGGTTATCAGAAGGTGGTTCACTAATGCCTATAAAAGAAGCTGAAGAAAGAGAACGAGCATTAATACATGATAATACTTATCAAACATTAGGTTCAGCTATAGAATTATATTGGGATAGTGCTGCACAATATGGTGTTAATTATCAGATTAAAACAAATGGTAAACCAATCTACGACTTTCCAATTAAAGCTGGAGATGAATTAGGTGGTGAATTTATGATGTATATAAGTCCTGATAAACTAAAGATAAATGGTGTAATACCTAATGATGCTATTATTGTACTACACGACCCATATATATCAGATGAGATGGATAAAGGTGGTTCATTAGGTGCTGCATATTATATTGTTAATCCTAAGTATGAAGTATATGGATTACCAGGAAATGATATGGCTGCTACATACATAGGTAAAAACTTAGATGGTATAGATAGATATAATGAGATACTAGAAATGGGAATGGCACTATATGGTAATCCAGTTAGAAACTTATGGTATGAAGCTAATAGAGGAGATAGACTTAGAGCTTATTTTCTAAAGAAAAAGAAAGCTGATTTATTATGTCTTAGACCACAATTCGAACAAGGACAATTTATCTATTCAAGAACTGTAAGTCAGACTGGATATATAGTAGGAAATAGTCTAGCAAAGATATCATTGATAGATGCACTACGAGATTGGCTTTTAGAAAAAAAAGAAATTAATGGGATAGAATATTCTAACCTAGAAAGAATTCCATGTATATTTACCGTTAGGCAAATAAAAGGTTATACATTAAAAGGAAACTTTGATGGTGTTTCAGCGTTATTAGGAATAACATTAGCTATCGGTGAACAGAATCATAGAATGATGAATAAATCGAAAACTGTAGCATTGCAGACAATACGTAATCATATAAATAATAGATGGAAGCGGTATTCAACTTAAGAGAAAAAAATAAATCAGAAGATTGGTATAAAAGTGTAATGAATACTATCGTTCCTTTTAATAATACCAATATGGAATCTTATGAGAAGTATAGGCTTATCTATGCTATTCTTAATAATGATGGTAGTGTATTGTTCAGACAATTATATGAGTTATGTAATCCTGAAGGAGATATGTTCAAGTTACCATTTGAACAAGATAGAGAAATAGTTATCTACAATAGACTATATCCTAAGTTTATGTATCTCGTTGGGCAAATGCTTAAACGAGGTGATAACTTTGATGTATTATTATTATCTGATAGAGATAATGCTGCAAAAGATTCAGAACTCAAGAAAGTATTAGAAGCAGCAATCAATCAAGAGTTAATGATATTCCAAGCACAACTAGAAGCTGGTGGTGCTAATGCAGAACAGATTGAAGAATCTATGCGTACTATGCCTAAACCTGAAGACATAGATATAAAGAATTTTAAGAGTGAGATGGAAATATTCTATAATGATGTTGTAGAATACTTTAAAGTAAAGTTTGATATTAAGTCATTAAAGTCATTATCATTTAAACATGTACTCGCAGTAGATAGATGTTTTATGGTAGTTATAGAAAAGAATGGACAACCACATCCAATGGTATTAAATACACTCCATTGTGGTTTTCATAAGAATAGTAATGAAGAAAGAATAGAGAAAGGAGACTATTGGTGGTATAGAACGCCAATTACAGTTACAGAAGCTATTGATGAATTAGAAGGTAAAGTAGAAGATGATGTACTTGAAAGACTACGAGGATATACTTCATCTAATTATTTAACTCCTAATAGCTCTTGGGATGTTACTGGAGGTAAAGCTAAATCTCAATATAATTATCTTAGTGTAGAAGAAGGAATGGAATCTAGGTTTCATGATAATAGATACATAGGACAATCAACAGGAACATCTGGAGATAGAAGATATAGAGCTAATCAATTAATATGGAAAACTTACTTAGAATTTAAGGCTTATAGAGAAGTTATATTTCTTACTATGTTTAATGAATACAATGAAGTAGTTACTGAAGTAGTAGATAGTAAATATCCTATTCCTGAAGATGCAGCTACTACATTTATCATTAATAGATATAATCAGAAAGCTAAAAGATACGAATGGATAGATGAATTTGGTAATGTAGTATATGCTGAAAAGATGTATATACCTAGAAGATATGAGATAACTAGATATGGTTATGATATCTTTACTGATATGAGAGAAGTTCCTAATCAACCATTATCTATTGATAATCCTTATGATTTTGAGTTATCTTGTAAAGGTAGAATATTCTCAGGATTAAATGCTGAATCTATATCATTAGTAGAAAGAGCATTACCATCACTATTACAATATACATTTGTTAAAGATTTACAGAATAGAGAGTTAGCTAAATACGAAGGTTATATAAAGAATATTGATGCTAGTCAGATTCCTGATTATCTAGCTATGGATGAAAATGGTAATCCATTATATGAAGGTGCTGATAAACTAAAAGTATGGAGATATTTAAGACGTACACTAGGAGATAGTTACTATGACCCAACAGCTACTACATCAGGACTTCCAAACAATCAAAGAACTACAGCAGTTACAGCTGAACAAGCTGGTTCTATTGGTGAGATAGTTAATATGCAACAGTTGTTAGATTTGATAGATAGAGAAATGGGAATGCAAATGTTAGTACCACCACAAGCTGAAGGTATTTATTCTCCAAGTTCTAATGTATCTGATAATCAACAAGCTATAGCACAGTCATATACTATGGCTGAAGAATACTTTAGACTACATCAATTAGTAATGAAAGAAACTGTAAATGAATATGTTACACAGTTTAGTAATTACTATCGTAGATTCTTTGAAAACAATCCAGAAAAAACAGAAACATTCTTAAACTATGTTACTAGCGATGGAATGAAAAAGACTATAAGAATTAAACCAGAGTTATTAAATCATGAAGATTTAGGAATCTTTATTCATGATGGTGACTATAATGAAAGGTATCGTCAAATGATGACACAAATGATACAACCATTAGCACAAAATGCTGGAGAAGGAGCTGAAAGAATATCAGAATTAGTTATGGCAATGACTAGAGGTGATAGTCCAGAAAAAGTACATAAGATGATTGCTGCAGCAGCTAGAGAACAAGAACAAAGAATGCAGCAACAAGGACAACAACAACAACAAATGCAAGAGCAACAATTACAAGCTCAAGCACAAATGAAACAACAAGAGCATAGTAATAAAATGGAACAAATCACTTTAACTAAACAATTAGATGCTGAAATAAAAGCTATGGATGTCTATAAGTTTACTGATGATTTGAATGCAGATAAAGATGGAGTTCCAGACCATATTGAGGCTTATAGAGCTATGAGAGGATTGAATCAAAAAGATAGAGAGTTAGATATTAAAGAGAAAGATATAGCTAGTAAAGAAAGAATAGCTAAAATTTCTAAAAAAGAGAATACTAAGTCATCTAAATAGAATTAATTGAATAACATAAAATATATTTGCTTATGGAAATAGGAGATGATTTTCTACCAGAGTTGGATTTCGACTTTGAAGAACAAGAAGAAGAAAAGGATGAAGTTGTTGATGATAAAGTAGTCAATGATGATATTCCTGAAGAAGAAGATGACAATCTTGATGATGATTCTGAAGATGAATCGTCAGATAATGTTGATACGGATGACAATGCTGTTGCAGCTTTTAATTATTACAAGGATAATAATTTTCTTACTATCGACCACGAGTTTGATGGTACTTTTGATTCATTGAAAGAAGCTTTAGATAAACAAGCTCAAGTATCATTAGTAGGTGCTATACAAAACTTTCCACCTTTTTTACAACCCATTATTGAATATGCTACACTAAAGGATGATGTAACTCCTGAAGAAGTAGCTAACTTTTTGATGCAATATCAACCACCTTCATTTACTGAACAGGATTTACAGAATGATAATGATTTAGCTGAGAACTATCTTACTAACTCATTAAAAGCTGAAGGTCTTGATGATGAAGAAA
>Ga0315909_10007475_pt1 | contig 12194 bp, 20 predicted proteins | sample LakEriMetagenome_11_FD_203527 | JGI IMG/M metagenome (GOLD analysis project Ga0315909, IMG submission 203527) | Freshwater fungal communities from buoy surface, Lake Erie, Ohio, United States - Buoy 2 MA125 | ecosystem: Environmental > Aquatic > Freshwater > Lake | place: USA: Lake Erie, Ohio...
GTTGATGGCGCGGCGCGCATGGGATGCTGCCGCGGCCGCAGAGCGCGGGCGGTGCGCCAAGATTGCCGACGAACACGCTCGGCGCAACTACCCGTGGGGCAGCGAAAACACAGACCTCTACCACGCGCAGGCAGACTGGGCTAAACGCATTGCGGCGGTGATTCGTAGGGCCTAAAAGGGAATTCGCATGAAGCTCAGTGAGTTGATTGAACAGGCACAAAATGCAATTGAGGCGCACGGCGACCTAGATGTTTGCGTTCCCTGCCCGGATGAGGGCATCGATGACGATCTATGCGACGCCAACCGTGTCAAAGTGCGGTTAAGGGGCAGTCCGCACATTGATCAAAAGCGATGGGACGCAGACGACCGCGAATTGGTATTCGTGGTGGCCGCATAACGATAAGTTAGGCATCAGTGCGAGCGTACATGCAAAGGAGATACGATGGATTACACAGCCACTTTGCCAGCTAATGCTGGCCTCTACCGGCACCGATGGTCCGATGCGCGCGGCACACTGCGAGAGCAAGTGCTGTTTGTGGGCTATATCAACCCCTGCGCGCCCCGCTGGCAGGGCGACAAGCCGAGTGCGACGCAACCGCTAAAGTGCTGCCGGCCTGACGAGTACTTACACGCCGACCGACTAACGCCGGCCGAGTGGGGCGGTTGGTGGGCGCCGCTACAAGAGCAACGATGACAACACAAGCAACGCCGCGCGAGGTCAGCTCGCACGCAGTAGGCGCCGTCCTGACCTATGAAGACCAAGGCGGGCCCGGAGCGTGCGGGCAGACGATTGGTGCGGATGGTCGCGGGTGGTTCTCGGTGCTGTTCTACGGGACGCCGGATAACGCACAACGGGCCGCCGGCGAGTACCTGCGCGCTCTTCGAGCCTCGGGCCGGCGCATCAAGAGCGAATGCGTTGTGACCAATGAACACAGCTACTCCGGACCCAATGTGAGGGCCGTGGTGGTGGGAGCCTAACGCCAGCTTAAGCGGCTGCCGTAGGCCGTCCGCCTGAAGCGACAGTTAGGCATCGCCCTTTGGAGAACCAATGAACTACACCGAAGATTTCCACGGCATCCGGTACAGCGCCAAGCGGGGCGACGTTCTGGAGATTCGCGCCGACGCGGAAGAGTTCTATTTGTCGTGCTGGGGCGGCGTGCTGAACTTGATGAGCCGCAGTCTGTGCGGGCGAACCGCCGTGTTCGTTGCGGACTGCGACTTTTACCAAGGCGGCAAAGAAATAGTTGTGAAGGTGTGGCCCGGGACTCCAAGCTACATGAAGGAGCTTTCTCGCGTGCGCAAAGTAAGCCGCGAAGAAGCTGCAACGCACGGCCTGGGGCGTCTTTGGTGATGCCTAACGACAAGATCATCGGCGCCCGCAGGGCGTCCGATGGAGCGCCAAGTTAGGCGCTTTGATTGGAGAAGAAGTGATGTCTCGCAAGAAATTGGCGTCTTGGTGCCGGCAAGGCGGGCAGATGCGCAGCGTTCCGACGCGGCCTGACGCTGATGGGCGAAATGCGTGTCCAGTTTGCGGCAGGCGCTTGCGGATACAGATCCGACGCGACTACTCGTCAGAGACTATGAGGGGCTGGAGCGGACTACGCTGGCCGAGGCATTACTCGTGGGCAGATGGCATGACGACTATGGAGAGCAACAATGACATTTGACGACTGGTGCGCCACTTGCGGGAGCTATCTAAACGACAGCGACGATGCGGCAAGGGCAGCAAGGTTGATGGCGCGGCTCGCATGGGATGCTGCCGTGGCCGCAGATGCCGCGTGGCTTGCAGTGCAGCGCAACGAAACACCAGCGACAGGCGCAGAATTTGCCGCTGCATTGCTGGCGTATAGGGCCTCCTAAAAGGAAATTCGGATGAAGCTCAGTGAGTTGATTGAACGGGCACAAAATGCAATTGAGACGTACGGCGACCTAGATGTTTGCGTCCCATGCCCGGACGAGGGGATCGATGACGAGCTATGCGACGCCAACCTTGTCAAAGTGCGGTCAAGGGGCAGTCCGTACATTGATCAAAAGCGATGGGACGCAAAAGACCGCGAATTGGTATTCGTGGTGGCCGCATAACGATAAGTTAGGCGTCTTGGTTGAGAAAAGAGAGGAACGACGATGGAAGACAAATTGATTGCAGCCGGCGTGAAGAACCTGCACGCCTACGGCTACCCGCACTGCGACAAAGCCAACATCCTGACGGACCAGATTTACCGCGCTTTCTTTGCTTCGATGTTGAAGGACAACAAGGGCAAAGCTGGCGCCGCAGTAGACAAGGCGATAGATTCGCTGCTGGCAAAGTGCGAAGACGCCTAACTAGCGTTCTCCCGCACGCGGCCACGCTTTAATCAGCGCGTTCACTTCTGCGGCAAACTCGTCTCGCTCGACGGCGGATTGTCGAGCAGCGATTGCAATCTCACCAGCAACGGCTCCAAGATCGGCAGCATAGGCTGAGAGTGCTGCGGCCCGAGCGTGACAGGCGGCGACGGAATCCTCGCCGGGGCTACCGGCGGCGTAGGCGGTGAGCTGGTCGCGCAGCCGACTAGAGTCGAGACTAAGAGCGCGCAGGCGGGAAGCCTGCTGGGTGATCGTTGTGCGTGCATTAGATAACTCCGAGGCCTGTTGATCGACGGTTGATTGCCAGCGCGCCTCAATCTCGCGCTGGCGGGTTTGCTCAAGGGCGATTGCCCGCTCAGTTGCAGCGGCCGCCTGGGCGGCTTTGAGGCGCCACCCGTCGGCTTCGTGGCTGCGACCGAGCCAGTACGTGCCAGCGAGCAACGCGACGACGGCGACGGCACCGGCTACCGCGAGGGCGGTTCGGAGGCTTGCGAGCGGTACGGGTAGGCCGGGGATCATTGACGGACTCCTTTATGGGCGCCGGTTGTTGCGTTTTTGACACTCCGGCATTTTGTTGTCGATACCCCTTGACAATGCGCACCCGGTGCGTATGATGCTGGTCATGGATGCAACGCATCCGCCGCTCCCCTGGATCAGGGGCTGGAGAAAAAAATGCAAATCTCTATTGGCACGGCAGCACATTTAGCTCTTAATGGCCAGCGGTGCGATCCTCTTACCGAGGCCATGAAAAGTGCCATCGGGTCCGAGCGGATGCGTGACCCGGCCTATTCTCCGACGCAGGCGGATATTGATGCAATTGGCGCGACCCTCGACGTTGCGTGGCGCGAGATGAACGAAGAAGACCCGAGGCAGATTGGCACAGTTCAATGGCACGGGGGCGTTTTTACGTTGCAGGACTTCCACGATCGTCAGAATCAGTTTCTTGCGGCGCGTGAGGCCATCAAAGAAGTGGCGCACCTAGTCGGGTTGTATCGGCCGGCATCTCATCAGGTCGAGTGGCCCGCATGAAGGCTACGTTAGCGCTGGAGTACATCGGGGAATCACAAGACGCGCTCTTAAAAATGTATTCCATGATTATCGATCAGGTCAAGCCTGGGCTTGGCCGGCGCGTAGTCGGGAACGCTCGTCCGCGCAAACCGTGGGTCGCGCGCATTGTCGGGCGCGACCGAAAATACGGCTGGACTCGCGAGTTTCTGCAAGCCAACTGGCAGCGCAAGCGCGCCAATTCAACTCACTCACGAGGAGTCGAGCTTTGGTTTGTTTTGGATTCGGGCAATGTCTACGAAGTCAAGTCGCCGACGAGCTGGCGATCGTCCGACCGCTATTTCTGCATCGTCAACGGTGAAGGTGAGATTCAGCGCATCGCAGAGTCGGTGATCGAACAATGGCTAAAAAACCACTAGGCATTGACGTTTTGACGGCGGCCCGGCAGCGAATCGCAGCCGTGTTTGACGACTTCCCGCGCATTTACGTTTCTTTCAGCGGCGGCAAAGATAGCGGCGTGATGCTTGAGCTTGTGATGCAAGAGGCAGTGAAGCGCAACCGCCGGATCGGCTTGCTATTTGTCGATCTGGAAGCGCAGTACCGTCTCACCATCGACTACGTCACGCAGACCTTTGAGCGCTACGCCGAGCACATCGAGCCGTATTGGGTTGCGCTGCCAATTCACCTGCGTAACGCAGTCAGCCAGTTCGAGCCGCAGTGGGTTTGTTGGCAGCCAGGACGCGAGGCTGATTGGGTGCGGCAACCCCACGCTAGATCAATCACCCACGAGGGTTACTTTCCTTTTTTCCGGCGGGCGATGGAGTTCGAGGAATTTGTGCCTGCGTTTGGGCAATGGTACGCACAGGGCAAGCTGTGCGCGTGCTTCGTCGGCATTCGCAGTGACGAGTCGCTGAACCGCTACCGCACGATCGCCGGCCGCAAAAGCACGTTTGATGGCCGGCAATGGATGACTTGGTGTGGCGACCACCTATACAACGCCTACCCGATCTACGACTGGCGCACGGAAGACATCTGGACTTACAACGGCCGCTTTGGCGCCCCTTACAACAAACTGTACGACCGCATGCACCAAGCCGGTCTAACGATTCACCAAGCGCGCATCTGCCAACCTTATGGCGACGATCAACGGAAAGGGCTTTGGCTCTATCACGTAATAGAACCTGAGACATGGGGCCGGGTTGTTGCGCGAGTCAATGGCGCCAATCAAGGCGCCCTCTACGTGCAGGAGTCGGGCAGTGTGCTCGGCTATCGCAACATCAGCAAGCCCGGCCATTTGAGCTGGCGGCAGTTTGCCGAGTCAATTCTCGCCAGCATGCCGCCATCAACAGCCGAACACTACAAAGACAAGATCGCCGTGTTTTTGATGTGGTATCAAAAACGCGGCTACCCGCATGGAATTCCCGATGCCGGCCCCGTCGCCGACAAGGGGCAGCCATCGTGGACTCGCATATGCAAGGCGCTGCTTAGAAATGACTATTGGTGCAAGGGGCTGTCGTTCAGTCAGCACAAAACGGAAGCGTTTTCAAAGTATCAGCAACTCATGAAGCGACGGAGAAGCCAATGGAACTTGATCTAACTGCTGCCGGCTTAGTTGAAGAGGCGCGCGCGTTGTTTGCGCGCTTCGCCGATTTAGACAATGACAACCGCATTGACGCGATCAACGCCATCAGGCTTGCCCTGCGCGAGCACTCGCCGATGAAACGCGAGCCGGTGGACTGCGTGCTTTGGGTTCGCGCGGAACAATTGCATGCCAATGACTACAACCCGAACAGCGTGGCGCCACCCGAAATGCGGCTGCTGCAACTGTCCATTATGGCGGACGGATACACACAGCCGATTGTGGCGTGGCCGGATGCGGAAGGCAGTTACGAAGTCGTTGACGGCTTTCACCGCAACCGAGTTGGCCGCGAAGTCGGCGCCGTTCGCAAACGGGTACACGGCCGCCTGCCGATTGCGGTAATCAACACAGAGCGCACCGGCAAAGAAGATCGAGTCGCGGCGACTATTCGGCACAACCGGGCGCGGGGCAAACATCAGGTTGACGCTATGGCCGATATCGTCATTGATCTGGCGCGGCGCAACTGGAGCGACGAAAAGATTGCCACCGAACTCGGCATGGAGCCAGACGAAGTACTCCGACTAAAACAGATCACAGGGCTGGCCGAGCTTTTCTCCGAGCGCGAGTTTTCGCAGGCATGGGGGGCAAGCCATGGTTAGTGACAAAGTCGTAGCTGGCCCGACCGACATCCGCGCCGCCCGCAAAGCGGCCGGACTGTCGCAAACCGCCGCGGGCGCTCTCTGCCACCGCTCCCTGCGAGCATGGCAAGCCGTCGAGGCAGGGGATAGGACGCTCGACCTGGCCGCGTGGGAGCTTTTTTTGCTCCGGACGGGGCAACACCCTAGCCACAAGCTGTGCGCGCGTCCTGGGGCATCCAGCGCGTCACGCAACGCGCGTCCCGCTGCCGTCAATCACCAGTTTTTGCCCCCGCCCGCGCGGGTCAAAGCTAACGTGTACCCACCCGCCTCGGGCGCTGCCCGCAAACTCGCGGATGATCTGGTCTGCCCCCATGTCTAGGGCCAGCGGCGCGAGCAAGTCGAAAAGCTGCTCGGTCGATCCATAACTCGGGGCCACGAAGTCCACGGCAAACCCCTGCACGTGGGCGCTGTTGTCTCGGCTGCGCAAAGCGCGGTTGAGGTCTAAGCAGCGATACCAGCTTGTGACATGTACCGGCCGGCCGACAAACTTGCGCAGCCTGTCCATTTTCGCGGCCGTCGTTCGGATGTTCACGCGCACCGAAAGCGGCGGGGTGTTGTCGATGCCGAGGCGGATGGCGGTTTCGCTGTGCGTTGCTTCCGACCAGGTGAAGTGCTCACTGAGCGGGTCGATCATGTCGCTCATTGCGTGCTCTCGGTGCCGCGCTGCTTGCGCCAGGTCTCGATCCCGCCCACCGCCGCGAGCGTGGCAGTCCCTGCCGTGAGTTGCTCCCAGGGCACGATGGGCGGCGCGGGCCACTGGACCCCGGTGGCGAGCGTGAGCAACGTCGTCAACCAATACACGATGGGCCACGCCACAAGCTGATAGCTATAGGCAGCGAGGATGGTCAGCGCGATGCCGCGCTTCCAGTTTTCGACGGTGAGGAAGCGCATGCTATCGCTGCATCCGCTGGGCTTCGATGCGCTCGACGCGGGTCGACAGCGCGTTGTGCTGCTGCTCTGAGACTTTCCGGTCGCGCTCCATTGCGACGAGGATCGACTCGATCTTGAGCTGCATTGCATGCTGGCTGCGAAGTGCGTCATCAATGGACGCCTGGCCTCGCAATAAGATCCAGCAAAACAAAGCCGCCAGCGGAGCACCGATCCACTGCGCAACCCGCACCGCGGTTTGCATGCTGTGCTCATGCTGCGCGAGTTTTGTCCGTGCCGCGTTGACCTCAATTGCGATACTGCGCAGGCTCTGCGTGAGCGAATGCACGTCGTCGCCTACCGCCGTGCGGATAGCCTCGGCCACACGGCGCGTCTTGTCGTCAGTGTCGTCGATCATCTGAGCGTCACACAGTTATGGCGGATGGACCACGGCAGACCGTCGCGCAAGAGCGCGGCGTCGCCACCGAATGGGCGCAGCTTAAAATCCTGCCAGCGTAGGCTGGGGTCTTCGACCAGGCAGCCGCGCACGCGGTCGAAGCGGTAGCCGGTGCCCTCTTTGAACCAGACGCACCCGGCATATGGATGCACGAGCAAAGCGGCGATGACCTTCCACGCCGTGCGGCCCCGCCGCTCGAACCCGACGAACACACCATCTGTCGAGTACGGCACTCCGGGCAACCTAGACCGACGAGCCGAGCCGACAATAAACAGCAGCAGCAACGCGCCGCACGCTAGAGCAACAACGGTGCCGACCGGCCAGCCGGTGAGGGCGTCGCAGGTGTCCTGAGTTAACCGGAGGCTTGCGCCGGTGATGCCGTGCATCGTTTGGCACACCGCGACCTGACTCGATTCAACGGCGCCGACTGCAACCACTACAAGCGCGGCGGCGCGCGCTGAAACGCTTAGAGACGGCTGGAGAAGTAGGCCGGCAATCACCGCGTAAAGCAGTACCCGCTCGACTCCACTCAGTGCAGCGTCAGCAACGCGCGGAGACCAGCTCCAATCGGCAAACATGTAGTAGCCGTGATGACCAGCCAAAACGGCCAGCAGCAGCACGGCCGCAGCCGCGTATGCGCGCATTAGTTGGCGCCAGCCGGAGGCGGGGGCGGCGGGTCGTCTTGCACTGGTCCGCCGCCGCGCAAGGGGCGTAGAGCGTACTTGGGCGCCACGAAAGACAGCGACTCCGGGGCGTAGGGATCAAGCCGATTAGCAACCCGGCGCAGAATGCTGGCAATGCGCATGCGGATGCGAGTCATCATGTTTGGTCTCCGTCTATGCCTGATCGGCGGTTGCTCGAACGATGTTAGTGCCGTCCGAAAATATGATAGCGCGGCGCGCGTTCGCCACCGTGATGCCGGTGCCGGTTGCTCCGATAAATCTCAGAGACTGCGCTCCGGTGGTCTCATTACTGACCGTCCAGATTTGAGGGGCCAGCGGGACGATCACGTCTCGCGTAGTGGTCAGGCTGACCGCGCTGGTAAACCTCAACACCTGATTGCGCGCCTCGGCTGCGGTGAGCGTGATATTCGCGTCCGCGGTCATGCTGCGGCTGAGCAACCCAGCTACATGCAGCGGCTGCACCCAGGCCCGCCGGTCCGTGTAACTCGTCACAGCGACCGCGCTTGTCACCACTTCATAGAGTGGGATTCTGCCTGCCGTGAATCCGGCGGTGTTGCTCGATACCGACCCCGCCCTGGTTGCCTCGACAAAATTCGTGGCGCTGGCAGTTAGGGCAAGCGACGAATTATTGATTGCCGTCAGCACTCCGTCGACCAGCATTTCGCCGCCATAAAAGCCCCAGGTCAGCAGACCTGTCGTAGAGACTCGACGGCCGAATAGGATAGACGGGCTTGATGCGTCAAAGTAGCCATTGGCCGTGACTTCCTTTTGACTTTGTCCCTCTACGATAAAGTCGGGGACGCCGCTTGATCCACTTGAGTCAGCCATTAGTAATCAATCCGCAGGTTGTCGAAGAAAACGCTAGTCGCGAGAGTGGAGTACAAGGCGAACTGACCAGCGCCGGTGAAATTGATGTCAGTAACAGAGATGCGCTGAATTCCGTTGATTAAAACTCTATGCAGGGTTCCGCTGACCTCAATGCGCATACGGAATGTGCCAACCGTTGGGCCAGTAATCAAAATTGAAGCCAGATCGTTTTCTGTGCCGCCCGAAGTATTGTTGACGCCTCTTTTTAGATCAAGCCGAATACCACCAGTGTCCGGAATGAACATGGCTGCATACGCATACGAGCCAAAACTACTAGACCATGCAGTTGTCCTGTAAATCACCCCTTGCCACCCAGCTCCGGTTTGATTTGTGCAGTCCACCTCTAGCGCAAAATCCGCGGCGCCCAAGGCCGTGTCCAGTCGGCTCCAGCCTCGACCAAATGATCCAGCATTAAGCGCATAACGCAGACTATTAATTGAATGAGTAGGCGGTCCATTTCCAAATAGGGTATGACCAGCTAACGAGCTGTCGTTCCAATCGCGAGTGAAGGGCAAAAGCGAAGCGCTGATTACGGCGTCTGCAATTTCCCCTCGCCCGTACCTACTGGACTTCTGCCATACTTTTAGGCGTACCGTCTGCCACGGAAAACTGGTCGTTGCGATTTGCGTTTCGATGGGGATCTCCCATGACCGCCGCCCAATCAAATCGGGCAGGTAGAAAATCCGAATGTCTCCGTTGGCAGTTGTTACCTCCACGTCGTAGACCTCTTTGTCCTCGTCGAGCGGAACGTCCCTCCCATCCTCCCACGCGGCGTTTATCCTTGCCCTTCGCGTCCATCGGATCACGTAGACATTATTCTCCCCGCGGACAGCCGAGAGAAAAACAGGACTTAGAGGCCGCAGCGCCCGGGCTTCATGTCTGACCGTCTGGTAGTACGATGCATCTCGACGGCCGCCTAAAGTGTTTGCTGCGTATATCCATTGTCCGCGGTCATCAATCGCATCAACTTGTATGCGCCTAACGGTCTGAGGCGTGAGCAATACAAAGCGCTCGCCCTCTAAATGCGCGGTCGCCACGTCATTCGTGGCACGCCTTGCTCTAAGCAACCCTTTAAGACGATACGTTGTGCCGCTGATTAAAGTCGCGTCCCGGAATTGGACAACCTCGTCTCCAATGCAGGCAACGTTTGCGCCGTTCAGCACGGCAATTTCAGTCACGCTCGATAAAGTGCCACTCAACAACTCTACGTCGAATTGGCTATTCATATCCCACACATTGGGACCGGACCAATTTGGGAAAGGCGTAACTATTCGGCCAATAGTGCCGCTTGTGTATATGCTTAGCTGATAGTCCCACGCCGGCCAGTTAGCCGGTCTGCGTTCGATGGCCGCGCCGTTCCATCTGCCGCCCACAAATGCAAAGACCGCAGCGTATACACCTCCGTCATCATCTTCTGCCCTCAGTGCCGGCAGGTTCATAACTTCGAGGTGGGTCATCGCCGGAATGGTAATGCCGACCCCGGGAGGCGTTAGACCCGGAGTGGCAGTTGCCGAGTACACGACCCCGGAATGGTCGACCGCCTCGAAATTGACTAGAGGTCCGGACTCCGACTTGCGAACAATGCGGACACTAAAATTAGCGGCAGGCGTAACTAGCGAAACAATGTCGCCCGGCTCGAGGTGCGACCATTTACGAGTTGTCGAAAACTTGCGCTGGTTGCGAGCGACCCACGCTTCGGTCAACAGTATTTGAGCGGCATCGGCTGCGCGCTGATCGGTCAGGGCAACAGGGATATCCAATTCGATCACCTGCTCGCTGCCGGTGGTCATCCGCCTAGCGCTTTGTGCGCTCACCTGATAGTCGGCCCCTGTGCTTCTATAGCGCAGAGTGAGACGCGCAGGCAGGTCAGTTTCTTGGGAGCGAGAACTTTCGATCAGATCAACCGTATCGTCCGTGGCCGATGCCCCGAGATCGTCTGCCGTGATGGTCGCAACAGTGCTCCCGTTGCGTTGTGAAAATCTCAGCTTGGCGTCTGACTCAACACCGAAAAACGGATACACCCTTGACAGGGCTTCAATTGCCGACCGGGCCGTTTGAGATTGAGACAGGCCATATCCGACAACGGGGTCTGTGAGAGTGGCTGTATCCAATTGACCAGCCGTCAAGCCAGCCCTTTGCGCCAGCGCAGAAACCACACCGCCCACAGTCCTAGTGGTCGATGGCCCGCCGCTTAAACGGCTGTAGATGTAGATATGTCGCTTAGCCGGCGGTGAACTATTTGAGGTGTCACCTGTAATACAACACAACCCGCGATCCGCATAAATTGAAATGTAGTCAGCATCGAAACTGGCCGGCAGAGACGGGCGGTTAGGCGGTTCGCTAGAGTAAAAAAGCATGTGCCGGCGTAAAACATTGTCCCTGCCTATTTTGTAAACGCCTACGCCAGTATCCTCCCCATAAGCTGAAGGTGTGCACCATATATGCTCTAAGTCGCTTTCCATCATTGCGACTTCTTTACGGCCAGACCTTTGAGTTACCGGAGACAATCCAAATGCGACGCGATCTTCGCCGTTTAAAAAACTTGTCGTCCCGCTTTTAACAACATCAATAGAAATGCCGTTGTAACGAAACAAAAAAAACTCTGTTGCAGGCCCATTCGCAATGGTACTGGTCAATACAACGTAATGGGCAAAATCAACACAAGCGATTAAAGCGACGATTAGTTTTCCTTCAATCGGCGTGCCGACTATCAATTTTTTATCGTTGTCGTTTTCCCAGCCAGTCAAATACAACTCTGGCCTTTCTGGGTCGTTTGCATTCCAGTTTAGATTCCCGGTTTCTCCAAGGCGCCATACGCCAAAATCAAACTCCTGGTAAAACGAAGGGAGGTATATGTCTGCACTTGTTAGGTGCGATGACCCAATGTAGTTTCCCGTATAGTCGTAAAGCCAAACCGGAGGGGCTATCAATTTGTTGAGAGTCCTGGGCTGTTCAGCAATACGAATAACTCCGTTAGAAAATCCGCATATAACAGTTTGTGGAATCGCCTTTGAGATCGGCGAGTTAAATTCCGTCGAAAGCACTCGGAAACCCGGAGCGATACTGCCGCTTTCGACTACCTCAAATGTTAAATTGGGTATGCGGTTGCCAAAATCCGCCAGCTCAAGGTCGCGGAAAACCACATACGCTAAGCCTCTGTATGCTGGCACGTTGCCAACGCCGAGAGCCGTCTCGATTGTCGGGTCGGGGAGTTGAGTGTTGGAGCCGACATAGACTGTCATAGACTCGCCGACTCGAATACTCCCGGTGATTGCCTCGGCGTCTGCCGTCTCGCTCACGTCGTAGACGAGGCGAGAGTCTGCCCAAATTCGGAGCACCCCAGAGATTGGACCTTCGCACAGGCCCACGGCAAAGCTTGCGCGGTATGAGTACTCAACCGCTGTTTGACTAGGGCCGCCTTTACCCCCGGCGTCCCGTTCGGTTCGGGTTTCGATTAGATCGGTTGACCATATGATGTTGCCGGCCAGCCTCCACGATCCATAAACGACGGGGATCGTCAAACCGAGCGTGCTTGACTGGACCGACAGCTCACTAAGCCGTGGCCCTTGGGAGACAATCTCTTCCGGGAACAACCACCACCCGGCAGCATTGCCGATGGCGGAACCAATGGCCGCGCCGAACGGGCCGCCCAATGCAGCGCCGGCCGCCTGACCGATTAGAGTCAGTCCAGTCCG
>Ga0315909_10007476_pt1 | contig 12194 bp, 2 predicted proteins | sample LakEriMetagenome_11_FD_203527 | JGI IMG/M metagenome (GOLD analysis project Ga0315909, IMG submission 203527) | Freshwater fungal communities from buoy surface, Lake Erie, Ohio, United States - Buoy 2 MA125 | ecosystem: Environmental > Aquatic > Freshwater > Lake | place: USA: Lake Erie, Ohio...
CGTTTGACAAAACATCTGCATCAATGGGGATGTATCAGCCAACTCTTAACTCTGCGATTGATATGACGCAGCAAGGTGGCCAGTATAATTTAGCAGGCGCAGCGCAGCCCTATATGACTGCCGCATCTCAAACGGCTCCAAGCGTTGTCGGGCAATACATGAACCCGTATCAGAACGCTGTTGTTGACAGAATTGGCTCTCTTGCTGGACGCAATCTGCGTGAGAACCTGATGCCAAACGTCAATACAAACTTCATCCGTGCTGGCCAGTTTGGTTCTGCCGGACAACAGGCAGCTATTGGCAACGCATTGCGTGATACGCAGGAAAGCGCGTTGGCGGCACAAGCCAAGGCTCTTCAAGAAGGTTACGGAGCAGCAACCAAGGCGGCTCAGGATGATCTCAGCCGCCAGAGTGACCTTGCCAAAACTGCTGGCAACATTGCCCAGAATGAAGCCGCCAATAGGCTTACTGCTGGTAGCCAGATGGGTACGCTTGGCCAGATGGGCCAGTCAATGAACCTGAAGGACATTGCTGCTCAGGAAGCTGTTGGACAGACAAAGCAGGCTCTCAACCAGAAGAACCTTGATTTGGCATACAAAGACTTTGCTGATCAAAGAAAATACCCACAAGATCAATTGGCTATGCTCAACTCTCTTATCCGTGGCTTGCCATACACTCAATCCCAAGAGACTTCATCAACTGGGCCAGCAGCTTCCTACCAAGCATCCCCATTGGCTCAGCTTGCGGGTGCGGCGGCTCTTGGTAGCGGGTTGAAATTGTATAAAGAGGGTGGTGAGGTAAAGCGCAACCCTAACCGTCGTTCATCTCGCGGCAAAAAGAGGAAGTAATTATGGCTGAAGGTCCACTCTCTTTTGCTACTGGGTATAAGCAGTATGACGATTTGCTTGGTCAAGCGATTGCGGACAATCAGGCAAGGCTGAGCGCTGCTCCAACATCTCCACTGTCAAATGTTGACCCTGTTATGTTGTCTCTTGCTCAGGGCTTGCTATCTCCGACAAAGACAGGTGGATTTGGTGAAAGCCTTGGTATTGCTGCTAATGCTATCCAAGCTCCTCTTGCTGCAATGCAAAAACAAAAACTGGACGCTCAAGGCAAGATTGACGAGCTTCAGCTTGCTCGCGCCAAGCTCGCAATGGAAGCTCCATTAAATGCGGCTCGCGCTGCAAATTACGGAAGTTCTGGAAAAGAAAGTATCGCCCAGCAAAGGATTATAACAACACAGCTTTTGGAAATGATTGGTACAGACTTCTATCCTGACACAATCAATCCGGCTACTGGCCAACCATTTGCAGATGAAGCAGAATGGAAAGGACTTAGAAATATATTAGGAAGGCAATTATATGACCTTGGAATTCCTAATTCTAACGCGGCTTCTAACGCGGCTCCTAACGCAGCTCCTAAAGAGACTCCTAAAAGTGAAACTGATTCTGACTCTAGCAAAGATACACCAAAAGATGATAGTGTTCCTCCACGCCCTGATGCCCGACGTGGAACTAATCCAGAAACTGGCAAAGAGGGATGGTTCATACCAGACCCTAACCGTAAGGGTTACTATTTAGAGGTTCAATAATGGCAAAGTTAGTTCCGGTTGATTTTGATCCTTTTTCTGGTGCAACCTCAAAAGGAGCGACCGGACCAAAACTTGTCCCTGTGGATTTTGACCCGTTTGCTGGAAAACAAACTGAGCCACTTCCCGGCCAAGTTCAGCTTCAAGATGTCCCCGGATTTATTAGCACATCTAATATTGGGCCTACATTCTATACACCTATTGAGACTTTGGTTAAGCAGGAAGAAGAGAAGAGAGCTGCCGCTCAACCAACTCCGCAGTCAGAACTTGACGCTCTTCCACGGGTTGACGCCCCGTTGCCGCTTTCCAGACCTCCTGAGTTTGGGCCGTCTGAGGTTACATTGCCGTCAGCACCTCCAGAAGAAAGTGCGCTGTCCCGTACTTTATCGGCATTGGGGGATATTCCTGAATCGTTTGTGCGTGGGTATCAAAGTGCAAAAGCGGGTGCAAATATTCTTGGACTTGAAACAGGTCAATTGACGGCTAAAGAAGTTGCAAAAAATATTGCAGATAGTGAAGCAGTATCACAAGAAAATGCTATGCCTGAAAGCGTTAAAAAAGGCATGGAAAAAATAAATAAAGCTCAAGGATGGAGAGAAACTTTAGCAGCTATTGCTGAAAATCCAGATGTTTTGCCATCAGTATTGGGGGAAAGCGCGGCTTCATCTTTAGTATCAACCGGAACAGGAATTTTAGGAGCATTAACTGGGGCTGTTACTGGGTCTGTTGTCCCCGGTTTTGGAACAGTTGCAGGAGGGACTCTAGGGTTTGCTACAGGAACAGGTGTTGGGTCTGCTGCGATGGAGTATGCAAGCACCCTAAAAGATTTTCTCAATTCAAAAGGGTACGATGTAGCAAACCCAGAACAGTTAGAAAAAGCATTTTCCGATCCTGTCCTGATGGCAGAAGCTCGTAAAGATGCTGCGATTAGAGGCGTGGCCGTAGGTACGTTTGATGCCTTGACCGCTGGTGTGGCAGGTAAATTGTTTACTCCGGTGAAGAAAACACTTGGCGACGGTGCTTTTGGCACGGTAGCTGGTTCAACTGCGGAAATTGGGAGCCAAGCATTAGGCGGGGCTGGTGGAGAAGCCACAGCTCAATTGGGGACAAAAGGGGAAATTACAGATAAACCTGCTGTTGTTTTAGAAGCGGCTGGAGAACTTATCCCCGGTTTGGGTGAAATTGCAATTGGAAAAACGATTGACTCTTTGTCGCCTAAACCAGACCTTCCAGCGGCTCCCCCAACAGCGGCTCCCCCAACAGCGGCCCCTCCATCTGGCCCAGCCGCTCCTCCTGCCGCTGGCGGGACAAATTTACTTCCTGTAGACTTTGACCCGTTCCAGCCAGCCGCTCCATCTGCGGATGTTGAAAACCAAGCAGGGGTTCTCAAGAGCGCTGGCTATGCGGTTGAAGACATTGCAGAAATGACAGAAGGGCAGAGGCTGGCCCTTGTTGCTGAAGCTGTAGATCAGGGTGTTAAGCCAACCAATCTGACTGCTGAAGAAAAAGCTGTTTTGGCTCCGGCTCAGCCGCCTTCCCCGGCTGCGTCTGTTGAGGCACAGGGGCCGGGGGTAGCTCCGGCTCCTGAAGCCCCATCAGCACAGGCACAAGCTCTGGTCGATGCTGGGGCGTCTCCTCTTGAGGCCATCCAGCAAGCCGGAGCCGAGGGTCCAGTTGCCAATAAGCCTGTCTCGGAAGAAGAAAGGTTGATGAAGGAGTTCCAAGATAATTGGCAGGCAGAGCAGGATGCTCAGAAGCCTATCGAGGCTCCTCCAATTTCTCCTGAAGTTCAGCAGGCTATTGATACTTTAACCACTGTTAATAACGCTAAAAAATTGTTGGAAGAGCATCAATCTAGTGAAACTGCAACAGGCTTCTCCATGAATGACCTTGTTGCGGCTGAGAACATTGTTAATTCAATATCACCAGAAAGAATTGCTGACCTTGAAAACATAATCAATCCTTCAAATAAAGCGCCTCCTGCTGAAGTACCCTCAGTTGGCGCTGCAAATATTACGTCTTCCAAGACCAAGAATGGTTGGGTAATCCAGACCCGTGGCTCGGATGGGAAAGTCCTTGCTGAGCATGGGCCTTTCAAAGACCCCAAGACCGCTCAAAATAAAGTCAGTGAACTCATTAGCAGTAACACTAGGGCTACTGTTGAAACCAATAAGATGGTTACTCCGGAAGGGATAGCGACTGGCTTCAAGCGGCAAGATCGTGGGACTTACAGCACCCTTATCGGCTATATCAAATCCAAGGGCGGCATCAGAGATGATGGCGGTGAGCTAAAAGCCCGTGGAATGAATATCCCGGGCCTTATCAACCCAAGAGGAATGACTATCCAAGACGCTCTCCGAGGCGCGATAGATCGAGGATTTTATCCTGATTATGTTGAGCGTGGCGCTAAGGATGACAACTATCTTCCACCAAAAGAAATGGTGGAACAGTTTAAGGACGATATTGCTGCTCGCAAAAAACTTCCTGACCCTGAAAAAGAAGCAGAAGAAGAGCGTTCAAGGGAGCAGGACGAGGAAAATGACAGACTTTCTTATTATGAAGACAGGATCAATGAGACTCTCAATGATCTTGGCCATACAGGAACCGACAGATTGAAGCGTGAAGCTGCAATCATAATGTACAATGGTGAGGAAGACCCTCTCACGGCGCTTGAACTTGCTCACTTGGGCGAGATCGCTGACGATTTGCCGGGGGAACATGACTCGATCCGAGACATTACCAGTGATGAGTATTGGTCAACGGTTGAAGACCATCTGATCGACAGAGAAGAGGAGATTTCAAATGAAGTTGAGCAGCGACCAACACCGGAGACTGGCACAGCTCCTAGAGAGACAGGCAAACAAGAGCAAGCCCCAGCAACGGAAGAAGCTGAAGGACGCGGCAAGCCTGTCGAGAAAGCTGTCGTTAAAAGCCCTGAAAACGACCCAACCCCAGCTCCTGTAGAAACTGCAAAACCAGTTGGAGAAAATCGTTCTATTGGCGGTATGCCAAAGGGTAAAAAAGGTAAAAAAACTGTCGAGATCGTTTTAAAAGATCGTCAATATGATATTATGGTCAATGGGCAAAAAGTAGGGGAAGAAGCTGACTCTAGCGTTGCTGAGACAGTGGCAGAAACTCTTGTTAATTCAAAATTAAACTTTCAATATACCGATGACGGGCGCGTAGCAGAATTAACTGTTAATGAAAATGTCCCAAATCCGGTCAATGCCACTGAGTTGCCGGAAGGTATAGACTCAAAAGATGTTTTGGTGCTGATTGCTTGCAGCTCAACAAAGGCTGATGTGCAAGGTAAAGTACCATTGCGTGATCTTTACACTGGGGCTTTCTGGCAAATCTTAAACAAATATCGCGGTAATATACCAAGCCAAAACATCCGTGTTCTATCTGGGAAGTATGGAATTGTTTCAGAAGACTTTTTGTCAGCACCTTATGATGAGCAACTGACAAAAGAAAAAGTTGATCAACTTATCAATGACGGGATCAACCCATACGATTTTGCTTACAAAGGTTACAAGGCGGTCATCTTGGCTGGCGGTGGTGAGTACCGTCGTGCGTTTCATTTTATTGCAAATGAAATGAAAAAATCCAAGATTGTTAATAGCGATATGCTTAGCCCAAAAGCTGTCATTGTTGAAACGACTGGCGGGATTGGTGAGCAGCGTGGCCAGTTTGCCAAATACTTGAACCAAGCAAATGGCGTTACCAAGGAAACTGTTGAAGAAACAGAAAAGCCAACTGATGCAGAGGCCTCTGCTGCACCTGTTGAGGTTAAGTTAGGCAATGAGCCTCCAGATCAAGTTGGTGTTGTAAAGTTTGACCAAGTTCGTGGCTATGGGTCAGTCCCCGACAATCAAAATGTTGATTACAAAGGCTTTGTTGTGATGATGAAGCCAGAGGCATATTTAACTCTTGCAAAAGCTGGGATTAAAAAAGGTTCAAAAGAACGTGCAGAAAAAATAATTATAGCAGGGAAGCCAATAGGCTCTCCATTCCTTGATGTTGATTTTTCTGGATTGACGCCGCGTGTTGTAGGCCATGATGGTCGGCACAGGATGATGGCGATTGAAGAGCTGCAACCAAATGTTGCTGTTCCAGTACATATCTTTGGAGCCAATGGATTAAGAGCCAAAAATATTACCAGCAGCCAAATTGAAGACTTCAAAACCAAAGCGTTGAATGAAGACAAGAAATTAGTCGCGTTATTTCCTAATTTTGGTTCATACTTTCACATGGGTAAACTTGTTGAAGAAGAAGCTAAAACTAAACTTATTGGTGAAGAAGATATCCCTAAAATACAAAAAATGCTCGATGCCAAGTTGCGTCCCGGCTACAAAGTCAGTCCGTCTGGCAGAGAAAGTGGCAAGGGCGTCTTAATTTATATGCCGGGTATTAAAGAGCCGTCGTATCAGCAAATAATGGAAGATATTCCATCGTGGATTGACGGCATTATTCGTCTTGTCCCAGAAGAAGCCAAAGCTCCTACTGTTGAGAAGGGTGCTGAAGGCAAACCGCAGTTGGTTATCCCCGGCGCTGAAAGGATTGGCGACAAGGAGTACGCAGAACGCCTTGCCGGGAAACCATTAAAGGCTACTGGCGCTCAAGCTGAACCCGGCGGTATGTTTGCTGCTGACGTAGGCCAGCCTGATCTCATCGACCTGTCTCGTAAGACTGAAACTATTAAAAAGGCAGCAGAAGAGCAGCCATTCCTTCCTGAGAACGTCATCAAGGGTAAACCGCTTACTGAAGAAGATAAGGCACAGCGGGATGAAGTTAACATCCTGACTGACATTCCACCAGAAGCGCCACCTCCACCACCAAAAGATATGAGCCTGCCAGAAGCAGAGCAAATCCTTAAAGGGAAAAAGCTGACCGTCGAGAAGAGGGGCGACCGTTTCCTCGTTGGCGGCAACACGTTCAATTACAAATCTATTATGCGTGACAACAATGGACGTTGGGACGCAAAAGAAAAATCATGGAGCTTCACCTATGACCCGACCAAGAACATTGCGGCTTCCATTAAAGAGGTTGACTCCGTTACAAGCTCAACGCGAGATGGAGGCCAAGGTTCCGGGCCTTTGGCTAAGCGAGGAGAGGACGAGAGAATACGCGAATTACGGAAGCGAGAAGATGGACGACCTGACGAGAGAATTTCAAACGCCTCAGCCAAAGTCTCAGATGGCACAAAAAGCCTGATTGCCAATGGTCTGAAGTACGGCATCCCGCAGGAAGTCGTTAACGATCAGATTGAAGACATTGGTATGGCTCTCAATGCCTTTGATAAGGGCAAGCCTATGTTCCTGCTTGCCAATGAAGCAGGGACAGGAAAGACGTTTGTTCTTGGTGGACTTATCCGCGATTTGAGAAGCAAGGGCGTCAAGAAATTTGTCTATGTTACTCAAAGCCAAGACCTTATTGGCCAAATCAAAGACAATTTAAAATCGTATGATATTGGTGAAGTTCAATTTGTTACCTACGCACAGATGGATGCAGATGTCAGAGATGGCGTATTGATCTTTGATGAAGCTCATAACGTCAAGAATGTTGCTGATCAAACAGGACGTGCGGTTGAAGGGCAGCGCATGATGCAAGCGGCAAAGATGACTATCTTTGCTTCAGCGACCCCGTTCCAAAACCCTGTCGAGGCGGCTTATCTTGCCGGGACTGGTGTGTTTAACGCTTCTGATGGGTTTATTGATTGGGCCAAAGCCTATGGCTCGTTTACACAAAAGATAACATTCTTTAACCCAAAGACCAAACAACAGCAGACAGTTGAAAAATTGTATTGGGTTAGCACTCCGGAGAGGAAAAAAGACGGAGCAGCTGCTCGCAACTGGTTCTTGAAGCAAGGGGTAATGACGCAAAGGGCAATGAAGATTGACCCTAAAATGGTTGATGTCACGTTCCAGCGTAACCCTGTAGATAAAAAATGGGTCGATCTCTACAACAAGATAAATGAAGCCTACGACGCTGCTCTTGCAGGGTTTGAGAATGAAGATGGTGGATCATCCGACAACAAGGTTTCAGGCGAGATCAAGCGTCACCGTGAAACAATGATCAAGCGTATTCTGGAAGCAGCAAAGGCAAATGCTGCTATTGACCGTGCTAAAAACCTTTTAGCTGACGGCAAGAATGTTGTGATCTTTGTAGAAACCAAAGCTGATCGTGCCATTGGCAGGTTCCGTCGTTCTACTTTCTTTAAAGACGACACCCTTTATTCATATGACCAGATGGAAAGGATGATGAGCGATTGGGCTATCGAGGAGGCTGGCGCAAAAATGATAAAGGCAACGCCTCCACCTCGCCCATTTGCAGCATTCATCTACGCCATTGCTCAAGGCATGAATAAAGTTGGTCTTGATCAAATGCTGCCATCAACTGCTGATGATATTAGAGATGCTCTTGGCGGCAAGGATAAGGTTGCTATCTACACTGGAGCTGCGTCTCAAGCTCAGGCTAAAAAAGACAAAGAAGAATTTTTGTCAGGTAGAAAGAAAGTCATTATTGCCACGATGGCTAAGGGCGGCACAGGCTTGTCTCTCCACGACACTATCGGCAACCGCCCCACTGTTCAGGTCAATCTCAATCTTCCTTGGGCAGCTTGGCAAGTGGATCAGGTATCCGCTCGCGTTGCCCGTTACGGCCTGCAATCAAAAGCCAACGTCGAGTGGCTGTTTGCATCCAACATCCCTTGGGAGTCAGACAAACTGGCTCCTCGCATTGGCGCTCGCATGGCAGACATGGGGGCTATCGTTAAGGGTATCGAGATCAGGGCGGCTGAGAAGCTGCTTGGTGACTTTGATTTTGAAGGAACGCTGGACGTTAAGAACAAGAAGGGCGAGGGCGATATCGAGTACAGCTCTTCCGGCTTTACTCCACGCGCAGAAATCATCATTCCAAATGTCATCAGCCGCGTTGAAGAAACGGTCAGGCGTCTGGTCGGCGACAAGATAGCGGTCGAGTTTGTTGACAAGATCACGATGGTTGATCCTGAAGCTGCCCGTATGTCTGGCGGCGAGGAAGGCGTCTCTGCTGCTGGCTCCTATGATAATGCCAATGGCATCATCAAGCTGGCTCTAGATATGGATAACCCTGCCTCTCCTCTCTACACAGCCTACCATGAAGCATACCACCCTATCTCAAGCCTCCTGACGGAACAGGAAAAGGCTATTCTGCGTAACAGCGTTGATGAATTGCGCAGCATAGCTACCAAGTTCTACCGGATGACCAATGAGCAATTTGATGCTCTGTCACCTGATGAGCAGGAAGCCTATGCCTTTGGTGCGTATGGTTACATGATGGACGAGAGCATGGGCGTCCCTGCTGGTCCAGCTCGCGGGATCATGGGTCGGTTGCGTTCCTACTGGAAGAGCATTGTCGGCGCAATCAAGAGCGCTCTTGGCAAGCGTACCTACGAGGATATCTTCAGCGATATTCATCTGGGCCGCTTGCGTGAGCGTTTTGATACAGCTCGGATTAATATGCCTAGCCCACGTTATGCTGCAAAGAACAACCAGCCCAACCTTCCGGGTGTTCCGGCTCCAGCAACGCAACAGCCTACAGTTCAAAACATCTTGCCGGGGCTTCCAGTCGCCAATCGCACTGGGCTTGGGTACGAGATCAAGCGTAGCGGGTTTGGCTCCAAGTTCCACTATCTGTTTACGGAAAAGTTTGTTGATCTGTTTGACTGGATCAAGGCGGTCGAGGCAGCTCGCGGTGCAAAAATTCAGGACTCTGAAAACGCTGCGTTTGCCAACGCGCTGTTCCAAGACCGTGCTATCGCCCTGCAAAACAAGGCCAATGAAGAAGAGCTACAGCCTCTTATCAAGGCTATGGACAAGCAGGGGATATCAACTGGTGACATGGGTATGTTCTTGTACGCCATGCACGCTCCAGAGCGTAATGAAGTCATGCGTCAACGTAACCCAGCTATGTTTGGGCCTGATGGTGCTGGCTCCGGTATGACCGACGACGAGGCCGCTGATATCATGCAGCAGTTCAAAGATGCAGGGAAATATGACGATCTTATGCAGATTGCTAAAGATCACATTTATCCGATGATCAAAAAGGACGTTAAGCTGCGGTATACTTCCGGCCTTCTGACTCAGGAGCAATACGATCAATACAACGAGTCCAGATTGAACGGTGGGTATGATTACTATGTGCCTTTGACTGGCTATGCAGAAGACGAGAACCAGCTGGAAAAAACCCCTCCACGGGCAGGCAAGGGCTTTGCCGTCTATGGGCAGGAATACAAAACAGCTTTTGGTCGTAACTCTCTAGCGCTCAATCCTTTGTTCAGCCTTATCAACCGCCGCATGGAAGGCATAACAAGGACAGAAAAGACCAGAGTTATTTCCCGCTTGTATAACTTTGTCAGGAACAATCCTAACCCTGACTATGCCGAGATCGTAAAGCCGGGGACGGAGTTTACAAAGAAACTCGGTGCTGACGGGACTGTTCAGGTTGTCCCGACCAACAGCGTCAGGATGGACCCGTTTGTCATAACCCATAAGATCGGCGGCAAGGAAGTTTACATCAGGTTTAACAATTCAAACCCCAACATGGCTCGCCTTGTTGAGGAATTGAAGAACATGACGCAAGCGCCGGACACCTTAATGAAGGCCACGATGGCGTTTGGACGGTATATGTCCAAGATCAACACCCAGTGGGTTGTTGACTTTATGATGGTCAACTTCCCACGCGACGTTCAAGATTCCCTTCTAACAATCTATGGCGAGAAGAAGGGTCTTGCCTCGGGAATGATTGCCAGCATTGCAAAGTCAGGCAAAATTATCGGGATGCACAATTCCGGAGCTAAACTTTCCACGCAAGACAAAATTCTGCTTGATGAATGGGTAGAGTCTGGCGGCAAGGTTGACTACACGGGCCTGTGGAACCTTGAAAACACCGTTGATCGACTGAAAGACCAGCTCCAAGAGCAGTTGACGGATATGAACGCTGCCCAGAAAAGTCTGTCTATTGCCAAGAACATGGGCAATGGCGTTCTGGAAGCAATAGAAACTATCAATGATACGTTTGATAGCACAGTCAGGCTCGCAGTTTATATGTCAGCTCGCAAAGCTGGGTACACCAAAGAACAAGCAGCGTTGCTTGGTCGTAGATCAACCGTTGACTTCAGAACTGGTGGCAAGCTGAAGCCGTTTATCAATGCCGCTTACCCCTTTGCCGGGACAGCAATTGCCGGCTCAAAGGCGCTTACAAGGATTTTAAGGTCAAAGAGAGCATGGCAAGCAATCGGTGGCGTTGTAATGGCTAGTATGTTTTCAAGTTTGCTTGGCACTTATTTGTCAGATGACGATGAAGAAGACCCAACCAAGAAGAAATTCTGGACAGAAATCAAAGATTATAATCGCCACAACTCGATTATCCTGCCGTTTAAGATCAATGGTCGGTATGTAAAGTTTGCGGCAGGTTTCTACATTTCCACGTTCTGGTCTTTGGGTGACCAGATGGCTGGGGTTATGACTGGCAACATCAAGCCAACAGATGCTGCTATCAATGTGGCTACATCAATTGCCAATGCTTTCAACCCGCTTGGCAGCGGAAGTCTTATCCATAACATCATTCCAATCCAAATGAGGCCGTTTATCGAGACATACATGAACAAGGATTGGCAAAACAAGGATATGCACCCGGAGCGTGAAGGCAGATCAAAGTCATCACAATATTACGATAAGACAAGTGAAACGGCTGTTACCATTGCTGACTGGGTTAATCGCAAGTTTGGTGGAAACCCATATGAATCCTCCGTCATGGACACATACCCAGCAAACATAGATTACTGGTTCAATTTCATTACAGGGGGGGCTGGCGCTCAGGTTACAAATAGTGGCAAGGCTGTTTATGATTATTTTAACGGGGCTGATATTCCGGCAGAAAAACTGCCTTTCGTCCGTCGCGTTGTTACATCTACACAGAACATAGATGACTCCGCTTACAGCAAGGTCCGCAATGAAGTGGGGGCAAGGAGCGCACGCCTATCTAGCTCTTATGCTGACTCCCAAAACATGGCTATCTCAAAAGAAAACCGCGCTGAAGCTAGGGAAGTTTCCAAAGAGTTAAAAAGAGAACTTGGTTCAAGTTTCAACGGCAAGAAGGTTGAGAACCCACCGAGCAGCTTGCCGGGGATCATCAGAGAGACTGACAAGTCTGTTAAGGAACTTGAAGAAAGAATTGATAAAATCAACATCCGTAATGATTTGTCAGCTATTCAAAAGAAAGCCTTGGTTGACCCTATCCAGAACAAGATAACAGCAAAAAAGAATGCGGCTCGGAAAAAAATTATCTACAAGGAGCAGATTAAAGCTCCTCCTGCCCCGTCTCCGCTCAATCAGCTGAAGACAATGTTCCAATAAAAAAGCCCCCAGATTTATGGTCTGGGGGCAATTTATTACTCAATCCAGTTGATCGTGTAGATAAAGCCTAACCTACCTTTGTGCCTGACATTGGATGGCTTTGGCTCCCTTGTCACAAGCCCAAGGTTCCATAGGGTTCCAAGTTTCAAAGACGATAGAGACTTGTTCTTGCACTTGAGGGCTTCAATAAGTTCTTCGTCTGTAGACAT
>Ga0315909_10007477_pt1 | contig 12193 bp, 9 predicted proteins | sample LakEriMetagenome_11_FD_203527 | JGI IMG/M metagenome (GOLD analysis project Ga0315909, IMG submission 203527) | Freshwater fungal communities from buoy surface, Lake Erie, Ohio, United States - Buoy 2 MA125 | ecosystem: Environmental > Aquatic > Freshwater > Lake | place: USA: Lake Erie, Ohio...
CCGGAAACGCGTCAGGCTGCAGGATCTGGTCCTGCGTCGCAGGCTGCTCACGCACCTGCCTCTGGCGCCCGCGGAATGCGGAAGCGAATTGCCATCACTGCTCGCTCACGCGCTCCTTCTGTACGGACGTTGCGTAGCCCTCCCCCATCGGAATCGGGCTGTGGTGCCGCCTGCCGGTCAGGGTGCCGGGCCAATGGCCTTGTCGATCGAGCGTCTTGTGCTCGGCTATCTGGATTCATGGGAAGGACTCATCCCGCCAAGAGAACAATGGCCGGCGCTCGACCCTGCACGCTGGCGACTGAAACTCGAAGCCCTCGACCGACGCGCCGCCGAGGCCTCTCCTCCGGTCCATCCCGGCAATCTGAAATTGCTGCTCGATTTCATACTCGGCGGCACAGCACAGCCACTGCTGCATCTCAGCTTGCGCCGCCTGCTGCGATCCCACCCGGCGGTGACACTCGAAGCCTTGCGCACACGTGGCGCCGCCCCCTATCTCGGCGCCCGCCTCTGGTCGCTGCTGCAGCGCGTTCTTGTGCGCGCCAAACTCACGACGTGATTGACCTCTGGCTATCCACTCGACTGCATGCACGGGCTACCGCGCATGGCCCTCTGGTACTCGTTTACCACTCCGTCACGGCCGCCAAGCACCGTCCAACCTGGCCGTGGTCCATTTCCGCGAAGGACTTTGCTGATCATCTCGATTATCTCACCGACAGCGGCTACACCACTCGCACCCTCCGAGACCTGGCCACTACGGCGGAAGACCGCACACGAACACCGGGTGTGGTGATTACTTTCGATGATGGCTACCGCGACAATCTTGCAGCTGCCGAAGCGCTGTCACTGCGCGGCATGACTGCCAGCTGGTTCGTCCTGTCGGGTAATCTCGGCCAGACGCCACGTTGGGCGGACCATGCCGGACCTCCGGGCCCCTTGCTGGACGTCGCGGATCTGCGGCAACTCGATTCGGCAGGTTTCGAGATCGGCTCACATGGGGTCGACCACCTGCGCATGACCGCACTGGATGATGCTGCGCTCGCGTATCAGATGAATACTTCGCGACAGAGTCTGGAGCAGGCTCTCGGTAAGCCGGTGCTGAGCCTCGCCTATCCGTTTGGCGCCTGGGATCCCCGCGTGCGGGACGCTGCGGCCACCGCCGGGTATCAGCAGGCCTGCACCACCGACAGCGGCTGGGCCCTGCGCGATGGCGACCCCTTGCGCATCCGGCGCCTCACCATGACCCATGCCGACACGGCCGCCGTACTGGCAAGAAAGCTCGCGTGGGCGCAGAACGAGGTGTCATGGAGCCACGTTGCCGGCAGCCTCGCGCGGCGTCTGTGGGTGCGTGCATGAATCCGCGCATCAGTATTCTCATGCCGTGCTGGAACGCAGCCTCCCACCTGCCAGCAACCCTCGCCAGTGTCCTGGCCCAGGATTTCACCGACTGGGAACTCATCATCGTGGATGACGGCTCCACCGATGGCAGCCCTGCCCTGCTGGCTGGCGTGCAGGACACCCGAATACAGGTCCTGAGCCAGGGGAATCAGGGCGTAAGCGCGGCACGCAACCGCGCACTCGGGCTGGCGCGCGGGGAGTTCATCGCCTTCCTCGACGCGGATGACACCTGGACGCCCAATTGTCTCAGCCGCCTGCTCACAGCGCTGGAAAGCGATGGGGAGGCGGTGCTCGCCTACTGCGGCTGGCAGAACCTTGGCTTGCCGGGAGGACGTGGAGAACCATTCGTGCCACCCGATTACGAATGCAGCGAGAAAGAGGAACTACTCTTCGCCGCATGCCGCTGGCCCATCCATGCCGCGCTCAGTCGCCGCACAGCCCTGCTGGCTGCCGGCGGCTTCGACACCACCCTGCACAATGCCGAAGACTATCTGCTGTGGCTGAAGGTCGCCGTACCCAAGCGCATCATCCGCGTGCCGGAGGTCCTGGCCTTCTATCATTTTCATAGTGGACAGCAGGCCTCCTCCCGACATGCCGAGGCGGCCCTGCAATTCCTTGCCGCCCAGCAGCGCTATCTCAAACAACATCCAGGCCTGCGACAGAGGCTGGGCAGACGTCGTCTCGCCCAGCTCACCTGGGGAACGTTGATGCAGCGTGGTTTTGAACGGTACTGGCAACGGGACTTACCCAGCGCCAGACGTCTCTTCCGTAAGGTCATGCGCCACCGCCACGGCAGGCTCCGTGACTGGTTTTACATGCTGCCCGCCTGGCTGCCTGAACGCCTGCATCGCAAGCTGTTGGAGTGGCGCGGATGAGCCGCGTACTGGTTGCCTTCTGCACCTACAACCGGGCCACGCGCTTACCCGGACTGATCCGTGCCCTGCGCGAGCAGGTTTGCGCAGAACCTTTCGACCTGCTGGCGGTGGACAACAACAGCCAGGACGACACGCAGGCGGTGCTCGCTGGCCTCGCCCGCGAAGCAGGCGCGCCGCTCAGGGTGGTATCAGAGCCCGAGGCCGGGATAGTCCCGGCGCGCAATCGCGCGCTGCTGGAAGCGGCTGGATACGATTTCCTGGTGTTCCTCGATGACGACGAATTGCCACACCCCGGCTTTGTTGCAGCCGCCGTGGACGCCTTGTCGCGCGAAGGGGCCGATTGTGCAGGCGGCCCTATCCGGGTGGATTTTACGCAGCACACACGACCACGCTGGCTGGGGGACGATCTGCTGGGCTTTCTCGCCGCCATCGACCATGGCGCGCAGGCTTTCTGGCTGGAAGACGAGAACCGCCCGCTCTGGACCAGCAACGTCGCCTACCGCATGGCCTTCTTGCGTGAGCATCACCTGCGCTTTGATGCACGCTACAACCGCCGTGGCGAGAGCGCGAGCGGGAGCGGTGGCGGCGAAGATGTCGTGATGCTGAGGCGCCTGCTCGCGACAGGTGCGCGCATCCGTTATCGTCCCGACATGAAAGTGGATCATGCAGTGGAGCCGTCGCGACTCAGGCGTGGTTACTTCCTGCGGCTCCATCATCTGGCCGGCATGCGCAAGGGTCTGCATGAGTTGCCGCCCGGAGCGCGGATGCTGCTGGGTGCCCCCCGCTATCTGTACCCGCAATTGTTCAAGCAACTGCTGCGCACGGTGCTGCTGGCCGTGACCTTTCATTCCGGCTGGCTGCGGCAAGCCATGAATACCACCCATGCCTTGGGCCTCATTCGCGGCTATCGGCAACGCAAACCCGGCCACGCATGAGCAATCGTCGCTACACCCTCATCGCCACGGTCCGCAACGAGGCTGCCGGCATCCGGGATTTTGTCGACTCGCTGCTTGCTCAACGTCGGGCACCGGATGAGATCGTGATCGTGGATGGTGCAAGCACCGATGGCACCCGCGAGATTCTCGAGGAATACGCCGCACGCGGAGCGCTGCGCGTTATCTCCCGACCGTGCAATATCGCCGAGGGGCGCAACCTCGGCATCTCCGCCGCCACCGGCACCCACCTCGCCGTCACGGATGCGGGCTGCAAGGTGGATGCCGACTGGCTGCGCGAGATCGATCGTGCCTTCGACGACCCCTCGACGCCGGATGTCGTGGCAGGCAATTTCCGGTACGAGTGTCACAACGACTTCGAAGAAGCGGTGGTGCGCGCCACGTTCCAGCCGCACCGGGACGACACGGAGAATGCGCGGTTCTATCCATCCAGTCGCTCGATTGCCTTCAGCAAGGCCGCCTGGCAACGCGCCGGCGGGTACCCGGAATGGCTTTACGCAGCCGAGGACACCTTGTTCAACATCCGTTTGCGCCAACTCGGACACCGCTTCGTGTTCGCCCGCGAGGCCATCGTTCGCTGGCGCCCCCGTGAGACGTGGCGCGCACTGGCGCGCCAGCGCATCAATTTCGCGCGCGGCAATGCGCGCGTGGGAATTGGCGAGTCCGGATATCTGCTGAATCTCCGGGTGCACGCTGCGCTCTTGTTGTCAGTGCTGGCAGGGGGGATCCATCCCTTATTCCTGTTCGTCGCCCTGCTTCTTGCCGCACAACATGTACGGCGGCGCCTGTGGCCGCAGGCCAAGACAACGACCGCCCCGGGTGAGTGGCGGATGCGCGCCCTCGTGATGACCGTGATGGAGTACGTTCGTCTGGTAAATCTGTATGGCTTCATGCTCGGCAAGCTCGACCGTTGGCGCGATCCACGTTTCACCAGTGCACAGATCCGCTACATGGGAGTTGCCTCGGTCGCGGCGTTGAATCTCGATGGAAGAACCCCACGCTCCGCGGGGGCACTGCACCCGGGACAGATTGCCGCCCTGAGCCTCGCGCTGCTGGGTGGGTCAATCGCCCTGTCTGCCCGGGGCCTTGTCGCCAGCCTCCACGCCGCCATTCCGGCGCTCGCGCTGGGGCTCTTGTTCACGATCATCCTGCTGCTGAAATCCCTGCGCGATTTCAGTCATACGGGCCCGCGTATCCGGGATGAGATCAGGCAGCACTACCGACGCGACACATGGATCGCACTGCTGCGTCTGTGTCTTGCCGCCTGGTGCATCTTCGCGCTGCTTGCTGGCACAGGCTTGTTGCTTATCCATGGCTTGTATGCGGTACTCGGCGAGCCCGTGCCCTTGGCCCTTTGCCTTATCGGAGGGCTCGCAGGAATTGCCGGGGGGCTGGCCTTGCAGTTCGCGCACGCCCTGCGTTTCAACCCGGGGTTGCTCGTGGCGAGCATGCACTACCGCATGAGTCATCTGCATGCGTTATGGCGCTGCTTGACGCCAGTGCGCCTGCGCGCGCTGACCTGGCTTTCAGGTGCGCTGGTGCTTGTGCTGGTCATGCTCGCGAACCGCGCCCTCATCGCGAACAGTGCGTGGAGGGATCTGTCGAGCCTGTGGGGTCTTGTCGTGGCCTATGGGGGACTGCTGGTACTCCTGCGCTGGGAGCCTGAAGCGCGGCCACGGCAAGCGCCGCTTCGTCCTGAGGGCGCCCCACCACACATTCTCATGATTGGCTCAGATACCCTGCGCGCGGATCGCCTGGGCGCCCTCGGATATCGGCGCTCTCTCACACCCAATCTCGATCGCCTAACGGGTACTGGCACGCTGTTTGGCAATTGCTACGTTCCCTGCGCACGCACGGCACCCAGCCTCGCTTCCCTCTTCACCGGCGGCTGGCCTCAGCGTCACGGCATCCGGGACAACTTCGTCGCCGACACCGAGACCCGCCTGCCGCTGCGCGGATTGCCCTCCCATCTGCGTCCGGCGGGTTATCGCAGCGTGGTACTGAGCGACTGGTGTGGCGCCGATTTCGGCAAGCTGGATCTCGGCTTCGACCAGGCGGAGGTCGCGCCCGATCAATGGAACCTGCGCTACCTCATCCGGCAAGGGCCGAAGGATCTGCGCCTGCTCGTTTCTCTCTTCTCGCAACACGCCCTGGGGCGACGCCTGCTGCCCGAAATCCATTATCTGGGTGGCGTGCCCATGACCACCGCCATCGGGCGCAGGGCACGGCGTCTGATGAGTGAACTCGCTACCCGGACCGAGCCTTTCCTGTTGAATGTTTTCTTCTCGACCACCCATCCGCCGTTCGCCTCGGAGTGGCCTTGGTATACCCATGCGGCCCAGCCGGCTTATGCGGGGGAATCCAAATTCGCGATGGCCAAACTCACCGATCCTTTTGAAATCATCCGTCGCCAAGGGGCTCCCAAGGAAGAGTTTGATCTCGAGCAGATAGAGGATCTCTACGACGGATGCGTGGCACATTTCGATCATGAAGTGGGTCTGATCCTCGCGCACCTGGAGGCCTGCGGCCTGCATCGGGATACGCTGGTCGTGGTGTATTCCGACCATGGAATGGAATTTTTCGAACACGACACCTGGGGCCAGGGCAACTCTGCCGTGGGCGAAGCCAGCCCGCGTATTCCCCTGCTCCTTGCCGGCCCCGGCATCGCGCCCCAAGGCGTGAACGAACAGGTGGTGCGTTCGGTGGATCTGGTGCCCACGCTGCTCGATCTGCTGGGTTTGTCGTCACGCGAACCTCTGGATGGAGTGTCGCTCGCGCCTTTCCTGCGACAGGAGGTTGCGGCGCCACCGGCGCTGGATGCTTTCAATGAGACGGGGCTCTGGCTCACCCGTCTGCCCGGCCAGGCGGAGGATCACCTGCACTACCCGGAGCTCTTTGATCTGCTTGAAGTGCCCGACCGGGCAAGTGGCACGCTCGCCATCAAGCGCGAGTTCCAGCAACAAATCATTGCCGCCAAGGATCGTATGGTGAGACGCGGTCGCTGGAAGCTGGTGCTGCAGCCGCTCGTCTCAGGACTGCGGCCACTGCTGTATGACCTGGAGCAGGATCCCGGATGTCTGACCGATGTCTCAGCGCTCAATCCCGCGGTCGTTGCCGAGTTGACCCGGGCACTCGACGAGTGGTGGAGCCAGGGTCTCTGAGGTCGCGCCGATCGCCCGGGAGTGTCTTGTCTGCCGGCTCCCCCGCTCAGGGTGTATCCGACTCTTCTCCTGCAGACTCTGTCGTTGGAGCGGTGGTAGAGGCGCGTGGCGGGAGCGCGCCGCCGCTGATCGCGGCATAGCGTGCCTGCAGGTAGCGGTTGTTCGGCTTGCGCCGCAGTCCTTCTCCCAGAATCTTCAGCGCCTCCGACTTCTGGCCCTGACGGGCAAGCAGATTGCCCAGCGCGCCATAGGCCATGGAGAAGTTGGCATCGAGTTCGAGCGCCTCGAAGTACTGCATGGCGGCTTCCTTGTCCTGGGACATCAGTTCCAGGGTGCGCCCTCGCATCACCAGAACTTCGGGACGCATGCGGAAGGTTTTCTTGGTCTGCCTCAGCACGTAATCGTAGCCGTCGATCGAGTTGGCCAGGTTGTGCCGGAACTGGGCGCTGTCGTTACGGGTCTTTTGTGCCCTCTGGTAGAACCTGAGACCCTGGCAATAGTGGTGCATGTGAACCCAGTCGGGATCCCGGGGATCCTTGCGCGAATAGACGAGCTTCATGCATTCCTGATGCTCCGCGGGGGTTTCATCAAAGGCGTTCGCCAAGGCCGGCTTGTCGGCTGCGCCGACATTCAGGCAAAGCGAAAACAGGGCGGCCAGCGCGCCCGTGCGAAGCATGTAATCCATCGAATATTTCGTCATGTCCGTTCTCCCGGGCGATACCTTCATGAGTGCTCTCCAAGCGAGTCGATACGTCGTGCCACGGCGTCCCAGCCAAATGCCTCGCGCGCGCGCCGCAAACCGGCCTCCGCGAGCGCCATCCTGCGCACGGGGTCTGTGAGCAAGTCGTGGATGGCTTCCTCCACCACAGGGAGTGCGGCACCGTCCACTCTGAGCCCCGTCCTGTCATGCAGCACGGCGTCCTCGGTGCACCCCGCCTCGCCTGCGATCGCGGCCCGCCCACACGCCGCAGCTTCCAGGAAAACCATGCCGAATCCCTCCGTATCACCCTCGATTTCCCGATTGGGCATGAGGAAGAGATCACTGGCACAGTACCAGCGGGGAAGATCTTCAGCACTGACGTGACCGGCAAAATGCACCTGTGCCTCGACGCCGTTCGTGGCTGCGAGCTGACGCAGGTAAGCCTCATCCTCGCCGGTCCCCACCAGCACATAATCGGCCATCAGGCCGCGCCTCGCGAGCCCCGGCAGAGAGCGAATCACCTGATCAAAACCCTTGCGTCGAGACAGTCTCCCTACTGACAGCAATAGCGGCCGCCCCGGTGCAGGGTTGAAGCCTGCCAGGCCGGCGGGCAGCGGCAGACCGGGACGGAAGCGTTCGAGATCGACCCCGGGATTCACCAGGTGAATCCGCTCAGTGGGAACGCCGAGCTCGAGCAATGCACCCCGGGTATAGCGGCTGTTGGCAATGATGAGATCGGCGTGCCGCAGGGCAAAGCACATGGCCTTGAATTTCCGTCCCCTACCCCAGGTAGTGAGTTCTTCACCGTGGACATAGATGGCAAGCTTGTGACCAGTGAGGCGGGCAACGACCCAGCCCACCAAGCCTTCCGGCAATACGCGTCCGGCATGGATGGCGGTGAAGCGGCGCGAGAGGGCGAGGGACAGACTGCACAGGAACAGTCGCAGGTACATCAGCAAGGATTCCGGCCGCAGCCACGGCACCCGTCTCAGGTCGAGTCGATGCACGGTCGCGGGATGCCCGGCGTCGTGCTCTGTGTCCCCCGGGACTGCGGCGGTCACGACATGGGTGTAACGACCGCCCAGGCGTCGATATACCTCATCGAACCACACGGCCGTGCCGCCTTTCGTGGGCAGGAACAATTCGGTGATGACGAGGTAGCGGGACACCTGCACTCAACCCTTCAATACCGACAACACGTCGTGCAGGATGCGCCAACCCGGGCTCTCCCGGAGCGAGGGCAGCACCGCACGGAGCGCAGCGATTCGCTGTTGATTGCGCAGCAGGGCGTAGGCCAGATTCATGCGTGCGGCATGCAGGCGCCGCGCCACGCCCCTCGCCACCGGCGCCGGGAAGCTGCCGGCGAGTCGTGCGAGATCACACAAGGTGCGGACATTCTCTCGTTGCGCGGCGACGGGATCCCGGCGGGTCGCGCTGGCTGCATGCACGACGTAGGTCGCGAGCGGCATCAGGCTGACGCCGATGCGCGTGCTGGCGGCGATCAGGCGGACCAACAGATGTACGTCCTCGCAGACGCGATAACCCACCGGGTAACCACCCAAGGCAAGAAACTGTGCGCGAGGAACGCTCAGGGTATGGGTATCGCCAATATGGTCCGCGACAAATTCCTCGATGTCACCCACCTCGAGCAGCGCGCGCGAGGCCTTCCCCGAGCGGTCGAGCAGGATTCGCCCAACCGGGTGGGCCTCCAGCGAACGGCCGAGGGCCTTGCCATCAGCGTCCACGTAGCAGTAATCGGCAGTCAGGAAGTCCAGCGTCGGGTCATCCGCGATCCAGCGCGCATGCGTGATGAGCCGTTCGGGGTGGAACCAGTCGTCGGCATCCAGAAAAGCAAGCCATTCGCCGCACGCCTCCGCGGCACCACGATTGCGTGCGGCAGCCACCCCTTGGTTGCGGGACTGGCGCAGATATCGGATCGCGCTGCCATAGCTGGCCGCGACCGTCGCGGTGGCATCGTTGGAGGCATCATCGACCACCAGGATTTCGGCGCGCAGCCCATCCTGCGCGAGCACCGAATCAATGGCTCGCGACAGGGAGTTGGCTGCATTGAAAGCCGGGATGACCACGGAGAACGTCGGTAGCAGCCTGTGTTCATCCGCGCTCCCGGCTGCCCGTGCGTTCATGGCAGCACCCGTGCAAGGCCGCGCATCACCGGCAGGAGGCCGGTCAGCGTGGCCAGCTTGCCGAAACGCGGCAAGGCCTCGATCCGGGCCAGCCAGGCCCGCAGGCGGGCGCCTGCTCTGTTGGTCACGAATGCCGGATCTCGGGCCTCGAGTGCCGCGGCCAATTCGACCGTGGACAGGAACCGCAATGACGGTTGCTCTCTCAGCGCGTCGCCCAGCAGCTCACGCAGGCCCGCGAGGCTTTGCGGTGTGGCACGCGGACCTGCGTAATTGAAGCGATGGGTTTCAATCAGGCAAGCCCGGCCTTGTGCGACCTTCGTTGCCAGCGCATCGAGAATTCCGGCAACCCCGTGGCCCATCACCGGTTCAAAATACACGTCACGCACGAGATACATGAGGCCTGAGGGCGAGCGTTGTCCGGCAAGGCAGAGGCGGTCAGTGCCGCTTGGCCGTCCATCGTAGGCACGCGCGGTGTAACGATGGCCGGGGGTTACCAACCAGCGAACACCAGCGGCTACCCAGGCAACCTCCGCCACCTCATTCCAGATGAACGTGGTCGGCACGGCGACCAGCGGGGGACTGCCGAAAAGCTCGCGCCACAGCGCGCCTTGAGTCGCAATGCTCTCTGCCACCTTGCCTGACGGAAGATCTCGACTTGGCAGGCTGGCACCATCGACCAGGGATGATTGCAGCCGCGATGGCAGTTCTTCCGTCCAGCGCGGGCCGGGCTTGCGGCACCACTCCGCCACGGCCGGATCCCGCAGGGCAGACTCGTTCAACACCTCAGGCTCGAAATGTGCGAAGCCGTGCAGCTGGGGCGCAAGGACTCCGGCTGCCTCACCCTGCTGCAGGGCTGTCAGCACGCCCGCATTGACGGGATCTGCAAGCGTGCAGAGGCGCGTTGAGCCTTGCGCCACATGGAAGCCTTCCGCCGCAGCGAGCACCACGCCCAAGGTCATGACTGCAGGGCGGCCGGTCGCGTCGCGATGCGCCAGCAGAAGATCCTGCAGGGCCTCGAGCGCTGGAATCTGCTCGACAGGGCCGGCCCCCCAATCGTCGCTCTCAAGAATCAGAACAGGCCGGTTAAGCACGGGCTCACGCCAGCGCTCGCGCAGCGGGTGCCACCAGCCGGCGAGCAGCAACACCCAGAGAGAGACCAGAACTCCCGCTGTGCTTGCCAGAATCACGGGGTATGCGTGTAACCGAGGCGCGCCGCAAGGTCGGCGAGCGTCGGCAACACCCGCTCGATACGGGCGCGGTGCGGACCGTCCCGCCATTTGTCCGCGCGGATGGGTGAGAAAGCATTGTAGGGGCGTCCCAGGACACCGCGGCAATGACTCTCCATGGCCACCCCGAACGGAAGGCCGCAGGCTTCGAAGGCACTGCGGAAGGCCGCCACCGGCTCTTCGAGGATCGATTCGTAGGCGATCTCAACCCAGCGTCCCTCCGGGATCCCCGCACGAGCCTCGAGCACCGCCTCATTGAGCGCCCGATACTGGAAAGCGCAAACCTCTTCCAGTGATGCTTGGGCGAGGTGCCGCCATCCTTCGGCAAGAAAGAAACACCATTGGTGGTAACGGCCATCAACTGCGACGGGTACTGGCAGGTGTGCGGACCAGGTCGCGAACTCATCGGGGCGCATCCACCCCTCGATGAGTGAGTTCAGATTGTCCCCCGGGTCGCGCTTCACGAACACGAAGATGGCGTCGGGAAACAACGCATCCAGATAAGGGATGCACAGGCCGTTCTGGTTGTTCTTGTCCACCCAGCGAGCGCCGCCGGTCATGACGTGGAAATAGCGGGTTACCGCGAGACGATCAGCCTCGCAAGCAAGCGAGCGTTCCAAGGCATGCGTATTCCAGTTGCGCTCAGCCAGCGGATGCAATCCAGACCAGTAATCGTGGGTCTCGCGCTGCAGACTGCCAAGCTCATGTGCCTCGGAGAAAGTCTTGTAGACCAGCGTGGTCCCGGCGCGCGAACAACCCACGATGAAGAGAGGACGATCTGCGACGGGGCGCTGCACATCCCACCACCGACCACGCAGCTCGCGCACTGCCGCACGCGCATGGTGACGCACTGTCTTGCGAACCTTGAGCAGTAATTCCGTCACAGGCCGGTCCGCGTGAAGGACGCAGCGACCACCTCGCCGCCAGTCCCGACGGGCCCGGTCTGCAGCCTGTCGGGAACAGGTGCGGCGGCGCCCAGTTCCGTTACCACCACTCTGTGCAACATCACCATGAGCACCATGATCACGTACACGAGGTCGAAGTAGGCCAAGCCAAGAAAAGCGCCTGCCGTGGCATAACCGGCGAGACTGGTCTGGATCATGGTCGCAAGGTCCCGCGCCCAGAAAAGCTCCGGGCGCTTCTGGCACAGTTTCTTGACCTGTCGCCCCTTCATCCAGGTGAGGATGCCGAGACTGAGAAACAGGACGAGGCCCATAAAACCGTGTTCACCCAGAACCTCGAAATAAATGCTGTGCGCATCCGTGCCGTTGACCACGCGCAGAACCTCGTACCCTCCTCCGGTCACGCTCTGGCTCGCGATCTCCGCCGATTTCTTCCACGCCCCTATGCGCCCCATGGCCGATCGATCAGTTTCGTAGGACTTGATGGTGTCCATGCGCTCAAACCATTCGGCGGGTGCGATGTAGGGCAACACCAGGAAAAAGGCCAATACGCTCAGCAGGGGCACAAACTTGCGGCGGGCTTTCAGGATGAACATCATGCCCATCGCCAGCAATCCGAGCAGATCTCCACGTGACTGGGTGCCGACAATGGCCACCACGGAGCAGGCGAGCACAGCGTAGTGCCCCAGGCGCACCCAGCGGGTCGGGGTGTTCAGGATGAGATACCAGAGCAGTGGCACGATCATGATGAGCGCGAGGCCAATCTCGTTGTTGCCACCAATGAAAGTACCTTCCGGTCCGTAGACGCGGTTGCTGCCTCCGGTGCCAATCGTCCAG
>Ga0315909_10007480_pt1 | contig 12191 bp, 6 predicted proteins | sample LakEriMetagenome_11_FD_203527 | JGI IMG/M metagenome (GOLD analysis project Ga0315909, IMG submission 203527) | Freshwater fungal communities from buoy surface, Lake Erie, Ohio, United States - Buoy 2 MA125 | ecosystem: Environmental > Aquatic > Freshwater > Lake | place: USA: Lake Erie, Ohio...
CTCTGAGTTTTGGAGAATACTAAAGCCCGGCGGCAAGCTGTTGGCAACATGTCCATCAAGACATTCACCTTGGGCATTTGGTGATCCAAGTCATACAAGGATCATGCAAAAAGAACAACTGATATTCTTGAATCAAGAGGCATATGAATCTGGCGTTGGCAAGACAGCAATGAGTGATTTTCGTGATATATATAAGGCTGACTTTGTGCCCATCATGATCGATGAGAACAAAGATAAGTTTGCGTTTATCATTCAAGCAATCAAGCCAGCGAGAGCATATGAGAAAACGACAGATAGCGGAGAATCTGATGCCTCATGTATTGCTTGACCATTTGATGTCGAAGTTAAATCTAAAGACAGACATGCAACTGGCGAATTACTTTGAAATGCCACCGTCAGTTATAAGCAAGGTACGCAATCGAAAGAATGGAGTGTCTGCCAATTTCATATTGTTGATTCATGAAAAGTTAGACATCCCCGTTGAAGAGATTCGTAAATTGATTGACTTAAGTAAGAGGTATGAAGATGAACACTAAAAACGGAATGACTCTAAACGATAACTACGTTTACACGCCATCAACAACAGACATTACGATTCGCTGGCGTAAAGCCGGATGGACTCCCCCGACAGAAGATCCAAAGTACCAAAAGAAATGGGCAGACTTCAGAATCCAGTGCGCCCAAGGCATTGAGAGTCTAGGTCGGCAAGCACCACAGTTCAATCCATCTGTGGTCAGCCCGTCCGTGATGAAGTGGAAAGAGAAGTGATCTATAGGAACAAGAGACTTCTCGAAGCCGTCAGGCATTCACCATGTCAGCACTGCGGTATAGAAGATGGCACTGTCGTGGCGGCTCATAGCAATCAGCTTAGGGATGGGAAGGGCAAAGGCATTAAAGCCCACGACTACAGAATCGCAGCCCTATGCCATAAATGCCATTACGAAATAGATCAGGGAAGTAAACTCTCCAAGCAGGAGCGTTTAAACGTATGGGAAGAAGCCCACAGAAAGACCGTGGGCTGGCTCTTCGACAACAGCATCCTTATTCTGAGACCATCTTCTTCAGATTCTGCATATTCTGAGTAAGCTGGTTTTCCATTTTGGTAATGTCTAGGATCGCGTCGCGTTTCTGATCACCGCTCATCTGGGAGTTACGGATCATGTTCTTCATGTCCCGTAGCTCCTTCATCTGCTTCTCAAGGTCTTGGATGTAATCCTTGGTTGCCAATAGTTTCATATTGTCAGTCATGTACTCACCCATGTCCTTGTAGTTCATGGATTTTTCCAAGAGATTGATGGTGCGGGTAACCTCGTCCACCGAATCCTTCATCTCATAGAAGGCAGTGACGGTGCCCCGTGCTTCCGGATCAAGGGCAAACCGTTTGATGATGGGCATCTGCTCCAGACGCTTGGAGACCTTGGGAGAGTCGCCGTTGAAGTCCATGACCATATCCAAGACATCCACCGCATATCCACCCATCGTGCCTGTGTAGCCCTTGAACAGATGGTCAATCTGGATGGGGGAAAGCCCTGCCATTTTACCTATCCACTGAGCAAACATCGATGTTCCGGGACCGACTTGGAACTCCGGGGCAACATCCTTTAAACCCTGAGGAACGATGTCCCGACCGGTGAAGAAGGAATGATTGGTAACCACTTCCACAAGCGGCAGGGCAGTCTGTGGGATAGGGTTGAACGCAAGGGTGGAGGAAAGCTGCCGTCCCATTGACCGGGCAAAGTCTTTGCCTGTGTCGTCCCCAAAGGTGACCCCCATGATCCGTTCGGGGATGACTTTAAACAGGATACCCACCTCAAACGGGATAGGGATCTTGACACCCAAGGATGGAACCAGCCAGTAGTTGTCCCGTGTTTCCTGCTCCTGTTTCTTGTACTCATCGTCATCATGGGTGAGCGCCCAGTACATACAGGACAGGGCGAACATGGTCATGCCGCGAACGATAAACGCTTTCTGGACTGCCTTGGGGTCATTCCCCATTCTTCCAAAGGCGGCGCGGTACAGGACATCCAGACCTTGAATACGGGCGTTTAGGAACGGCACGGCGGCTGTCAGGATGCGGATTACAGCAGAGCTTCCCTTGCGGTTGAAGTTCATGACCTCCATCGCCCTAAACAGGGCTTCTGCCTCGTTCCCGGTCTCAGCTAGGGTGTTCTTGTACACCTCCATACGGGTGGCTGCGTCAGAGGCTGTGGTGCCCTTCTCAAGGGCTTGCCAGACACCGGTGAAGTAATCCGTGCCTTTCTTGATCCCAGCCTTGATCCGCATTGCCTCTTCCATCGTCTTGCCTGACTGCTCGACGTTCTGGGAAAACTCGTAACCGCCGATCAGACCAGCGTTTAGAAGGGCAGCGTACTCCGGTGAGGAGTTGGAGATTGCCTTACCGAAATTGGCAATGGTTGAGACCACGGGCTTCATGTTTGCCCCTGAGGTCACATATGCCGACATGGAATCCCTGACCATGTTTGCCAGCATAAAGCCGGGGTCTTTGGTCACAAGGTTTCTCAAAAGATTGGCAGGGCCAGCAAGAAGACCAATGAACGGTAGGTCAGGCAGGTTCAGGCTCTTGATCGCGTTAATGAACAGCGGATCGTAGGATTCGTAGTAAGTAAGCTTGCCATTCTCAATAACTGTAAACACATCAGGGCTAGATGATGGTTGATTTAAACGATGTGCTTGCCCAATTGCCACAGCTATATCTGCTGCCCGTTGAGCGGCTATGTTTTTGATACCCATCTGGATGGAGGACTGCGTATTGCGAACGACTGTCTCAAGGAAGTCTGCCAGAGGAGCTTCCCCGCCCTTCAATTTCTTAGGACCCTTGACCCCGGAGATCGAGGCGAACAGGTTCGGACCAATGGTTCTCTCGCCATCGAACTGACGGTAGAACGGGACATAGTCGCTGTACCGGGTGAACTCAGCAGCTTTGTCTTTGGAGAGAACTCCGGTGTCCACAAGGAACTGAACCAGACCGTTGTTGAACTTGATCCATTCCTTCTGGATCTGATCAAACTCTGGGTATTGTTTCTCCAGTTTTTTGGCGTAGCTCAGTTCTGCTGGGGTGTAAACCTTCTCCCTGCCGTCCTGCATCAGGCGCTTGCCTCGTTTGGCTCCAGCCCAGAACTGGTACAACTGGTAGACATAGGGGTCTCCATACTTCGCCAGCGGGGCAAAGATGGCTACCGGGCCTTTGACTGTGTTGTTTAAATTGGTGACTGTCGTGACCCCGTTCTTATAAACAGGGACACCGCCTACTCGGTCATGAACACCAAGGGCAGACGCAGTCAGACCTGCGCCCAGATCAGACATCAGGGCAGCAGCCTCGGCACTAGAATCTGCCATGAGCTTTGCGCCACCCATCAGGCGCAAATACTCTTGGTCATAATCACCAAACCGGTTGTAGCGGTGTATAGCTTCGGCACGGAAAGAAGATGCTGACGTAGGAGAGATAGCCTCCATCATGCGCTGGATAAAGCCTTTCTCTTCCCGGGCAGTGGTGATTCTGTCTACCGCATCCCTAATGGCAGGGTCAGTGGTGTTACGCAGGTTGTAACGAATGTCAGGGTTGTACTGATCAAACGTGCCAATGTTGCCAGTGGCAGACTTTAACTGCTCTGACTTGTAAACACCAAGGTTCTTCCTGCCGCCTTCTTTGACATAGAAAGAATCAAACCCAGCCATTTGTATAGCTTCTTGAACAGCCTCAGACTCAATGCTTGACCACTCTCCATTTTTAACGTCATAGATAAGATTGTCATCTGGGTCAAGATTGAGTTCGCTACTAAGCTTTTTAATGTGAGCCGGGTTTTCGTAATCAAAAGGGTTTTTTGCGCTGACATAAAGCGGAATAATGTTTTCACCGGCATTTAATTTGTCTAAAACATATTCTTTTCGGATTGCATCTTTTTTATCAATGTCTTTAACCGCATCTACCTTACTTTGCATTTCTTTATATTGCTCTGGCGTAAGCAATTTTTTTGCATTTCTGTTTACCCAATCCGAGCTTTGGTTTGCAAAACTTGCTGCAAAATTTGGATCTTCAGTTACAAAAATAGCGTTAGCTTGTTTAGGCTCAAAGATAGCAATATCACGGGCAGTCCCGTGGTACATGACCTTGGGCGTACCATCTTCGTTGACTATCTTCGAGTCGCCAAACCACTGTTTAAACTGATCTGTGTCGCGCAGGCTAAGTTTCTTGCCTGCCTTTGGCTCTGCCTTGATGGGGATCTTCCCTGAGATCTTGTTTTGGTTCTTGATGGTGACGGTATTGCCGTCTTCCTTTGGGTTGTAATAGACAAAGAAGCCATCCGTGTCCTGCGCGGCATTAGCTTCCTTCAGGGTTGCAGCCTTGTTGGTCAAGCCAACAATCATTCCCATCCCATCCTCAGACTTGGGATCAAGGAATCGTGCGTCGTAGTTATCCCCGTCCCAGACTTGGTAGGTAGTCCCGGTTTCCTCATCAAGGATAAACTCAGGCATGACCTCCTTGGTCGTGAATGCCATCGCCACATTTTGACCGTTGTCTAAACGCTTACGCATGGCAGGCCAGTTGGAATACTTGTTAATGATTTTCTTCCCATTAACAATCTGGGATACGCCAGTTGAGCTATAGGTCAGGTGATGGTTGGGAGCAATAGGGTCGCTGCCAAGCTTGGTGTAGTCATAGAACATGACATCCGGATTGGCTTTGATGACTGCTTCAAAAACCTTCGGGGCGAAGTCAGATGTGACGTTTAAACGAATAGAAGGTTGGTATCCCTCCTTTTCGCATTTACGCACGAACGCCCGGATCTGCTCATGTAGAGCAACGGCGAACTCTTCCGGGTGCAGGACAAGCGCCTCAGTCTTTAGGTACTGGGACATGCGCGGGCCTGCTTTAAACGCACTACGCGCCATGTTTCCGGAGTAGGACTCGCCTGCCGCACCACCATACATGAGGTTATTGCCGGAGGTCTCGCCAAGGCAGAGATCCTCGCAGATTGCAGAGTTGGGGCAGGTGGAGAGCTTCTCGTTAATCTTCTGGGCAGAGGCTAATCCAAGACCACGGGAGTTAATGCTCTTGCCTTCATAGGTCAATCCATAGTCTCCAACGCGAGTCTTCTCCAGCTTCCCATTCTCCCCAAGGAGGTTGGCGACGTTATGCTCTTCCCGGAGGATGTCTTTAACCTGAGTGAAACGCTCCTTACGCTGTTTCGGGCTTAAGGCTAGGTAGTCCGACAGCCCCTTAGTGATTCCGTCCCCAATGTCATTTAGGGTGACTTTCTTGGAGATGGCTTCTTTCCTGTCCTTGACGATGGAGAACAACTGCATCTTCCTGACAAATGCAGCGCCTTCCTTGGTTGGGATAAAAAAATCTTTGCGCCCGTCGCTGTATTCCTCAAGCAGGTTTAAAAGCTTGGGATCGACGTTAACCATAATGACCGTGCCATCGGTGTCTTGTGGCAACGCCCCACGGTCTTCCATCGTCTTCCAACCGGCAGACTCATTGGTCAAGTAAACCCGGTTCTTGCCGGTATCGTTGGTGATCTTCTTGTTGGCAACAGCTTGCTGCGCCCGTCCACGGGTGGTGTGGTAGTACAGAGTGACCGTGCCATTCTTGTTTAAAGGCAAACCAAACTGGTCGTCGTACTTGTCGTACTTGCTGACTGTCTTGAGCGAGAACTTGGTCTCAATCTGAACGGGGATCTCAAGCTCACCTTCAGAGAGGTAAGGCATGATGCCGTTCTCTTGGGCATACTTCTCTGCCTCTTTAACCTCTTCAGGGGTAGCGCGGTAGTCGTACTTAACGCCCCCTTCTGTTGGCTTCTCGGCAGGCTCTAATGCTCCACGTTCAATCTTGCCAAACACATCCTCGTAGGTCTGGAACCCAGCTCCGGCGAAAGCATTTTTCAGCGCCTCAAAGAACAGCTTTAAACGCTTCAAGATGGCAGACATCATCCCCGGAGGGGCTTTGGTCATGTCAAAGTCGCCAAAGGCATCTGCGATGGCTTCTTCGATAAGCGCATCCTGATCGCCCTTGTAGACGTTCATGTATGCGTCGTACCGGGACTGCTGACCAGCCTCTAAGGGGTCACCATTGATGTTTCTCTGCCTGAGATAGGTGTCTATCCACTTGGTCTTGGCTTCTCTCTCCAACGCCTTCCATTGCTGGGGCGTGAAGAATCCCAACTCTTTCAAGGCATGGATGGACTCATGGCGCAGGGTTCTGACAGGGTTAGCCGAATCAAGGGCGATCTTGATGACAGACTTGGAATACTCCCCCTCTGCCTTCATGTCCTTCTCAAGTTCTAGCGCGACATCCTTTAGACCAAACCGGTCAAGCAACGCACGTAGAGGTGGCTTAACCTTGTTCTCAAGGACTTGGCTTACGGAGGCGTATTCTTCTTTGCGCTTCTCTTCTGCCTTTCTTTGGATCTCTTCCTCTGCCCTGCGTTTTAGGGTGCGGCGACCCTTGGCTTGGGTTAGGGCTTGGATCTCTTCCTCAGGCAGACCTTGGACAATTGCCCGCTCTGCCTCGTCCCGCGATTTAAATACCTGAACCGCCTTGTTGTCCTTGAACAGGGTATAGCCCTTGCCCTTGACCCGTTTAGCCTTCGCCTTGATTACAGAGACAGGAGCCTTCTCCGGATCTACCCGCTCAAGCTGTTTGTTTAAACGATCAAGATTCTCAGCAACCTTGACACGGATCTTCCCAAGGGTGGCTTGGGCTTTGTCGTACTCAATGCCGGTCTGCCCAGCAAGTTGCATGTTGGTTAACTTCTCTTCAGCCTTTTGCAGGGTCGTTTCGTTCTGCTCAATCCGGTTGTTGATTTCCTTGACCAGCCTACCCTGACCCTTGACGTACTCCTGAGACCGGGCGTTAGCCTCTTCCTCGGTCGCATACACCTCAGGCAAGGTGATGTCGCCCATCTGGATTTGGTAGCCCTCTGGCTTCTCGCCCCGCTCGAACATGCCTTCTTGGATCTTGTAGCCCTTTGGCAGGACTGCGGCGCTCGTAGGAGGCGATATTTGGTCTCCCTGCCTATCCACATCCCCACGACGAACAGCCTCGTCCAGAATCGATTTGGCGTAGGCATCCTCTTTTAGACCGGTGGAGAGGCGAATATCCGACAAGGCTTCTGCGGTCAGGATGGGCTTGTCTCCCATCGTCTTGTCCAAAGACTTAATCGCAGCGTTGTATTGCTGATCTGTAAACCTTATAGCATTCGTTCCTGTCTCCAGCTCCGCCTTCTCCGGCAGGGCTTGGATAGATTTAAACGCAGCAAATAGCTGCGGCTGGGACATGGAGTTCAGATCGCCCGTCCCGGTGGTTCGGGTCAGGAAGTCCGTGAAAGCTTGGTCTGTGGGGATCTGTTTAGCCTGCGCTTGGTCAATCACATCCCGTGCAGTTAAACGCTCACCCTGATACCCGGTACGGGAGTTAAGAATGGTGTCTATCTGTTTTTGCTCTTCTGCCGGGTTTACACCGGGCATCGCATCAGCAATGTCCTCGATGGAGTAGCTCTTAATCGGGGGCAGACCTACCGTCTTGCGGTACTCATCAATATGTTGATTCAGGTAAGGGTCAATCCCCTCTGCTTGTAGATCTTCCTTGGAGATGTCCCCCAATGGATTACGAATAGGATGGACGTTGGTTGGAGCCTTGATTTCTACCGGTGGGGCAGACATGACTGCCTGTTCCTCGGCTTGCTGTTTGGCTTCCTGTTCTTGACGCAGGGTTTCTTGCTCTTGGGCAATCTCCTGATCCAGCTTTGCAGCAGCCTCGTCCCGCTCTCTTTGTTTATCAATCTCATGTTCCCGGCGAAGCTGGGATAGCTGAAGCGGAGAGACTGCCGAACCTGTTAGGGCACCCATCAAGGCATCCCGTGCGGTTGCGCCAGCAACGCCGGAGAAGGTTGAGGTATCTATTCCTGCATTCTGTAGAGCGACGTTCTCTGTGATCTGACCCACGCCACCTTGGATGCCTTCTGGAATAGATTCTTCCAAAGCACTGCGACCAGCAGTCCTTATGGCGCTAGGCTGGGTCAAAGGACGGGTAGCTTGTTTAGCTTTGGCGGTCTTTCCAAGGATGGATTCCACACCGGTAACAGAATCCAACATGCCAGCGGCAGTGCTGCCCATGATTCCGGGGGCATTGGAGCTTAGATATTCTTGGGCTTTAACGGCTTGGGCTTCAGCCTCTGCACGAGATAAGCCCTTCTCATCCATTAGCTTCTGGGTGACGCTGTCAAAGATATTGCCCTTGGCTTCACCGGCTCCCTGTAGGGCACCAATAACAAGCTTGGCGGTCAGGGTGACTGCACTAGCAATTGCCAAAGGAGCAGACGCAACCATCGCGGCAAGACCAGCGCCAATCGCAGGGAGAGAAGAAGCAACACCAGACACGGTAGCCTGAACAGGCGCTTCTGCGACAGACCCTAGACCTGCCATGATCTCTGCGCCGATACCTTGCTCACCTGCGCGGCTCATGATCTCTTCACGGCGGCGCATCTCTTCCAAACGCTCCGGCGACATCCCTGCCTGAATCTCAGCAGCGTACTCCCTAAGACCTCTAGCAGGGGCAGACTCAGCACCAAACGCAGACGCAATCGACCCAGCAGAACCAACAAGACTTGCCAACCCGGCTCTAGCCGTGTCTTTTAAAGACATCGGCGCTCTGGGCTGATCCTTGAGTTCTTCTGTGGTGAAACCAGCATAAGGATGCTGGGCTACGACTGCGCGGATAACATCATCTTGAGAAGCTCCATCAGGACCCTCAATACGATAAGTTTTTCCGTCAGGTGCTTTAATCTGATAGAGCGCCATGTTTTATCTCACCACTTGTGCTGGTCCCCATTGTCCCTTGCCAGTATTAGGCGGGGCTGTCGGAATTGATGCGATACCACCTGTGACTCTAGCTATAGCTTCGTTCATCTCGGTAATATACTTTTGTTTAGAAGCCTCATCCTTTGCCATTTGTATCAATTGCTGGTACCTAGCGCGAATAGCTGCCACTTCTTTTTGTTTGGCAACATCCAATGCGCCCTCTGAACGGATGGCAGAAGAAGACAGATCTTTGGCTTTATCAAGTTGCTGATCAATCGGAAGGTTGGGGTAAAGCTGTTGGATAAGAGCAAGATTCTTTTGAATCTCAGTCTGAGCATAAGCTTTAGATGCCGAAGCGGACTGAGCAATCTGCTGTGCTTGAAGTGCTTCTGTTGCACGATGCGATCTTTCAGCTTCTTGGGCAGTTGCTGCATGACCAAGGACATTGGCTTTATCCGCTTGGATTTTCTGCTTTATCTCTGCAATCTTTGCCTCATGCTTTGCCGCAGCCTCTATGTCACCGCGCTCTTCAGCCCTGCGCAGATTGTTAAGCTCGAAATCAAGACGAGCCATATCCATAGATTGTTGACGACGAAGGGCTTCCTGACGAGCAGCACGCTCTTCTTCTGCCGCTTGGGCTGCGCTCATAGAACTACCAAAGCCACCAAGCACGCTACTAATACCACCGCCAAGCCTTGATGCCTCGCCAGCATTAATTAAGGATTGCCAGAAGTTTCTCTTTCTTGCAGATTGTTGACGTTCTTCAAAAGCTTGCTGATCCTTAATGTCTTGCTGTTCGCGGTCTCTGATCTTCTGCTCATACGACTGACCCAAGGGCTGTTGCAAGATAGGGCTGGTCTTCTTTTTCTCTTCCAGAATTTCAACAGGACTACGCGGCATAGGCACATCCTGCATAGCCTGTTCCACAGCCATCCTTGTGTAATCCGGGGAAGCTTTGGGCTGTTGTGTTGCAATCCCTTTGGGCTGTGATTTCTTTTCCTGCTTTGGCTTTTCTTCTTCCGCAAAAGGATTCTTTACGTAATCACCTTCAGCAAAGGCAACAATACCGCCGCTGTCAAAGTTAAACATATTGCCGGTTGGCAATCTTGTAATGCCACCGTTTGCGTATGTGGGTACGCTTTCAAGTTGATTTGGCTGGGGAACTCCCTCAGGGATTTCTTCTCTGGGCTGGGCTAGTTGCTGGGCTAACTGCTGACCGCCCTGCTGTTGACGGGCTTGATCTGCCATCAATTGATTGGAAGCCTGTTCCATAGCCTTGCGTTCCACCCGGTCTTTGACAGACATGTCTGGGGGAGTAGCTGTCTGGGCAGATTGTTCAACATCATTCCTGCGTTGCAGTTCAGCAAGAGCAAGATAAGGTGGAACATCAGGGTTCCCGCCATTAGCGTAAGAAACAACCGCCTGCGTAGGCAGACCCTTTAAACGCTCTTGAATTTGGATAAGGTTCATTTTTCTACCTTATTTAGTAAGAGACCCAATATTTACGCCCAGACCCTTCAAGGAATCCAGCAGACTTCCAAGACCGCCAACGGTCGAGGAGAACTGACCAAGGCTGCTTTGCTGCCCCGGTGCATAACTAATGGTTGAGATGGGGAGGTTTTGCAGCATCGACTGCTGGAACTGAAGCATCTTCTGTGGGTAGTCGCGCTGGGCAAGGAACTCGTTGTAATCTGCCGTGACACCTTGTTGTTCGATGTCTCGCTGAGTTTTTCCTGTCTCGCCTAGAATATCTGAGAGGGTTTTAGCTTGACCCTGTTCAGCATTGAACTGCTGCATGGCTTTGTCAAAAGCACTGGCATAGCCTTGACCAACAGTCTTATTCATCTCTTGCATCAGGTTCCGCTGGGTTTCTGTATCCATCAAAGCCTGACGAGTACCACCAAACGCTCCCGCGCCAGTTGCCTTGGCTGCGTTCTGCATTTGGGTAATCTGTGACTGACGGCGCAGTTCATCTAATTGCGGCTGAAGCGCAGACTGTATGTAAGGGTTCATGTATTGCTGGGAAACATCACCAAAGGATTTCCCAAGCAATGAAGGGTAAGACAGGCTACCCAACCCTTGAAACATCTTTGACTGTAGGTCTGATGGACCGGCAGTCATCGGTCCTTGGTAGACCTGATATGGAGTCTCGGAAAGGGCTTTCGACTTCCCAAGCATCTCCGTTACATAAGGACCCGCCCATTCAGACAGGGTGGAGGATTCTGATCCTACCTTTTGTGTAGTTGCCGGGATGTTGGTTGTGCCGACTGAAGTAGTGTCTGCCATGATATTTCCTTATGCGGGCAAATGTTTATCTGCCTTTGAGTTGACGGCAACCTTGTTTTTGCCGACCGTCTTGCCACGGGACTTCTGGATTCTCTCCATCATTGCGTAGAGCTTTCTTGCCCCAGCTTCCGTGCTTCCATTTCCAAGTTCTGAAACAATCCGCGCCGGGATAACAAACTCGCCATCAGCAAGACGGGCAGGTTGTTTTTCTCCAATAGTGGCAGGGATAGAATCGCTGACCCCATCACCGGGACCCTTCAATAGCTGACCGCCATCTGAATACTCGCCAAGGGAAGAGATACCACCCTCATTCATCCTAATAATATTTTCAGACGGGAAACCATCCATAAGACCGCCTTCAGCAGCCTTGGTGTAGGTTGTAGGTCTAAAGTAAGTAATGCCGCCAGAACCGGGACGACGAGGAACAACCTTGCCTTCTGCGGTTGTCATGGTTGATGTGGAGTAAGGGGTCTGTTCTCTTGTTGCGGTATAGGTTGGGATGCCACCTGTGTATCCACGATAAGGTGTGCCGCCACCACCACCAAGCTGGTTCAAGAGATAAGAAAGCCCAGCAACACCGGCAATCTGAGCGCCAGTTCCGGAACCACCGGATAGGACGCTGCCGATAGTGTTTAAAGCATTACCCCAGTTTCCGCTGGAGATATTGGAGAAGAAGTCACCAATACCTGAGGAGGAGCCGGTAGTAGATCCACCGGTAGTGGAAGTTGTGGGGTCTGGGATGTAGTTCCCGCTCCAATCATATGCCATATGTGCCTCGCCCTAAAATATCAATTAGCTCGTTTAAATCAATATCCTCACCCAAGCCAATTAACGAAGATATATCATTTTCATCTGTTTTCTCTCCGGGCACAACCTGCCTTGCCTTAAGAAACTCAGGCTCTTTACCCGGCATGGTGACGCTCAGAGGTTGGTATTGCTGTTGAATTAATTCCCCCTTAGAACCAATCTGCTGGGTGGGAGCATTAAATTCCTTGCCATAATAGAAAGCCTCGGAGGGACCAGAGGTTTTGGCTTCAGCTTGTTGAATAGCTGGTAGTGCCGCAATCCCCATGAGAGCTTTGTAA
>Ga0315909_10007483_pt1 | contig 12188 bp, 26 predicted proteins | sample LakEriMetagenome_11_FD_203527 | JGI IMG/M metagenome (GOLD analysis project Ga0315909, IMG submission 203527) | Freshwater fungal communities from buoy surface, Lake Erie, Ohio, United States - Buoy 2 MA125 | ecosystem: Environmental > Aquatic > Freshwater > Lake | place: USA: Lake Erie, Ohio...
CTGACATGATAGATTTGATGTATTCTAGTGGCTTGTCAAATGTTTCTGCAATATCTGACAATTGCATAACTTCTCTATGTTGAACGAATCTAGCGTCTTGTAGATTAGGACCTGATACTTCTACAGAAACCATCATGTTTTCTGGTGCTACGTTCTCAATGTTAATCTCTGTCTTTTTCTCTGTGACTTTGAGTTTAACGTCATGTAACATAGGTTGCATAACTGACATTGGATCTACACCATTCATTGCTGCTTGTTGGTAAACAACATCCATATTGACAGATGGGTCAGCGTATGCAGTATGCTCTAATACTTCTGTATTTTCATCTGAAGCCAACATTTGTAGTTGTGCGTCAGTTAGACCTTGATACTCGTATTCTTCTATTTCTTCCTCTTCTTCAGCATAGCATTTTACATAGCCATTCTTAGAGAGTAATGCGTCTTTAAACCATACGTAGAATGTCTTAAACCCTTCGTTCTTTTCCATAACGATATGGTTTACATAATCTGTTTCTTGTTCTGCTGCTTCTTGATCTTCAGGACCTTTAGGGTCAAACTGAACAACCTTATCACCAGCTACGAATACTTTAAGTAATTGTGGTAATGCAGCTTCAATCGTATCTTGTACGTCATAGCTAACTACTTGTGAACGACCTTCTTCTTCGTTACCGAAAGGTTGACCTAAGTAGTAGTCAATTGCAGCGGCTCTATCGTTAGATAATGCAGAGTCATTGACACCATACGCAATGTTCTCTTCAGCTTCTACACGAGCTATGATTTCCATGTCTTGTAACTTCATTTATACTATTCCCCGATTATGGTAGTGTATCTTCTCGCCACCCCAAGACTCATTCTTCATTTGGTCTACAGATGTAGCCATATATCTAAATGCGTCTGCACCATGAGAGTATTCGTCATGTAAAGGTGCGCCTGGTTCGTTTGTAGCTGAGTTGATTGATCTCTTGTAATTCTTTAAACACTCTAGCAATCTACTTGTACTCTTATCAAAGTAACACTTATGGAAGTGCATCCTTGCTAGTTTAATACCTGATTCTATACTTGCTATTGGGATAATGCGTACATCCCAACCTTGCTTTCTCATTATATCTTCTGCTGATAATCCGTATTTGTAATCTTTTGTTTTACCATCATGTGGTAGGAACATCTTACCCCAATTATAATTAAGGTTCTTAAGCTCAGATGAGAAGCTGTCTAGTGTTCTATGGTCATCTTCTATGTAGCCAATGATACGTATATCAGATATACCACGTTGACATAAGATAATAGACATAGAGTCATTAAAACCTAAGTCAAACACTACATGAACCTTTAACATAGGATCATAAGGGACATTAGTAATACGATTATCTTCTTGTGCTTCACGTATCTCGTTAGCATAGATAGCACCATCTACAGCAGCTTTACAATCACCTTCCCATATGTTTGCATAGTCAGGGTTAGTCTTTAAACTGTGTTGGCGTTCTATCTCTAATACTTCAGGAAACCAAGGATTGTCAGTATAGTTTACTTTAACAACCTTAGCGTTCTCTGGTGGATTAACTACAAACCTTTGGTATGTATCATCCGTATCTATGTTAGGGTTAAAACTTACCCAGATTTCTGAGTTTGGTTTACGGATTGTAGGTATAAGAATATCCCACGACTTCTTTGATACCGTTTGTGCTTCTTCCACCCAGACGATATCACATCCTTCAAAAGACTTAATACTTTCCACAGTATTAGTAGCCAACCCAGTAAAGCTAAATGTACTACCGTTAATACCTCGTATTTCTGACTCAAGAACTTCATAAAAAGCTCCTAGACCTAATGATTGTATTTGGTCATTAAGTAATGTATGAACTGACTGCTTGATAGACTTTTGTATTTCACGTGCGCATAAGACACGTGTTGGCTCATTAGCTGCCTTTATAAGCAATGCTCTTGCCATAGACCATGACTTACCTGAACCTCTACCACCGTATGCTACTTTGTAACGGTGTGGCTCAAATAAGAACTGTAACTTTTCAGGAAACTCAGCTATCGTTTGGTTTGACAAAGTTGATTCCTATACCTAATGGGATTTCTCCACCATCTACACCACTTATCTCAGTAGATGATAAATCAGGTAATGATTTACGTAATAGTATCTCTATAGCTTTCATGCGACTAGGTGGTATCTCAGTTTGACCATTAAGTGCATGATCTTGCAAGACATTTATGAGCTGACTTGTCTGTATTTTAGTTCTTACTTCGTCTTGATGTCGTTTTCTTAATCTTTCTGCCATGATATTGCAACTCCCTTAGGTTGGTTGCCCTCTTTGTTTATTTACTTAGTAATCCTCTGTAATACATTTGTTCTATTAATCTTGGGTCTATATAGTTTTGTTGCATAGTCATGCCTGGGTTAGTTAAACCTTGCATATATGGTGATTGCATTGGCATTGGTTGTGGCATTGGTGCTTGTTGTGATAATAGCCCTTGTTGTGCCATTTTGCGCATCATCAACTCTTGTTGAGTTGGCTGACCACCTGTCATAGCATTTACTAAATAGTCTAAGAAGTTCATAGTTCGCTTTCTTTGTCTTTTCCTGTTAAAGGATATATCATTCGTTTATAGCAGTCCCACCACTCTTGACTATAGTCTGTATTCTGATAGTCTTTAAAGCATGGTGTTCCCAATGTATGATGCACTAGTTTAGCATCTGGATTGTATTCGTATTCTGTTTCTAGCCAGTTCCATGTTTCGTCTAGCTTGCCTACTTGTTCTTCAGGATATTTAAGCCATTCAAACCTGTGTAGGTATTTACCTGTCTTTTCTTGTATGAACTTAGGCGTTAGTTGTTTGTTTAACCAATGTCCACAGTTCCATAGCATAACGCTTGACCAGTTCTTTTTAGGATAATCTTCGTTCTTTGCACCTAGATATTTAACTGGATGCTTTGTTGTGTAGTAATGCTTTACGACTTTGACTGCTTCGTCATTATCAAAGTTAGCTAGTATCTCTGCTATATCTGTTCTACAGATCATATCGCCATCTACGAATAGCGCGATACCTTTAAAGTTATTTAGATATGGAACTAGAAAGCGTGAGTAGATAAATGCGTTACTACCATCTTTATGTGTTTCTTTGTAGTCTTTTAAAGTATTTAGTGCTAATGGTGTAAAACTTACCGGTATAGATGATTTTTCTATAACTGACTGACAAAAGTTATGATAAGCAATTGGTTCTACCTTGCCATCATATCCTACATATATGTCTAGTTTTACCATTTGTGTGTAAAAAATCGTTAAATATTATATACAAAGTGCTTTGTGTTGCATTTATTATAAGCTACGCTGTAGTATTGCATTTTTGTTAAAATTTGCTATACAAATTACCACTTTACTTTGTTTGCCCAAAAAGCGGCACTCATTTTTCCTTTTGCAATGTTTTTAGCGTGTCTTGCTTTAAATGACTTTGCTCTATCTGTATTTGTTTTGTCACCACTTACACCTTTTTGACCAAAGCGTATAAGTTTCTCTTTGTCACCCTCTTTAGCCAATACTGCATGTGACTTAGTAGGATGACTTGGAGTTCTCTTAGGTTTATTATAACCTGAAAATGTTTCTTTACCTTTTTTAATCATTTCTTTTTAACTGGCTTTGCTGATTGTTTTAGAGCTTTAGCTGTAGGTGCGCCTTTTGTACCTGGTTTACGCATCTTTTCATCTGATCCTGCTGCTATTCTTTTACGCTTAGCATGGATGTTAGCCCATAAACCTGGTTTACTTGCCACGTTTAGCAGACTTCTTCATAGGTTTAGCAACCATTTTCTTACCAGTTTTCTTTGCGTACTCTTTAGCTTCTTTTTTTCCCTTAGAATCGTAAGAGAATTTTTTCATTCCGACCATTGGCATAATTATTTACCTTTCTTTTTAGACATACCAGCTTCGCTATAGGCAATTGCCACAGCTTGTTTAGGATTTTTTACTACTGGACCTTTTTTACCACTATGAAGTTTTCCTGCTTTAAATTCTTTCATTACTTTGCTCATCTTCGCCATCTTGCCTTTTTTCGTTGTTGGTTTCTTCATAATGTTTCCTTAATTTAATAAATCTGTGATCATATCTACAGTCGTTACATAAAGAGTATTCGGTGAAATCAAATGGTTCACCACATTGTTCGCAAATAGATAGTTTCATATAAAAGAAAAAAGCCCAACCACGGAGAGATGCAGTCAGGCTTTTGTAGAATTACGTTTCTTTGGGCAACACAATGCCCTCACAAGCGTTATTATATCATACTTTCATAGTTTTGTTCAACAACATCATGCGTTTATTCGTTTACTCGCTATTGTTATTAAATTATCAAATGCTAACTCAAGTTTATATGGATATGCAAGTGGCTTTTTAGCGTCTAAATATCTAGCGTATATAGCATCTTGTTGTTCTTTAGGCAGACTATGAATAATAACGTCTATAGTGCGTATATTAGACATATCTTGAGCTGAACACATTTCTTCAAATACCTCGCTAGTTGACTCTCCCCCTGAAGATAGTCCTATGCTTTTAGATGGATAACCTAGTTTATGATTATCAGACTTCATCCATACACTCCAGTCTTGCATAATAGATAATAAACGTTCCATACTAATCATATCTTGTTAGCGTATATGCTACGCTTTCTCCATAAGTTTCTTGTGTAGTCTTGTGTTGTAGATTATGTTTAGCTGTATCTGCATTATGAGTTGTAACACTTTTTATTTGTTCACTTGTAAAATTAGCCTCATGTTTAAATATCGTTTGTAAAGGATGTGGCTCAGGAATGTAATAATTCATAAGTCTAGTTTGACTATTTTTATAAGCGTGAACTGTGCCTTCATCTCTCATATCCATTAATATTTTTTTTGTAAATGGATAGTTAGATTGTATATAGTCTTTAATGTCATTTATTGTTCGTGGCTCTGTAAGATAAGCTAATATCTTTTCTTTCACGAGATGTCTTTCACTTTGCAAATCCATTTCCTTTTATCATTTTGGTGCCAACCATGCACATGAATAGTCCAGCCTGCTTCACGAACTGCATCTACGTTTTCGTGATCTGCTATCTTTTTGCATCTAGCACTCATGTTACTTGCTGACGTTGTTTGTACTGCTAATACTTCTTTACCTTTTAATGCAAGTAAATCTATAAATCCAAATAAATCTTGTCTAATCCTAGCAAAACTATTCCAATGTTCTACTACGGCTACAGTATATCCTTCTTCTCTTAATTTTTTAAGGCTTAATTGCGTTGGGCTAGTTGCCATTATTTTAATACCTTATCTGCAACCCATAGTATAATAATTAAAGCAATTCCTATTGGCAACATTACGCCAATAATTTGTAAAACAAACATTAAATATTCACTCATCAAATTGACTTTCGTTAGGTTTAGATGTTCCTTGGTCTAAAGAATCAGGATAATGTAATCCCTCGTTACCATTTTGAGATATTACATCTATACGAGAATACTTTTTTTCTACTTCACCTGTAGATTTGTTTAACTCATATTCGTATGTGTGTGGTGATACATCATCACTATTCTTTTTAGACCTAAATATTTTATCAAAGTTAGACTCAAATACTTCTCTATCTGTAAAAGGTCTAGGTGCGCTTCCTTTGCCCATTACTTTATCTCCAAGTGATTATTAGTAAATAGCCAACCTATAGTTTTACGGTGAGCTTCTTCCCATGCAGCTATTCTATCATGTTTATCTAAACTTTTGTCATTATCTATCATGTGATGGCATTGATGACATAGGAAAGCTATGCGATAATCATGAGATTTAATTCCTGTGCCTTTGCCATCTCTTAGTTGATTAGAGTGTGCAGCGACAACTGTCCCGTCTTGCATAGAACACATCATACATGGTGCACCATCTGCTAGTTTAAGTAATTTAGCGTTTCTGTAATTCATTGCATACTTTCGTCATCCAATTAATTAATTCATCTGGGGTATATTCACGTTCATACTGAGTGCATCTTGATGTATTTGGCACTTGACCTGTCATAGATTTTAATGGAACTCCATCTCTTTTAGGTAATGCAGGTAAATCTTTATAATCAATTCCACAAATATATAAATGAGTTGGCTTACTTGCTACATGACCAAAGTCATATTGATTAATTAGTATTGTAAATCCTCCAAACTCATCTGGAAATTCATTTGGCTTAGGAAGATTTGCTTCTTTCCATAATTTACTTCCAGACGGGTGTTCTAATATACCACCATTAAGTCTTACTTGTGCTAAAGCATAATATGCTAATTGTTTTTCATCTGGCCTTGGATTGGCCATGTGACTTAACATACCCCATGCTCTACATGGTGGATGTGCTATGACAGGATAGTTTTTACAATACGTTCTAGCATCTCTATGAATATCGTACACATCATATCCATCAAGTTCTTTGTAACGACTATCATCTCTTGCAAATAATACAGCTATCATATATTAAAATAAATCGTGATTAGGAATATTATTTACTTCTACAACAGGTTGGTTCATAGTTCTTGAAGGACAATCTTTGTATTCAAAACTAGCTGTCTCTCTATTCTTAGATGTTGAACCTTTAAGAATGCCTTTACTTTCACCAACTTTACCTAGCTTTCTTGTTAGCTTCCAATCTTTCTCTCTTTGTAAACTATGAATAAAACTTAATGCACCAGTTGTTAATAATACTCTAAAGTCTTGCTTATAGTATATCTCAGATACAGCATTTAAAAACTTCTTTCCTATACCAATGCCTTGAAAGTCTGGTAATACTACCATTCTATGTATCTTTTTAAAGTTACAGCATTTAGGGTGTGGAAAATGAGTAATTGCTGCAAACGCTATAGGAAATCCCTTATAGTCTAAAGCGTAGCAATGACTACCACGTAGTATATCATGTGTTAGATAGTGATAGTTAGCAAATGATTTCCATTCGTCAACTGACGCTGTTCTGAGCTGGAATGTAAGTTCAGGTCGTTGCCAAAGTAACCCCCTGGTAAAGTTTTTAGCATTAGTATCAAATATCCAATCAGGTTGTAACCATTCAATAATATCACTATGACATGATACAGCAATAAACTTATAGTTATTCTTTCTAATAAAGTTACTGACAGCTAATGAAGTTACTTTAGCTACATCTCTATCAACAACGCTAGTAAACTCGTCAAAGATAACTGTTTCATTTTTCTCTAAAAGTAAACGTGCTAAATCTACTCGCATCTTTTGACCATTAGATAATAAATGATATGGTTTTAACCAATTTAATGGACTTGAGAAACCTACTTTTGTAAGTGACTCAATGATCTTTTCATTTGATATACTTGCATCAAAGTTATCTACAATTGATTTTGTTTCGTCCCATTTATGTTCTTTAAATAAATAAAAATCTTTAAACTTTTCTTTTGCTATTGTAGTTTTACCTGTTCCACTTTGACCTACAATCAATCCAATATTCCAATCAAAGTCTGTTTCAAAGTTAATCATAAACTCATCAACAATTTCATCAAAACTAATGTCATACATCTTGCATATATAATTATTTCGTTCTGTTTTGTCAAACTTTGTTTTTTTAGTAATTACTGTTGTTTTTTCTTTTACTTCAAATAAATCATTCATAACTCTCTCCTTAGTTAATAATCCCAACCCCAACCCATAGTCTGGGCCCATACTTCAATTTGATGTTGATAGTCCGTCATTTCCGAAACAGTCAACTTTGTCGTTGACTTTATAAGTTCAACAGGCATTCCAGCTATCTCTGTTTGATAACGTAAAAACTTGTAACCCATTAATTCATGTATTTTATCTTTTTCAATACCTAAATGATTTCCTATGCTTGTATATAATTCCCATAGACGTTCATTTTGTTCTAAGCTGCGATTAAGTTTTGCGTCTGTAACTGTAACTCTCCAACGTTTACTAAAATCTAGTTCTTTTAATTTGTGAATTAAATTCTCTAAATTGTCTTTTGTCAAATTCCACTTTAACATCATCTCTCCATCCTTTCGTTTTAAATACTTGTCCATCTTTAGATACAGCTTTATATTGTATATCATCTCCAAACAGCTTTTTACATTCTTTTATAAAATCATTTATTGTCATGGCGCTTCTCTATAACATAAAGTTTTTTGACTAAACCAAAAGTTGAATGACCCTTCCCATTGACCATTACGATTTTTTTGCACAAAGACTTTTGCATCAGGAATTATTTTAAGTTCATCATCTGAAGTTTTACCTTCTTCAACTAACTTTTCTTTGTATCTATTTCTCCATACGCAAATAATATTATCGGATAGGTTCCGAATATGGCTAGAACCCATGATATTTGTTGCATCTGGTATTTCGGCTTCATCTTTCATTTTGCGTGTATGAGCAACTAAAAAAATTTGTATCTGCAGGTCTCTGGCAGTTACAGCCAGTCTATCGGCAAATAATTTTTGTTTCTCTAATGACTCTTCACTAATGTCACTCATTTTCATAAGACTGTCAATAACAAAAACTTCTACTCCTAATATGTGTCTACCATAATATAAGGTTGCTATCATATCGTCTGAAGTAGTAACTCCTGTCTGATCGTAAACATACAATTTATCTTTTGCTCGTTCACAGAACTTGCGTATGTAATCTTCTGTTGGTTCTGGTGAACCTAATGTCTGATTTATCATTCGAGCAATAGTTAATACAGGTCTCATTTCCAAAGAAGCTATCAAGCATTTTGTATCTTGTCGCATTAAAGCTAATATGACTTGTGAAAGCCACATGGATTTGCCATGTCCTGATACTCCTGTTAAAATTGTCAATTCAGAATTACGAACACGAAATCTATCTTCTGTCTTTACCCAACCTAAAGATTTTCCTGAATTAATTTCTTCGTTAAAGTATTTAACAACATCATCTGTAAAAATATCAGTTGACTTAATCTTGAACTCAGCGTGAGCAAATTCTTGATTATAGTATTCAGTAATGACAGACTGATTGACTGTTAGTTTTTCTAATGCCTCTCCTATGTTCACTAGATTCCACCTTCCCAAACTTTACGGATATGAGTGACATCGCCATCATTCCAACGTTCTTGATTAAGCAGCGTTAATGGAGCTGGTGAGAATCCATCTTTCCATGATTTAGTATCTTTCATTTTTTTAACATAGCTTATAACTTCATCTGCTATTGCGTCAAGATTTTTATTTGCCCATCTTTCTAAACAAGTTTTCTTATTGACTTTTCTTGTAGAAGGGTATAAATCCCAAAACTCAGAAAATCTATCAGTCGTTTTAACGACATATATCTTCTCTTCTCTCTCTCTTCTCTTCTCTATCCTAACAGGCTGCGAGTTTTCCTCTAGCCAACCTCTAGTAAATAGTTCTTTTAAAATTTTATCAATAAATTCAATAGGATAATGAAGCCTAAAAGCTATCTCAAAATGATCAGGTAACATTCCATCATTTTCAGACCCTAAACACCATAGTTCAACTAAAACAGCTTTTTGTTCAAAAGATAGCTTATGAATCTCTATGTTATTTATGTAATCTGTACCATAAAACTTGAACCAAGTCATCTTTTTTTGATAACGTGGGTTTTTAGCTCTATAGAGATTAAACTTTTCCCAGTTCTTAATTTTATACATATTTCTCCTTAAAATAGACATTCTTCATATTGTTCAAAATTTATCACATTTTTGACTTTTTTTAGCACATGGAGCTTACAATTAGGTCTATTCTCAAGAAACCATAGAGCAGAAGCCTTGTTACTAAAGGCTCTCAATGGTTTTCCATCAAATTCGTCTAAAACGATAAAACGTAAGATTTCCATAGAAAAGAACACTATCATAGAAAAAATCGTCTGTAAACTACTTTTTTACTAGTTTTTTACTATTTTTTGACTAAAAATACTTGACAGACATATTTATATCATTACAATGACTATTGTAGTATTTAACTTTAGGAGAGAAAAATGACTGGAACACAATGCGATTTTATAGTTAATTTAGCAAAATCTAATAATGTTGAATTAATTTCTACAACTCAATATGGGTATAGACTTATATTTCAAGATGGAAAAGTATTTGATGGGTTGTTTTTTGATTGTTTAAAAAAACTTGGTCATTATGAATATGTTAGTTAAGGAGAGAAAGATGAATATTAAAACAATGATAGTGACAGTAATAGTTTTTTATGCTTATATATGGTTATGCTTACATATTATGGGTAAATTAGCAGGTGCAATATGAATAAATTGATATGGTTGTTTCTTTTTGTGTTTTGGGGGTATATAATATGGCGAATGATTTAAAACATATATCTTCAATACTAGAAGAAGTGTATAAAGATTTAAAAGAATTAAACGATAAATATGACGAACAGGAGAGAAAACAAAATGAGTCAACAACAACATTACGATCAAGTAATGATGCAACAACATCAACAAGAGAAGAGATCAAAAATGAACTATAACGAACTACGTAAGATTAATGTATCAGATCACATTGAGAAAAAGAATGGTCTATCATACTTATCATGGGCTTGGGCTGTGGATACTCTTCTACAGCAAGACCCAACTGCAACATGGTCTTATGGTGAACCTAAACAATTTGGTGAAACACTTATGGTATTCTGCACAGTCAATGCTTTTAATAAGTCTATGACTGCACAATTACCTGTGCTTAACTTTAGAAATCAAGCGATTCCTAATCCTGACGCTATGGCAGTTAATACAGCTATGCAACGTTGTTTGGCTAAAGCTATTGCATTACATGGCATTGGTTTATACATTTATAGTGGTGAGGATATTCCAGAGTCAGAACAGCCAACATTAAAAGCTGTATCTAGTAAGGATTTTCTATGATAGAACAACGCACAGAAGAATGGTTTCAGCAGAGATTGGGAAAAGTAACAGCTAGTCGTATTAGTGACGTAATAGCTAAAACTAAAACAGGTGTCTCTACATCTCGTCAAAACTATCTTATACAGCTTGTATCAGAACGATTGACAGGTAAAAAAGGTGATAGTTATGTTAATCAAGCTATGTTAGACGGAATTGAAAGAGAAGATGCTGCTAGAAAACTGTATGAAATAGAAAGAAATATATCTGTTTCAGAAGTAGGTTTCTTTGAACACCCTGTATTGTCTATGAGTGGTGCTAGTCCAGATGGCGCTGTTCATGCACAAATTGAAGGTAAGTATGCAGGGCTCATTGAAATTAAGTGTCCCATTGAAACTACGCACACAAACACTTTGATGAGTAAGTCTGTTCCTAGTAAATACATACCACAAATGCAATGGCAGTTAGCCTGTACTGGTGCTAGTTGGGTAGACTTCGTAAGCTATAACCCAAACTTTCCTCCAGAGCTTCAGCTATTTATATCTAGAGTTGACAGAGATCAGTCTTATATATCAGAATTAGAAGTTGAAGTAGAGAAGTTTTTAGAAGAAGTAGAACAAACAATTATTAAACTAAAGGAGTAGTATATGGCACAGTATGACAACACAAATACGTTTACATTAAATAAGAACGATAAAGGAGATAATCCTAAACGACCAGACTATCGTGGAAAACTTAACGTAGACGGTATTGAATTTACATTATCAGGATGGGTAAGAGAAGGAGCTAATGGTAAGTTTATTAGTGGTGCTGTAGCAATTGTAGAAGCTAAACAAGAAGAACGTGCTAAACCTGTTGCTGAGGGTGCAGATGAGGACGTTCCTTTTTAGGAGCATCCTCATACGCATAAAACAAATTACTTATTCATTACGTACATTGTGACTTCAAAGCCAAAACGCATTTCAGTAGCTGCTGGTGTTGTCCACATAGCGATTCTCCTTTCTTTTAGATTTGTAATAGAATTATACTCTTGTGTAAGTTTACTAGACACAAGAAAATCATGAAAGAACTATAATGGATATACACCATTTAGAACTAGATATAGCCTGTTACGCTACTGCTGTTTATCACGAAGTTAATACAAGAACATTGGAGGAAAAAATTGGAGTCATTAATACTATACGCAATAGGGTTCGTGATGGTCGTTGGGGTAGGGATGTATGCTCTGTCGTTTATTCTAATAATCAGTTTGCTGTGCAAGATCAGTCCCACAGTCCAGTTAATGAAAGGGCGTATCTGGAGACTAAACTTTTGGTTATTGATACGATTGTTCACAATAAATATGCAAATCCGGTTGCAAATGC
>Ga0315909_10007484_pt1 | contig 12187 bp, 15 predicted proteins | sample LakEriMetagenome_11_FD_203527 | JGI IMG/M metagenome (GOLD analysis project Ga0315909, IMG submission 203527) | Freshwater fungal communities from buoy surface, Lake Erie, Ohio, United States - Buoy 2 MA125 | ecosystem: Environmental > Aquatic > Freshwater > Lake | place: USA: Lake Erie, Ohio...
CCAACTTTATCTTTTGCATAAATTAAACCATAACCAGCAACTTTAAGTGCCGGTTTTAATTTTATTTGGTTGTAAATGTCGGTTATATTTTTAATTGAAGCATCGGAATTTGGTACCGATGATTTCATTATTGAATAAGTTAAATTATTAGGTCTGTAAAAAATTGGAAACTTATTATTAGAATCCGTAAATAATTGAATTCCTGATTTTGTAACATTTGAATTATTACAAGTTTGAATAAAATTATTAATAAATGCTATGGTCTCATTTTTAGATAATAAACTAAATGATTCTGAGGCGATCAACGATTTCAGGTTTTCTTTAACCACTGAGTCAACTGTCAAATTTTTTGAGTTGGTGGATAAATCGTTTTTTAGTCTATAAAGATATACGGTTCCTGCGAATTTTTCTTGAGTATTTTCAGGGTTTGTTATAACCCATTCGATTAAATAATTTACTTGAACCACAACCTCATTAAGTTGAGTTATTATTTTATCAGGTTGTTTTTGCTTTCTTAAACCAAATCTGGATAATTGTAAAAAACCTCTTTTAGAATTACCAACTGGAGGAATATTTGGTTCAAGAGACGAACCTTTAAATTTACCCGCTCTCAATAATACTTCATCTTGTTTTACAACTAAATCGGCACTACCACGACCTAAAACACCATTATCACCTGGTTCAGGAAACACTCCCTTATGAACCGCTTGGTCTGTAAAAGTACCGTCTTGATTTTTTAATGGTTTTGGTGCTGTTAATTGGGTTCCTGTCCCTGTGAATTTATTTCCACCAACATAATATTCAAACTTTGTTGTTGTTGGACTTGAAAAAGTACTTTGTATGTAATATTGATTTAAAAATTTAAAATCTTTATTAACATAAATTACTTGCGTTAATTCATCAATTAACGGAACTTGATACATAAAATACGGCATTAAAGGATTAAAAACAAACGGATCTCTTGTTGTCCATTTGTCTTTTTCTTCATTCCATATTGGGTCATTAATACTTTTAATGATATCATTATAGTTATCAATTAATAATTTGGCTCTAATCCTACCCAACATCATTGGATCCTCATTATCAATTACCTGAGCCTGAAAAAATATTGAATTATCTTCCATTTGTTCTTGATTGGTATTCGTCTAATGATTTATTATAAAACTCTTCAATTTTATCCAAATAAAGAGTCAGTCCAATTATATTGTTTTTTGTTGATTCAAATTCAGTTGTTAATAAGTCCATCATTTCAATTAACTTATTATTCGGATGATTTTTTAAATCATTAATATCTCCTGACATTTTTTCAAATTCTTCGTTTGTCATATTATCGTTTTTTTCCAAATATGCGTAAAATACCTCCAGTTGCGGGTGGAACAATAACCACACCTTCAACTTTACCGTTTTCACTTTCTTCTTTATCCGATCCTCTATGAGTCATTAAATTATAAATACCCATTAGGTTTGGTGATCCATCAGGTAGGGTTCCAGTTGGAATACCTACCGATTGTAATAGTTCAATTGTGTTGATAGTTGCTCTTTCAGGTGAACTACCAGGTAAAAATTGTGTTAACAATAATAGTGGCATTGGTATCGCTCCGTCAGACCTGCCAAATATAGTTTTTAATAACAACAATATATCAGTAATTAATGATTTACACTTTCTATAATCATTAACCAATTGAGATAAAATTAAAAGAATATTAACTAACCTCAAGATTATTGCGTATTTTTTTAATCTTGCAGATCTTGATATATCGGCAATAACTGAAGTAATTAGATTTAATATGTCTTTCTTTAAAATATCATATAATGTTCTTATAAAAATAGCTCCTATTTTAGAAACAACTTCAATATTAAAACTCCTAAATGCTGATAAAAAATCTATTGAATTATTAACAATATTATTAACACCTCCAAGCGATGTATTACCTGATTGAACTATGGTATTTGCCGAAGTTATATTTTGATTGTAGTTGTTTTTTGCGTCACTTTCAACAACCTGTAGTAAAATAAAAATTGGTAATAATACTTTTGGACTAAGTACAGATGATGCGACTGCCAAAGGTATTTGACTTAATATTTCTTTATTTACTGCTGCCTCTAAATTAAAATTTGTTGGTAGAAAAGGTTGCCAATCAGGGTTTTGATATATGGTGTCTAAAACACTATTCATGGCATTTACCTGACCATCTAAGTTTAATGTATCTGAAATATTTCTAAATCTACCCAATTCATTAATTATTGTTTCATAATCAACTGGTAATTTAACATTCTCACAATCTTCAAATTCCATAACACCATTTTGAATGTTAGCAATTCTTATATCTATGGTTCTTAAATCAACTTCAGTAAATTCAAAAAAACTATTATCAACACCATCTAATTCAGCAACTTTTGAAATACCACTAACATCTATTTCTCTTCTACTATCAAAACAAAGACCTAAAATCCTTTGAAGGATTAGTGAAAACTTAGTATTTTGTGAGATTTCTTGAGCACTTAAATTAGAATTAATACTTATAGCGCCCGAAATAATATTCACCAAAGATTCAGTAACATCAACACTATCTATTAATTTAATTGTAGAATAATAATCTTTTAAAAACTCACCAACTTTATTCACAGGTTCACCTTCCGTCACACCAGCGGTAGTTAAACTATTTGCCGGTTTATTGATTAGTGCTACTCTGTAACAATCTTGATTAACACCAAACTGATTTGTTGGAGAATAAGCAAAATCAAATAAATCTAAACCAGAGGTTCCTTGGTAATATTTACCGTATTCTTGATAGTATGAACGATTCAAATTTGAATCCTCCATTCTAAGATTTAATTCTTTATTCATTGGATACGGTAATGGTCCTGAATAAGGCTTAAAAACACCGGAAGTAACGTTAGGATTTTCTTTTTCGTATGAAACACTACCCAATTTACTATTAACTGGTGTTTTTAATAACGACCCTAAATCTATAGATTGTACTGGCACATATATTCCTTCACCAACAGGAAGTGTGGTTAGTGGATTCACCTGTAAATTTAGTTTGTCATAACCATTAAATGTTTGTTCTTGAGAACAACCTAACGCCTTTATGGCTCCATCACTAATTATTTGTTGAACTTGAGGTTCAATTTTAACTACAACCTCTAAAAGTCGTTGTTTCAAATACTTGGTAGAGTCTAATCCGCTACCATTTGTAATATTAATTAATTCTAAAAGTTGATCAAAAGAAGTTGGTTGGTTTCTTAAATATCTTTTTTGTTGATTTGAGATATTTTCTAATGATGAATTTAAACTTGCTGTAGATTTTGCAAATGAATTTCCTGCGGAACTTTTTAATTGTTTTGCTCCGGCAGAAATTTCTTTGTAAGATTTTATTGAGTTTATTTGACTTTTAGCGCTATCATAACTCTGATTTAAATCCGCCATTATTACTTCATTTTATAAGTTTCCTCGTCGTTGGAAACATCTTTATTAATTAAATTTTGGATTAGATCGTCATCTAAGTCAGCAAGAGAAAATGACTCACTTTCGGCGTTATTAGATTTTTCCCAAATACTTGATTGTAATTTAGATAAACTAATCTTTTTCTCAACACAGTCATTAACTATTTTCTGTTGTTTTTCAATAACAGGACCAATTGACATCATATCATTAGGGTCTTTTAACATTAAAAGCATTTTATTTTGAATCCTAATAGCAGTTTGTCTCTGTTCAACAAGTTCATTGTATATTTCCTGCATTAAGGCTAAAATTGAATCTTTAGTAAAATTAATTTCTTTTCGTTGTGGTCTAGGCATATCTATAAATACTTTTTAATCAGTTTTCATTTTATTTTGAATAATAATATATAATTTTTTAAATCTTTTCATTGAAGATCGTATTTCTTTTGTACTTAAATTTGTCATTTCCCTTAAAGACAAAAGAATTACATTTTTATTAAATTTATTATTATCAGCACTAGAAAATATTGATTCATAATTATCAAACAAGTCAACAAGTGCATAACCTAACTTCTTTTCATTATCGTTTAAGTTTCCACGATCAACAAAATCTTTTAATTCTTTTAAATATTCTGTAATTATAAAACTAGTATCGATTTCTTCTTCGTCTATTCTATAAGACATATCAGGTCTTTCTTCAAGACTTTCCGACATATCTTCATAGGATACTTTTCTATTGGTTTCTTTTTGGTCTTTAATGATTTGACCCATTAAGTAGTTTTTACATATAGTACCAAAATATGAATAAGCCTTCTTTTCTTTAGAAGGCTTAAACTTATCAACCTTAGTCATTAAAAAAGAATGAGTGTCGCAGTGAATTTCGGTAAAATCCATATCCTTACGATATAACTTATATCGTCTAATTATGGATGATATCATCTTATCAAGAGGTCCTCTTAAGTACTCGTTGTATATTTTGTTTTTTTCTTCCGAAGTTTCTGCCAGTAAAAAATCTTTCACAGCATTTTCTTCTCTAATATCAAAATAATTTGCGCTTACCGTTTTTCTACCTCTTTTTTTAGATGAAACATCTTCTGTTGTTGCAGATAGAGTTTCTAACATTACTCATTTTCTGTTATGTAATTTATGACCCTATCGTCAACAAAAAAGAATTCTTTTTTTGCTGTTTGAACCCAAAACTTAACTTCGTCTTCTAAAATTTTATTTTCACCAAACTTATAATTCCAAAAAATTGAACCTTCTCTCATATTTGTATGTTTATACCCAAGTCTTGGTATTGTCATAATTGAAACTGAATTGTAGGTCAATCTTAATAAAAACTCATAAACAAATGTTAGTTTTATTGAGGGTTTAAATCCACCAAACTCTTCAATAACACTCTTCTTAATTACAGCACCTGCGGTTTGAAAATTTTGGTAATTTTGTAAAGTTTCATTTGTTAAAACTCCCATCTCTTGACTAAAGTTTGCCGCAAATGTTGCCTCATTAGTGAATCCCGCAAATAAACCCTTTTCGTCGGTTTCAACAACAACAGGTAAAAATACTTGAGTTTCAGGGAATGAGTTTATGTATTTTTTTACATTTTTAAACCAAATAGACGCGTATTCGTCATCAAATTCAAATAAAGAAACCCAAGTACCTTTAGCATTTTTAATACCATAATTAACTTGTTCAGCATAACTTGGTTCTTTATCCCACAGTAATTTTGTAACATTTAAAGTCCCAAAATCATAATTGTTTAAATGATCAATTAACGATTCTTCAGTCGTATGGATAATTACTAACTCTTCAATATCAATAGTTTGTGATTTAATTGAGGTTATTGCCTTATCAAAATATTCATTAAAATCTCTAGATTTAGATGATTTGATAGGTAGTATTATAGATAGTGATAATTGTTCGTTCATATTATTCTTCTGTTTTAGATATTTGTTTTTCAAATGATTCAGCTCTTACATTCAAGTAAGATTCAAATAAAGAAATTACTGCAGAATCGAATTCTTGTTTATTAGTATAAGCTTCAACTGTTTTTTTCATATTATCAAAAAGTTCAACTTTGATATTATCTTCTAACCAATTTTGGATGTAATCGGCAATAAAATCACAAATCATTGTTTTATTAGTAATCCAAACACCATTATCGTCATTCATCCACTCAGGTTGCATATTTGGTATTTTACCAATAACAGGTACTCCTGATGCCATAGATTCTAACGGGAATGTTCCAAATCCACTTTCATCATCAATCCAAACACTAACAAAACAATCCCTTAAAGAGTTTGCGAATTCTTTTTCTGAAAGACCTCTTAAATCTCTAAATGTGAACCATCTATATTGAGGGAATTTTAAATAAAAAGTTTTAATTAAATTAATTGTATCTTCTTGGTTTTTAGTATGTACACCAATGATAGTCATTGGAGGAACACTTTTAGGGTAAAAATTATCGGTTATTAAAGGTTTGATAATATCAAAACTAGATTGTTTCATAACAGTTTCAATATATTCTTGTTGTTTTCTTGTTGTTGTTAAGCATTTATAAAATCCATATTGAGACCAACTTTGACCTGGTTGTAATGTTTCAACAATATGGTTATAATTTTGACTTAAAACAATTTTACCACAAGGTAAATTCTTTATTTGTTCCATAACATAACCAAATACTTCAGGTATAATGATGAAATCTTCAGGTGATATTTCTAAATTTTGACCCTCAATTGATTTATGAGGTATTGACATATACTCTTCATCTAACCAAGCAACAACTCCTGAATATTCTTTTTTCTCATGTAGAATTATTGGATTAAATCCCGCGTCTAATAGAGATTTTGCCATTTGATAGATTAACCTAACAGATGCTCTCGCATTACCTTTAGTGTCTTGAGTAAGAAAATAAATTCTTGACTTCTTATCTTTTAGATTCTGAATCGATTGTTTTACTTTTTCGTTTAACGATGTATCCATATTAATAGTGATTTATAAGTTTTTTATTTAAAAGGCTGTTAAATGCTAACCTAAATGGTATACTTGTGTTTGAAGTTGATTTCAACCCTAACTGTTCATCAATTTCTTCATGCTCAGTTAAAACCGTATCCATCAGCATTTTCACCAATTCAAATTTTAAAATGTTTATTTTTGTTTCTGTGCTACCCGAAGAATCATCTTCATTACCTTGATCTGACATATTCATGTACTCTTCAATTTTATCCAAATCAATATAGTAGTTTTCTCCTAATACTTTAATCATATAGTTTTTTAATTTTTGTTTCTAATTCTTTTAGTTTTGTTATTGAATGTTCAACTTCAATATGTTTATTATATGATGTTTCATATTTTATAACAATTTTTTCAGTTGGATAATTTAATAATAAGTGAGGATTTGCTGTAAGTAAAATGTCTATTGAACTCCACATAGAATTAATTGTTGATTCGCTATAAAATTTTACGTTTTCAACAAGACACCCAAACTTAGAAATGAAGAATAAAGATGCCGGTTTTGATTTACCAATTTCATCAGAAACAATCAAAATATCGTGATCATCTCTCATGTTTAAATAAAAATCGTTAAAATCCATCATACTTGATACCTCAACGGATCCCGCATGACCAAAAATCTCCATCGTATGTTCTTTGTATAAAAAATTGTATAACTCATCATCATCTTTAAATTTTAGATGTTTCATAATATCTAAAGTGGTTAAGTCAGAGATTACCTCATATTTAGATTTTTCCTCATCTTCTTTGAATGGGTTATCCAAATACCATTTTTCATATTCCTGTTGTATTTTTTTTAGAGTGTCTCTTAATACTCCGTTTAATTCTATTCCAATTCTCATTCCGTTTCGTTATCGTATTTTTGTAAAATTTTACTAATTAAAGGATTTCTAACAATATCGTTTTTATCCTTAAATTCAAAAGTTGCGATATTATCATCATTTCTAAATTTTTCAATAGCATCCCATAAACCACTGTGGGTTTTATTTTTATATCGATCTGACTGTTCAACATCACCTGATATGAAAAATTTACTATTAAATCCAATTCTCGTTAATAATAATTTCATTTGACTAGGTGTTGCATTTTGACCCTCTTCAAAAATTAAAATTGAATTATCAATATTCATACCCCTCATAAATGCCAAAGCAAAAACTTCAACAATTTCAAGTTCTTTTAATTTTTCTCTGTTATCTTTACCGATAATTTTATTCAACAAATAATAAGATGGAAAAATATATGGATCCAATTTTTCCTCAACATTGCCTGGTAAACTTCCTAATTTTTCTTCCGCCTCAACCGCTGGTCTTACAATAATAATTTTTTCATAAGGAGTTGTTGGGTCTGATAGTAAATCAATTGCCGCTTTCATTGTGATGTAACTTTTACCAACACCAGCAGGACCTGAACAAACAATAACTTCATTAGAAATTAAAGTATCATAATATCTTTTTTGCGTTTGAGTTAAAAACTTTTCTTTGGTTTTCTTTTTTAGAATTGAGCAAATAATCTCTTTTCTTGTTTTAGTACTACTTTCCTCACTTGAGTGAGTATTTGATGTTGTTTTTTTTGGTTTTGTATTTGCCATTTAGTTAAATTTAGCGTTTATTTTGTTTATTTTTAATAAACTTCTAACTTGTGTTATTATTTATTATTTGTGTAATATTTTATCCAGTATTCTATCATTTCATCCAACATAGTTTCAAATGTATATTCTGGACTCCAACCTAATTTTGTTCTAATTTTTGTCGAATCACCTTTTAAGTATTTTAACTCTTCAGGTCTTAAAAATTTTAAATTCTGACTAACATATTGGTTATAATCTAATTCAAGTTTACCAAAAACATATTCAACCATTTCTCTAACCGAGTGTGTTTTCATTGTTGATACAACAAAATCATCAGGAGATTCATTATTTATGATTGCGTGCATTGCTCGAACATAATCTTTAGAATGACCCCAATCTCTGTAAGAATCCATATTACCTAATTCAAGTTTATTTTCAAGACCTAACTTAATTCTAACCGCAGTTTTAACTACTTTGTTGGTCACAAAATTTGAACCTCTTCTTGGTGATTCGTGGTTAAATAGGATACCATTACAGGCGTGTAAATTATATGCGTTTCTATAGTTTTTAACTATATTGTAGGCAAATACTTTAGAACAACCATAAGGACTAACGGGAGTCATTCTTGTTGTTTCTCTTTGGAAACCGTCCTCATCTACCGAATTACCAAACATTTCTGATGAACTTGCTTGGTAGAATTTTGCGGTTGGGCAGGTTCTTCTATATGCTTCTAAAATATTAAGAACCCCTAATGCGTTTGTTTGAACTGTAAATTGGGGTATTTCATAACTAACTCGAACATGACTTTGGGCTGCCAAGTTATAAATTTCATCTGGTTGTATTTCACTTAATAGTCTTTCTAAACTACCTTGGTCTAATAAATCACCATAACTTATTTTTAATCTTTCTCTAATTTCGTCTGAGAATCTATTCTGTTGATTTTCCGATACTGAATTTCTTCTTACAATACCGTGTACTTCATATCCTAATTCTAATAGGTATTCTGCTAAGTAAGAACCATCTTGTCCGTTAATTCCTGTAATAAAAGCCTTTTTCATATTTTTTTAAAAATTTTCATTTGTGTTAAGTCTGGCCAATCGGTTACTACCCATTTTCTTGGATTTGTGTTGATGGCGTTTTCTAATTTATTTAATCCCATTTGTGCGGTTTCAGGTGTCATATAGTAATGATATCCGACACAATCAATATCTTGGTCTCTCCAAGGTATATTTGGTAATCTTCCATCGTATGACATTTTCTTTAATGTAATATAATCATTTTCATCATCAAGTAAAATTATACCACCTCTACCTAATGATAAATGTTTTTGATATTGAAAGCTAACGCACATAAATGTATTTGGTATGTAGCTATCTTTTTTCCAAAGAACGGCTGCGTCTATAATCCTTTTATCCCCGTAATTTACGGTATAATAGTCCTCCCACTCTTCGTCTCTCCATTCTCTCTCAATCCCAAGTTTTTCTGCTAAAAATGGAACCGATAAGTAAGTTCTTTTTGGTGTATTTATTTTTGTTTCTTTGGTATATCTTAAACATAATTCAATTCCGTGAGTACAACTATCCACTGCAATTGCATAAGGAGAACCGAAAAATTCGGCAATTTTTTCTTCAAATTCAGTTACCACATTAAAATTCATAGATCAATCTTTTTTTTAGTTTATTTTAATGTTTATTACATTAAAAAGTTTTTACAAATGTAATCCTCAGCTAATAATAAATCCATAGATAATTTAAGGTTTTCTCTAATCGCATGTAATTTTGAAACATATAAATCAAAACTTAAATCTTCAATTTTAAAATCGTCTGTTAATGTTATTATACCATCGGGATTAAAATAATCACCTATATTTTTAATACCATAATAAATTGGTATTGTACCTGTCATAAAACAATCAGTTATTTTTTCCGTAAACATATTTGAATATGTCGCATTTTCCAACGCAAAAGAAAAACAATAATCTTTTAATCCATCTTCTTTATTTATAATCTCATTGAAACCTCTACCAAAATGATCACACTGATTTGAAAAATCTTTAATAATTTTTTGTCTGTATAAATGTTCTTCGCACATAGTTTTGTTCGAAGCAATCATTGAAACTAATTTAGTTTTTGGATAGATTTCTCCTTGTGATAAAAAAGACTTTGAACTACATTGGGTTAGGACAAAAATATCTGACATAGATGCTAACCCAACATCATGAGTAAAAACTGAGATATATTTAGATTTTAAAATTTCTATATTATTCGCACACCATCTATACATCCCACCAATAATTGTTCTTGATTCGCATAGCCATGCGTAGTTTTTTGTTGTTGGATCTACTTCGGATAAAATTGCACCATCAATATAAATTGATATTGGTGCTGTACGGACTCCTTTAACCCATTCTATGTATTTTGGTGTCATACCATTTGTGGATATCGAATGTTGAAATCCACCACCAATCATGTTAACTTTAACTTTGTCCATAGTTGCGATATCCTAATTTTTTCGCATTCTCTATTATTTTAGTACCGTCAATTTTTTTTACTAAAATTGCCGGATTACCTTTATAAACTCCCCATTCTTCAGTATCACCCATTAGTAGGCTACCCGCAGATAATAAAACCCCTTTTCTCAATATTGACCCTGGAAGTACTATCGAATTTGTTCCAATGTTTGAGAATTCCTCCATAATAACAGGTTTAACAATTTGAGTTCCTTTTAATTCTTTAGGTATCATAGCGCCAAATAATCCGCTATCATCAAACCTATCGGATCCACATATAATTCTGGCACCAGCCATAATATTATTGAATCCTTTTGAAATAAAAGCACCTTCTTTACCACCAATTATTGTAACATAAGGACCTATGTGAACGTAATCTCCAATTGTAAGATTAGTTGTACAATAGAATCCTTTATCAATTGCAACATGATTTCCAATAGAGGTAGATTCATTTTGTTTTATTACAATATCAGTATCTAAAATAACATCATTCCCTAATACCATAACTTATTTTTTTTCTCCAAGATTCCCAAACAAACGGATAATCAAAATTTATTTCAAATCCATTTTTAATTAATCCTTCACGTATGTTATTTCTTCTGATAACATCATTTTCAACACCTAAATGAAATTGTACTTGTATATTTTTAAATTTATTTACATCGCCAGTTTCCAACATGTGTTCTAAAAGTGGATATTCATCCCCCTCAATGTTGATTTGAACTAAATCAATTTCACTTAAACCCCAATTTTTTAATATTGTTTCAACAGTATTAAATTTTATGTCAATTGATTTATCGTTACTTATATTTGATGATGTGGCATCACCTGACATAAAAATAACACCATCTTTATTTTCAACACCAACACCAACATTCATTAGTCGAACTTTAGAATTATTGGCAAACTTTGTAACCATTTGATTATAGAATTCAGGTACTGGTTCTAATACGTAGACATTTGGATTATACTTATTGATCATTTGTTGTACCCAAACACCAACATACCCACCAAAATCCATTATAACTGAATCTTCATTTAAATCGTATGTTACGTTGTGTGTATTATCACCATTCGCAGCAAACCATTTACTAATTTCAACACTATTTAAACTTGGCATAAACTATATAAATTTTTTATCTAAAGACTGACCTTCATATGGGCCCGTTTTGTATTCGTAGACTAGCGTATCGTTTTCTAAAATGGTGTATGTGTGACCACCCTCAAGAGTAAATGATGCGTCACCAGGATACAATACAGGTTCAGCAATAATATTATCATCAATATCATAAAAGGTACATCTTACTGATCCTTGAATCACAATCCAGCTTTCTTGAGCAATAACATTTCTTGTTCTTTCTTTCCAAATATGTCTGTGTGGTTTAAATGTTTTACCTTCATCCATATTAAGAAGGGCACATTGTATAAAATTATTTTCAGGTACAACTTCAATTCTACCTTTTGTTAAATCTTCTTTTCTAACAATAACGTGAAGTAATTTGTTAGGGTCTACTTTTGAGTATATGTTTTCCATATTTTATATTTTAATCCAATTATTAGGTATAATATCGTCAGTTTTTAACGATTGTAAAGATGGTCCAAACCAGTTTTTGGGTCCTATTACGACTTTGTTTTTATTTTGATTCAACCACGCT
>Ga0315909_10007487_pt1 | contig 12183 bp, 21 predicted proteins | sample LakEriMetagenome_11_FD_203527 | JGI IMG/M metagenome (GOLD analysis project Ga0315909, IMG submission 203527) | Freshwater fungal communities from buoy surface, Lake Erie, Ohio, United States - Buoy 2 MA125 | ecosystem: Environmental > Aquatic > Freshwater > Lake | place: USA: Lake Erie, Ohio...
ACCCAAACCATGCCGTTTTGGTCGAGTGCATTAAAGCGGATAATCAGGACTTATTTGTTGACTCTATCTCGATAGGACAGAAAGTCCAAAAATGGAGTAAAGGAGGCTTCGAATTCAGAGGGGGAATTCTCTTTTATCAGGACCGTGAGCTTAACCCGATTATTTCTGAACTTGTTCAGGACATGATTGAGGAGGGATTCGATGAGACCCCCATCCTTAACTTCATGGCCAACCTCTATGAGAACCCTAGCAACCATGCGGTTGAGGGATTGTATGACTGGCTCAAACATAAGAGCTTAGCCATCACGAGTGATGGCCATTTCTTAGCCTACAAGTATGTCAGCGAGTACGCCGGGGACGATTTTGTAGACAAAATGGGCCGACCCGTTAAATCTGGCGACTACGTCGACAGTCACAGTGAAACCTACAGGAACAACGTAGGCGATTTTAATGAGATGCCTCGTAACGCGGTGAACGATAACCGTAGCTTAGCCTGTGAGTCTGGTTTCCATGTGGGAACACTCAGTTATGTTAAAGGGTCTAAGCATATCGTAATCTGTAAGATTAACCCAAAAGATGTAGTCTCTATCCCTATGGATAGTAATTGTCAAAAGATTAGGTGCTGTGAGTATACCGTAGTGTCGGAGTACCGAGAATTAGGATTAGTTGAATGACTACTGCCCTTTATTTTCTAGGTGTGTGTATTCTGATACATGCAGTTCTTAATTTCGTAAGATCAATGATTTGGTATGGAAAAAGTTTATGACAAATGAATCATTACAAGAACAGATCGACCAATGGAGAAAAGATTACGCCTCACTTAGTGAGGAGTGCCAGTATGCGAAAGATGCGGTGCGTGACTTAACGATTCAGTTGGCCGCAAAAATGACTTTCAACAATCCCAATAATTGGCCCCTCATTCCGGTTAATCCAGAATGTATCCCTAAGGGCTACCGAGTAGTAAAATGTGATACACCTAAATCAACAGATGTTGTTGTGTCGTCGTCATGTATTCCAAGACTATTTGGCAGTATTGATTATCCTCGCCTAATTGTTGAACGCGATGTAATCCTCAAACCCACACCGCCAGCTTGGCTCAATCCTGAGTGGTGGTTCGCGATGGATGATGATGGACAGTGGTTCGCGTATCCAGAGAAGCCAGAACAGACAGAGGATAATGATTGGTGGGCAAATGATTCTATCTTATTAAGAGATATGCCCGATCTTAATCATAGTCGGTGGACTGAATGTTGTTGGAAAGTGGGTGAGCCATGAAAGAATATGTGATCTACGACGCTAAAGGTATAAAAATATACCGTATTTCTCGTAAAATGAGAAAGAAAAACGGTATGTGGCGTAATAAGATAACAAATCTAACGGTCTCAAAAGGAGACAGAAACACGTTTACAATACAGAATTGCGAGAACAACAATTCCTCACAAAAATACAAAACAACTCTTTCCCAAACTTTCGCGGTCCTTAAGGACCGTATAATCCCAACTCATAAAAAGAAATATGTATATGGGGCGATGCCCACTGAGTGGGGCACTAAGTATGTTCAGAGGAAAATTAACAGGATTCTAAAGAAAGAATTCGGCCTACCCTTTAAGATCGGGCGAAGCCCTCTCGAAAATATCCTCAGGTTCTCATCACCAGCCATAGCTGGCCTCATAGATACTGGGGCGAAGCCCCAGAGTTTAGTCCCTATGTTGCCCGTCTATGCCGGGCAAAGTAATGTGAAGAAGGCTATTAAGAGATATTGCGGCTTCTCTGGAAAGAAATTCTTGGCAGACCTTTTTAAATGTGACCCTCACACCCAGTCTTTTAAGCTAAAAACCATAAGATTGCTTCGTAAGCATTTAACTTTCGGGGAAATCAACGTAAAGGAAGTTAATGCTTCCGCTATACAGAACGAAAAAACTTTCAGAAAACTATATAATAGTAATCCAAACCTAATCAAGAAAGCATTTCTATTTAGATCAAGGTTTGATCATTATATGATATTAGACATAATGTATCTTTATGAGAGAATTTGCGAGAAACTCGATCTTGAATCGTTAGAATCAACCGAATTCTGTTTCGCGAAGCGAAAAGATATAACTAAGTATCATGACCTGTTGTCTGAAACGAACCAAAAGCTAGCCGAGCCTAACCTTGTATTCGACGAGCACCCTATTTTTGATGGTGTCACTCTCGGCGGGTTCGAGGTCGAAGTCGCCGAGGATTCTCATACTTTGATAGAATGGTCCCAATATATGCACAACTGCGTCTCGGGCTACGCCAGTAGATGCAAAAAGAAAGAGATCATCATGCTCGCCCTTAAAAAAGAAGATATCGTATACAATTTAAGCCTACCCTACAGTTTTTATCGGGGCAAAGCCACCATAGAGCAGCTAAATGGCCGCTATAATAGGGGGTATCTTGAATCCGATAAAGAAAATATAGAAAGGGACTTAAATGTTTTATCTCGACAAGCAAAAGAAGGTAGTAATGGATTCCTCAAAGAGGGTAGTAGGGTACGTAAAGAACGGGAAATTCCAGCTCTCAACTGAGGCACCCTATAAATCTGGCCTACTACCAATAGAGATGGAACAAATTGCCGAAGTAATTCAAAGGAGTGTAAAAGTTGCTTAAGTTTACTCTAATGGAGTCGGACATAAAAGAAGCGGAGTACAGGTCCCAACTAGCAGGGACTATGTCGGCTTCGCGATTCGAAGGACGTGGCAACGTTATTGGGTTTTTGGGCGAAATAATTACGGCTCGTTACACTGGGGGAGAAATAGTTGATACGTATGACTACGACATTCAGGTTAAAGACCTAAAGGTAGACGTGAAGACTAAGGCGGTGTCTACGCCCCCGAGGGGCCATTACCTTTGCTCAGTTATGGAATACCAATTAGGGAATGATTCAGACGTTTATGTGTTCGTCAGGATTAACCTGACGAACAAGACGGCTTGGCTACTGGGATCTATCGCTAAGTCTCGACTTTTAGCCGAGGGACTTGTCCAGAGGCGTGGAGATTTAGATGGGGACTGGGAAGTTAAAGAGGACTGTAGATCCATAAGGATCGACCAACTAGACCATATCGCCACCCTATCATGTGTCGAAGACACTCGGGAGAAATTTTGAAAACTATACTCTGTCTCACCCAAAAGGATGTAAAAGACGCCTATTATTACAAAGAAAACCCTCCCTCTCCTGATAGATACCCGTGCATTCTAATAGAGCATAGCGAGGATGGTGGCCTAGGTGGTTCATATTACTACTATGATTTTGTCTATCCTCCCACAGAAAATACAGAATCTTGGTTAAATGGTTTTAGGGAGGGTATAAAATATGTCTAGGACTTCCATGGTCATATTAGCCTCTCTCTGTGCCCTAGGAATTTATGACCTATATGTGGTTGCCTCCGGGGACTTTGAAGACTCCATCAGTAAATTTTGGCAAAATTCTTCATTTAGCTCGCCCATGGTTAGTTTCATAGCTGGGGCAATATGTGGCCACTTTTTCTTTTACATGCCTCATTCAAGTATGACTGAGGCCCTAAAACAACAATTAATTTCTATTGGTTGGATTCCTCCAAAAGATAACCCATGAAAATTGGCGAGTATTATACTGATGGTAAAATATATATTATGATCGTAGGTCATGATAATACTCTACCAATCTGGTTTATTGGTTTGGCTAAAGCCACCTCGCTAGGTGTAGCCCAGTGTCCCTTTGTGCCAGTATCAGAAGATATCCTTTTATCTTTTACGGGAACGTTGTTCCCCGAAGGTATTGGGACTCCGTCGCCGATTGATGAATCTATCAAAATGTGGTTGGATCTGAATCAAGAAAAGAAAGTCTGCTTCAATATATCAATACCCGACATCTGGCATTTTTTAATTGACACACTAGAAAAATCAGGCAAAAAACCCATTGACTTCGCCGTAGACGGTGGCATAGTATTACCCATCTGCTTTCCGTCTTGGCGTAGTCCAGAACACTTAGACCAATTTCCCCCAGATGGTATGTACCTTGATATGAAATGTGGAGAAGCTTACGAATGAGAATCTTACTATTTATGCTCCTATGTTCTGTAGTATCAGCCGCTGAACGTTCTTCCTATACACGGCCCTTCGGGGCCGGGACCTTAACTACTCGCTCGGATGGGTCAGTTACGACGACCAGAAAATTTGGGACGGGTCATTTAAGTGAGACTCGTTTTAGGTCAGGCCCTTACAGGTATAAAAGTTCCATTTCGACTAAGTTTGGTAATGGGTACATTACCCGAGAAAGATGGACTAGATGACCCAACTATTAAATAGAACTCACTATTCAGTGCTGAGGGCGTTCAATAAACCCCATCAGCTTGCAGCAGCAGCGAAGCAACGCGGCCTAACCCATCTGGGCCTTTGTGACTTCGGAACCCTCTCAGCGTCCGTGGAGTTCGTTGAGGCGTGCCAAAAAGAGAACATCATTCCAATCTTGGGTTGCGACCTAGATACCCATAAAGTCTTCGCTCGTAATTTGGCTGGATGGCATGAGCTTATTTTGTTGGTGACGTGCTTCGCCCATGGGCAACCGCTTGACCCTCAATACTTCGGGTCCGATAACCTCTTGTGGATCTCGGATAAGCCCGAGATCCATAAGTATGGATTTAATGAATCAGAGTTAGGGCTCCATGACTGTCGCTACATTAGCGAAGCCGACGAGGAGTCTTATAGAATTCTAAGGGCTATGGCTAATAAAACAACCCTAGCTAAGTTGGAGGAAAAAACCTCAGGTTTCCACTTCTCGGCCAATACTGGGCCGAGAATGTCTGAGTTCTTGGGGCTCATAGCCCCCTATTCCTTTTTTACCAGTCCTAAGCTCCCCGGCTTTATTGGGGATAAGTCCGAGATTGAACTACTGAGGGATTTAGTCGAAACTGGTTTCAAGAATAAAGTACCCCCCGATGAGGTCCCTAAATATAGGGACCGAATCGAGAAGGAATTGAAGGTAATTGAGCTTAATAACTTAGCTGGTTATTTCCTTATCGTTCAAGATTTTATAGCTGATGCCAGAAAGAAAAATGTATTAGTGGGACCAGCGAGAGGAAGTGCAGCCGGAAGTTTAGTATCATATTTAATAGGCATCACCCTAATAGACCCAATTCCTTACGGCTTATTGTTTAGTCGGTTCTTTAACGCGGCTAGATCTTATCCGAAACATTTAAGTTTTGATGAGTGCCCCTTCGTGGACGTGTGGCGAGATGTGGCCATCTAAGATGGCCAGAGAGGATGATATACTTTGAGGAAATTTCACTTTCGAGTTTGGCACAAGATTGAGAAGAGATTCCTAGATCCGTGGGACGAGGAAGACCCTATCTTTAATCTTAAAGAGTACACAGATAGTAAATGGGGTGTAGGTGTCGCTGTCTACGACAGAGACAAGAAAGATTGGGGATATCTTAAAGAAGACGACATAGTCATCCAACAGGGAACGGGCGTCTTCGACTCCAAAGGAGTCGAGATATACGAAGGTGATATGGTCTATCGATACGATAGTTTACTCGAAGTGAGATGGGCCGAGGCTTATTCTGGCTATCAATTCTGCCTTGCAGATGAAGATGGAGATATCGATTTCTACGGGGGCCTTGGAAATACAGATTATGCAGAAATAGTCGGGCACATTTATGGGGCTTCGCCCAATGGATAAAACTCCTTTCGGTATTCCGGAAATAGATGAGTTCTGCAAGAACCACGAAGATGAGAGAGTCAGGATAATAGGTCAACGCATAAGGGAATACAGGTCTAAGTTGGCCAGATTAACTGAGGCATATCAAATACGTAAAACATCTAAAATCGAAGATCTTGTAAAAGAAATAGGGATGCAAAGAATCCTAGCGGAACTTATATTGCTTTGCGACACGGATGAGCCTTATATCTTAAAGTTGAAATCAGACCTTGAAGAAACACTTAGACAGTATGAGGGAAGAAATGGATAAGATCAACACCCTGATTCGTAGAATCAAACTGCGATTAAAAGACGCATATTATGCCCTTACAGGGCGGTTCTGGCATCGTTACTCAACTATTAAGTCTCGCCATTTATGGCATACATGGTGTGATAAAGACTTAATATTAGAAATGACTTCTTTCGAGATACTCCAAAGGTTCCTAGAGAAAGAGTCTCATAATATAAATTGGGACGACTGCGTCACACCTGAAGGCGAACATGTCATGTCTGCATGGATCACAACCATTAGGTGGTTTCGGGAGGTTTACCTCCCGTATTTTAAAGGTGAGCATAACCCTCTGGACGACGTAAAGGCCCCTGAAATAAACTTCATTCCGAATGGTGATGGATATAGTACCTTAGAATTTAAACATGAATCACCCAAAGATGAGGCAGCGTGGAATGCTGCTTGTCTAACCTCAGGCGAGCTTAAGGCGAGAATGAGAGACGAGATGACTAAGCATTTAAATACAATAGTGCGGCTTCGTTCATACATGTGGTCGTGAGTACACGAAAGAAAGTAGTCCATGGTTAGAACTTGAAAAAGCTAAGGAAAATATAAAGGTACTTTATAAAGAGTGGAAAAATTTGCCAAAAAATAAACCCATTTCATGGCCGATCGAGATCGTCGGGAGCGAAGCCCAATGAATACTTTTGAATTAGTTCGAAATGGATATGAAAGAGATATTGTAGTATACGATTCAGAAGGAGTTGGTTTAACTAAAAGGCTCTTGTCTCACATAAAGAATATAGCTAGAAGAGAGTTATTCACAATAGATAAATTTATACTTGATCCATCTTCAGAAATATACATTAACGATTGGTTTTTTGAATCTCTTAGTGGTATTGGCGAAGTGAAAAATAAAGACTTGTCTGGTCTTATCTTATTGGGTATACCTGTTGAGTTTGAGAATGGTTTATCTGAATTAAGTGTAGACAAAAAATATGTTGAGTACTATAGCTCATTGGGTGGAAGTTTTCCCGTGAAAAATTTGGGACATTTTAACCAAAATAATAATCTTATATTGGCCGTAAATAACCATGGGTCGATTTTGGGAGCATATTAGTGAAAAATTATATGACCTACGGTAATTCCGAACTAAATGGAGTAAGTATTTGTTATTTCTCTGATGAAGAGATGAAAATTGGGGACCTTTTATACGCGAGTTCTTCGAACTCGAATATAGCGACTAAGTCGCCACATGGGGCTCCTATAGGTATAAGCCTAAATAATGTGGTTATAGCTAATATGGGTTTGGGAGGTTATCTCCCAAATCAGAATGATTGGTACGAAGTGCCGAATGGTAGTAAAATTAGTATTATGGAGAAGGGGGAAATCGTTGGGAAATTTCCGAAATGGTGGAAACTTCCAGTTGGGCAGAGGTTGTATTACGACTCAGAACGTGATAAACTGACGTGGCGTAGGACCCCAATAAAGTATGGCAAAACTTCGTCCTCGCAAGATGAATTGGGTTTTGTAAAAATTCGTGTCAAGTTTTAGGACGTAGTCATGTGGGAATTTTGGTTAGAAAAAAGAGGCCGACCTTCCGAGGCTTTAATGGATTTCCCCGAAGTTTTAAAAAAGGACGGGAATCTCCAGATGGCTTTGGCTACGATTAAAAGCAATGAAGATCACATAAATAGAATTATGCTAGAGAAACAAGCCGAAGGAAAACTCCGAAATGGCTAAAGATACTGGCAGAACCACTAAAAATCCCTCTGAATATAATCAGCCTCAAAAATATGGTGGCTGCACTGATGTAGCCGCTTGCGATAGGTGCGGCTGTATAGTATCAGACGAAATTTGCATGTGTATTGGGGCATTTACTTGTCCACGTTGTGGGTATGAACAACCGCCCAGACTTTTTGGTCCCGGATACGTAATAGAAACGGGTAAGATCGAATGACAGAAAATATTCGAGGATATAGAGAAGGTCTTATATTTGATGATGAATTTACTATGAGTCCAGAATTATTCAGAGAAGTAGTTGATGGGTTTGCGAGTACGCAAACCATGGATCGCATAAAACTTATAAAGGAAAAAGGGGCATATCCTTTCTATCTCTCCGAGATAGAACTTCGCGATTCAATCCCTGACGGCAAAGCGTACTACGATCACGTCCTCGGATTGGACCTTAACAGGGCCAATCCGAAAAATTCCTATGTGGCTTACGTCACAGGCAAAGTCGATCAGGTTGATTTTAGCAGACCATGCGACTTTACCGAGAGTGCTACTGCCCTACCCGATATTGATACGGACTTCCCCACGGACTACAGAGAGTCCGCCATCGACTATGTCCGAAACAAGTACGGTTCAGACAAGGTTTGCCAGATTGTAACATTTGGGCGGCTCTCCGGTAGGTCTGCATTGAAGGCGGTTTTAAGAACCGCCGAACTATGTGATCCTTACACTCAGAACGCCATGACTGAGTATATACCAGATGAAGCAGCTATATCAGACCAATTAGAAGCCATGGAGGAACCATCTATATTGATGTGGTCCCTAGAGCATGTTAAAGAACTACATGATTACGCTTACTTAGGAGAAGCCGAGGAAATATTGGGGGATTATGCCGAAGCTTTCAAAAAGGCCCTTCGTCTGGAAGGAACCTTCCAAACTATTGGTAAACATGCCGCCGGAGTAATTATTTCATCCGAGAAGATATCAGACTTAGCCCCAATGTGTCCGGCGAAGGATGGTACATCCGTAGCCGCTTTCGATATGGGTGACCTAGAGAAGGTAGGATTGGTTAAGTTTGACTTTTTAGGGGTGGATATCCTTAATAAAATCTCAGCAGTCATGGGGGCTGAGATTCTCTCAGCCCCGTTAGATGATGAGGAAACGTGGGAACTGATTCAATCAGGCAACACGAAGGGATTCTTCCAGCTTGAGGGCAAACAAGGTATGGATTTGTCCAAAGAGCTAAAACCAGAAAATATAGACCAACTTGCGGCACTTACTGCGATTATTAGGCCCGGTACGCTCACCTCAAAAGATGACTCTGGCCGCAGTATGACTAAAGTCTACTGTGAAAGAAAGAATGGAATAGAAGAAGTCCCTAAGACTAAAATTAATGAGGTTATTGATACCTACGGAGTTCTTATTTATCAAGAAACTCTATTGAAAATTTGTAAAGAATTAGCTGGGTTTAATAGTTCAGACTCAATTAAGATGATGAAATCTGTAGGTAAGAAAAATGCAAAGTTATTATTCTCATTAGAAAACAAGTTCTTGGAAGGATGTAAAAGGGTTAATGTAATTAATGAGTCAGAAGCAAAGAAACTATTTGATAACATAAAGAAAAGTTCACGTTATTTGTTTAACGCGAGTCATTCAGTCTCATATGCTTATCTCGCCTATTGGTCTGCTTTTACTAAGCGTACCAAACCACTAGAATTCTATAGGGAATGGTTAGAGACTTCTGATCATAAGCTAGATCCACACGCGGAAGTTAAAAATCTCGTGCTTTCAGCCAGAATGGATGATTACGAAATTGAACCTCCCTCGGTGAAATACTTAACCAAAGGGTTCTTTATTAAAGACGGTCGGGTCCACTTTGGTTTGACTCATATTAAGGGGTCGAGTTCTAAGGAGCTAGACAAGCTGTTTGTGCTCCTAACTGAGCATGGGGTCGTGCTCAGTATCCCTTCACTTTTATTTGATGTGCTTCCCCATATTAATAAGAGAACCTGTGAGTCCCTTATAAATTCTGGGGCGTTCGGTTATCTAGGAACTTCAAGAGCGAAGCTCTTGCATTGGTACACTTGTTCTAATATGTTTACGGCGAAAGAACTGGAATTCTTCGGAAACAAAAGTTTCCAATCTTTTGAAGATGCGATTCTCAGTTCAGCTAAGCTTAAAAAGGAAGGCGGATGCGTCTCGACTTCGGCTAGACTTCTCAAAGTCTCGCAAATAGTTGAGGTTGTACTGAATCCGGGAAGGTCCCTAGAAGACACTCCAGCTCGCATAGCGGCCTTAGAAGAGGACTTGATGGGGATTCCTTTATCGTGCGGCTACATGGACGCTTGCTTGGCAACAGGAACCGCCGACGCGACATGCCGAGACTTTAAGAGGGGGAGAACTGGGAGAATGTCCCTTAATGTTCGCGTTAAAGAAGTCAAAGAACACGTCCTAAAGGACGATAATAAGATGTGCTTTCTTACCGTCGAGGACGACAGCGGTGAACTTGATAACCTCGTTCTGTTTAAGGACGAATATAAGAAATTTGGGGGACTTTTGTATCCGGGAGCCTTTGTTGCCTTATTTGGGGAAAAGAGCAAAACGAAGAACTCGCTCGTTGTTTCCCGCGTGGCGGAACTTTGAACAAAGCGATTGCTTTTTCGAAAAAATGATGTAGGATTCAATCTCATGTATTCGATTGTAACCAATATGATGAGGAGTTCTAATGCCAACAGGATATACCGTCGAAGTAGGTGAAGGTAAGATTGATTTTAAAGAGTACGCTCTAGGCTGTGCCCGAGCCTTTGGGAAGAAGTGGAGAGGGTAGCTTCTCGTAATATCTGGTTGAAAAAACTAAGGAAGGCTATTGATGATGTCTGCTAACGCAACAGATCGACAGCATTCACCGGGTGCCGCAGCCTGATGTGTATTTCTGAAAACGGATGGTGCGGCACTCCGGTGGAATGCTTTGTTATCTGGAGTGTTTATGGACGAAAATTCAGTTGGTGTTGAGATAGTTGGCAACGACAAGGACGCGACATCGTTACAGATTGTCATCGTGGATCATCTGCGGGCAATTGGTTTGTCGATTCCGGGCAGAAAGTATCTAGACACTGAGGTCAGGTTGCATCGAGAGTGGCTTGCCAAGTCTGCACCAACGCTACAAGTTGGTGTGACTGTTCCTGAATGACTTCCAGATAACGATTGCGATAACCGGGCGGCGTGAGTTCGCTGCCCATACCGATTGACGTGGCTACGCCGCTCCGCGTTGATCGCTTTGTTATGCGGCTGGTGAGGGTGGATTATGCGAATCAGAGCGATTGAACTTGGACGTGCCCAAAAGGGCTGGGTGTGTGATGTGTTTTTCACAGTGCAAACATTGCGGCAATGCTCGCACGAAGAAATGGCCGTGCGGTCGGGAGGTCGATGGATTTGGTCAGCCATCTGGAATGGCATTCGTGATGCAAAACGGAAGGCGACTTCAGAAGAGGCTACACCGGATGAACTGAAACAACGCGGATGGTCCGCATAACTCTTATTTTATGGGATCTGTTTAGAAACCTCAGTGTGGCTCTTATACTATGGGGGAGTTCCTAAGAAACCACTAATGGTTGCTTCATTCATAGCTGGTATTCTTATGGCCTACGGCCTTGTTGAGATAATATGGAATTGATAATTGATTGCCTTATGGTAGCCGGTTTAGTCATGTTCTTAACTGGCGAAGCTTATAAACTTGGCGTAGCTAATGACCTTGATAAATTCAAAGAAGAGGCTATCCGTAGAGGATACGCCGAAGACGAAGGGGTGTGGAAATGGAAGTAAAACTTGGGGAAATTTTGACAGGCGGGGAAGTTAGAGACGCTATTCATATAGCTATAGCTCCCGTAGTAGCCGGTGAATACTTAGCTCCCGGAGCCCATGTTGGCATGGTTGAAGGACAGGCTAGGATTTGTAGGGAACCCATTGGTATTGTTGATCCCCTATTGAGTAAACCAGCCTTAAAGGGCCAGCGGGTTTATATATGGATCTATCCTAACACCGTAACTGGTATGGTTCACCACTGGAAGCACCCGGCCTTCTCTGAAGGTCCTAGCCAAGTTGAGACGTGGTTGAGAAATCATGCCCAGAATATCGGGGTCTCTTTTGAAACCCTCATGGAGGGGGCTAAGGACTATCTCAAAACTGGTGATTCTGTTTGCTTAGGACATGATACGCCAGATGATGTCTGGACTTATAATGATCAGTTTTGGAAGCATTATCAAGAATATACTGGGGAACTAGTTCCCGAAGAAAAGCAATCATCTTTTTTTAGGTGTGCGTGCTAATGGCTCTTTTAAGTGCCGATGAGGAATTAACCTTCGGTAAGTCTAAGAAGACCTCTTTAATGTCCCATCTTTTACATACCTCAGACTCTTTGGAGTTCTGATTATTTGGGTTCCGATCGCCCGAGTTAAACAGAGCGAACCTAAACCCACCTAGTAAAAGAAAAGAGGCGATGACTTGCTCAATGCTCGCTGCT
>Ga0315909_10007490_pt1 | contig 12179 bp, 9 predicted proteins | sample LakEriMetagenome_11_FD_203527 | JGI IMG/M metagenome (GOLD analysis project Ga0315909, IMG submission 203527) | Freshwater fungal communities from buoy surface, Lake Erie, Ohio, United States - Buoy 2 MA125 | ecosystem: Environmental > Aquatic > Freshwater > Lake | place: USA: Lake Erie, Ohio...
GTGCTGTTGGTTAAATCTCCCGCCGATGGCGCAGCCGCAGCCGTGCTGCTGCTGTAAATTAATATTGGCGTGTAACCAGTTTGCGCCATGTTTTAATCCTTATAAACAACATTCAATAAAAAAATAATATGTTGCCATTTTTATTCTTTATAGCGAAATTTCATACGCAATAGACCAAATTACGGTAGCTGTTGCGGCAAAATTTGCCGCCACTAATTCAGTAGAAGTAACTCCCCCTTGGTATAGCCCCATTTGATTGGAATTAGGTGCGGTACGGGCGTAAAAATAGGTGTTGCTACCGCTTAATGAAACGCCCGTGCAATCCAATACGCACGTTGCAAAATTATTTGCTACATTTACAGCAGGTAACGGCAAACTAATTTGCATATTTCCAGTAGGACTTCCCAATGCAGTTATAGAAATGCGCCCTGAAACAAAACACATATTGCCGATAACGTTGTATCGCCCTGTTTGCACTGTATAAGTAGGCGTTCCCGCAGTGCTAGTGCCTGATAAAACGGGCGTATAAGCGGTAGCATTTTGCCGTAGGTTATATGCAGTGCCGTTAATTGTGGCGTTATCAAAATAACGAACGCTTGCGGCTGGAAACACATTTCCAGACGCAGGTAAGGTCATATCTGTAATGCGAACGATATGTAAAGCAAAACCTGCATTTACGATGTCAGTGCTGGTAGTGCGGCACTGACGCATGACCAAGTTAGCTTGCGTGTTATCGTATTCGACACCTTTTGTGCCGGTAAAATACGATGTTTCTACAGTAATCGTTGATAAACGACCTTTAATAGCGGGCACTGTGCTACCGCCTTCAAAATAACAATTTTGAAATTTGCAAGGGTTTGCATTAGAAAGATAAACTTTTGCTACTGTTGGGCCTGGATCAAACGTACAATCTGCAAAAGACAAAACTGAAATTCTAATTGCAGGATTAGCATAAACATCATAATCGGTGTTTCCAATCCAATAGCATTGAAACAAACTTAACGTGTTAATGTACCCGTTGTCGCCGCCATCTGTTAAAGGAGAGGCATCTATCCCCTTAGTACAACCTCTAAATTCGCAACCGTCAATTCTTGCGTTAAAAATACTGTTTACAAATAACCCGACTTTTGCCAAATATAAGCGAACATTGCGAAGCCGAATATTTCCGGTAAACGTATAAGTACCGCCAGTCAAAGATACTAACGTTCCAGAAGAAGCTGAATCGCCGTAAATACGCAAATTTTCAAGTTGCGTATTTCCCGTCAGCGAAAAGAAAACAATGTCGCCGCCAACAGCCGTTTTACAAAGAATACACGGTTGATCTAACGTATCTCCGTAAATAATTATGCCTCTTGGCACTGAAACAGTATTAGTTATAACGTATTCGTTTCCTGTATACGGAACATAAATACGCATTGCCCCACTTGCAATAGCGTCAATAAACGCGGCGGTGTCATCTGTTACACCATCGCCCACAGCGCCAAAATCTTTAACGCTTACAGTCTGCGCTAATTTATCTTCAACATTTGTGATAATGGAATTTGGAAATGGTGGGTCGTAAGATACTTGTGCAGAATCAACCGCGCCGCTGCTGTTTAACTGTGAAGTGGTAAATTTGACCGACGCACCAACGTGCAAGCCCGAAACAAAAGTTACCGTATCGCTGTCAGTTTCCACATAAGCGTAAAGCGCACCAGGGCCATATTGGTTTACGCCATCAACAAACACCGACAGGCTGTTGGTGCCTGGCTGGTATTGCATGGTGGTCAAATTAAAAACAGTTTGCCCAGCGGTCGCCGTTTGAATTTCCTGTTCGTTTGTGAAATTAACAAAGTTGCTATTGATGCCCGACAGATTGTCGTAAGTGCCAATCAAATTGCTAGCGGCATCCTCAACAACAAACTTGTATTGAATGCCATCGGTCAGCCAAATCTCGCCGCTAGGCACTCGACCTGCGCCATCCAGCACAATCGGGTTGCTGTGGGCGATACCCCCGCTAGAACTGGTATAAGTGGGCGCAGGGGTCGTGGTGCCAGCCAGATAGGTAAAAATCTTGCCACCGGCCAGCGGATTGCCGTTGTTGTCGAATAATTGCCCAGCTACGCCAAAAACAGGAGAAAGGTTGACTGCCATAGTTAAACCTCTGGTGTAAATGTTTGCGGCAGCCACGGCGCTACCGCCTTTGGCACTTTCATAGCCGCAATTTGATTTTCAAGATTGGTCTGGATCATCTGCCCAGCTTCAGCAGTCACCCACGCAATGACATCAGCCTCAACCACCTCAGCGAAATCCTTGTTGCCAGGCTCTTTGAAATACCACCAGCCTTCGGATTCAACGTCGCCGATAGAACACAAGTATTTGGCGGCTGTAATTACGCCTTCGTTGGCCTGAATATCTAAGATTCTGCAATTCATCAGAATGCCCCTCCACCGATGCCGCCGGTGGTCGTTAAAACGCCGCTGGACGGGTTAAATTTCAGCTTGGTCGATGATACGCTGATCGCCCGATTTCCCGACGTATTGTTGACCCAAGTAACGTAATAATCTGCGTTTGTTGTGGTGTCATCTGTCACCGCCACATTGTTTGCATTTGTTGCAGTTGTCGCCGATCCTGCCGACCCGTCGATGCTTACCCCTGTCAGACTTTGGCTGGCGCTTGTCCTGTTTAACGCAATCGAAGTCGTGCCAATAAACAGGCTGGAATTGCCCAAAACCCCTGACGGAATCGTGCCTGACAGTTGACCCGCTGGCAAGTTCGTAAGGCTTGCACCCGATCCGCTAAACCCTGTGGCCGTCAAAATGCCGGTTGATGGGTTGTACTGGTATTTTGTAGATGACGAAAAAAGTGTCGTTAGGTTGCCGCTAGTTTGGTTTGCAAATAACGGGTAAAACGTCGAATTCGTGGTCGTGTCATCAGTGACCGTTGCGTAAGCCACTGGCGTGATCCAGCTCGGCGCACTTGTCCCATTACTCTGCAAAACTTTGCCAGAATCGCCAGCCGCAGACGCTAGAAACGCCGTCGCGCCTGCCCCTGATTGATACGGAATGCTTGCCGCAGCCCCGCCTGCTAAGTTGGTCGCTGTGCCAACCGTCACCCCTGACGCTGCCGACCACTGTGGTGCGGTGCCAGATGATGTCAGAATCGTTGTGCTTGCGCCGATGCCCAGCTTTGATAATGCCGTTGATCCGGTCGCATACAGCAAATCGCCTACGGTATAGCTTGATTGCCCTGTGCCGCCATTTGCAGCCACTAACGTGCCGCCTAAAGTAACATTGCCATACGTCGCAGAATTGGGTGTTAGCCCTGTCGTGCCAGCGCTGAAAGTCGTAACGCCGCTGCTGCCTGATACCGAAATATCCCACGCTGATCGCGCCGATGATCCATTAAACGCATCGACCAAAACGTTCATGCTAGTGCCGCTGAACGAAGTGATAACGCCTTGCATAAATTCCGTCGGATCGCTTTGATAAGCAACCCTGACCGCCGTTCCGACCGTAAACGCAACGCTAGTTGACGGCTGGTTGGTGACAAATGTTTTGGTGCCTAGTCCTGGTGTGACAGTGCTAGTCGATGTTAATCCGTAATAACCAATGCCAATTTGCGCTTGGCTAGTGACTGAAACGATCACGCCTGGTATTGCTGGCGTTGTGGGCGTGGTTCCTGCTGGATAAGCGCTGATAAAAACACTGGTGTCTGTGACCGCCCATACCATTTCGACATAATCACCAGCATTTAATGTAACGGTAAATGCTAATGCTGCAATTAAATTGCCATTTATGATGCCATGTTTATTTGGCACGCTCCACTGGCTATTGCTGTCTGGAATATCGGTGCCATTTTTTCTGAACCAAACTTGAACATCATGAATTTGACTGTCCGAGTTTACAAATTGAATTGATGGAATGAAACTGTACACCCCGCCGTTAGCAACCGTCATGCGCGACAGATAAGTACCGTTGCTGGCTAACGAAATGCCGTTACTTTCAACGGTAGTGTTAATCCGCATCACATACGCGGTTGTCGTATTGGCTGCGGTTTGGTTGGCACCCACGTCAAAAAACGACCCAAAATAGCCAGGCGATCCGATGCCGCTGTTCGAAATCGTTGTCCAAGCGGGTGCGCCCGATCCGGTCGATTGCAAATATTGACCAGCTAACCCAGCCGAATTAAATGCGTAAGCAGTGCCAGTACCATATGCCACCGCACCCGCTGTCGGCGTTGTGCTAGTGTTTGTCCCGCCATTGGCAATCGGCAAAATGCCCGAAACATGGGTAGTCAGACCGACTTTTCCGTAAGACGGTGCTACGCCAACCCCGCCCGACAGCAATACATTGCCCGTAGCCACATCGGAAAGCTGCGTCAGGGCAGTCGATCCCGACGCGACGATCAGATCGCCGGTCGTATAGCTTGACAAGCCAGTGCCGCCGTAAGCGGCTGCAATCGTGTTCGCGTTCCATGTCCCCGCCGTTAGCGTGCCGACCGTTGTGATCGTTGATTGCCCAGCGTAATTGTCGGAAATCTTGATGCCCGACGCGCTTACATTGATTGTGGTGCCGTTAGCTAGCACAGAGAACGTATTGCCGATCAATTGCAGGCCGTTGCCAGCCAAATACGATCCAGCCCCGCTAAATTGCGTCCATGTGATCGCCGTTACATCAATCGTGCCGCCTGGATCGGATGTGCAAACCCAGCCGGTATCGGCCAACGTCGCGCCCTGCTGCACGAATGTGAACGCGCTGGGAACCTCTGCCCACGCATTCATGTCAGTAGCGCGTGTCCAACCACTCGCCGCCGCCACATAAATACCGTTGAACTGCGCCGACCCCTGATTTTTGACCAAAATCCGGTCACCAGCAGTCAAGGTCGATGGCCAATCGCCACCCGCCTGCGTTCCCAGCCCTGATAGCGTGATATTTCCGGTCGTGCTGTACGCGCAGGCCGCCTTGATATTCAGCCCTTGCGCTACCGAATCCACATATTGCTTGTTGGCAATGTCGGTGTTCGCGCTCGGCAGCGTCAAAATCGTGCCGGTGGTGGTGGTGATGTTGGTAAACGTCGCGGCAGCAGGCGTAGTGCCGCCAATTACAGTCGAGTTGATCGTGCTGTTTGTGATCGTCACCCCATCCAAAAATGGATTGGTTGGCGGCAAAAACGGCGTACCCGCTGGGCCGATAAACGTAATTAGATCAAACGTCGGCTCAGGCGCAAAAATGCCCTGAACCGGAACAATATTGATCCGTTCCGTGTTGGCGACTTCATTCGCCATAATTTATCCAGCCGCCAGCGGTGTTACCAATAACTCACCATTGGCTGCGCTGCCGATGATCGAAATAAAGAATTCATTTCGCGGCGCAGGCACAACGATTGGATAGTTCATAGACGGCGGCAGCAATACGCCTGGCACCGATGCGCCGGTCGATGGCACTGTTGGAGTGACCGTTGTTGCCGATGTCGTGCCGAGCGATACCGTCACCAGCGCGGAACCTGTATTGGTCAGCGCGACGTAATTGTTTTCAACGTTAGTATTCGGAACGATTTGCAACGCTGTTGATGCGCTGCTCGGTACAGTGATGCGGTAGGACGGGCCGTTGGGTCTAAAACTTGGCAGCATGGTTTGCCCTTTCGATGATTTTAATGAGAAAAAGCCACCCCATCAGGGGCGGCTTCTTCGTTGACTATTCCATGCTGATTAAGGCAGGAAAGTCAGGTCATACCCGTAGATGTACACATCGGCGGTAGCCGCTGCGCCCTGTGCAGTAGTGCAACGAATGTACAGATTGTCGCCGGTAAGCGAGTCAGTGTCAGTCGCAGCGGTCACAACCACTTTGTCGCTGGCCGAGTTGCCGGTCAGTGCGTAAGCGGTTTTGACTGCCACACCAGTTGCGCCTGGACCGCTGTAAACAGCAAGCTGTGCAGTGGTCAGGTTGATGCTGGCGTTCGCCACGATGATGTCCTGAACGCTGTACGACGAGCTGTTTACAATAGCAGCAACGGTATCAGCGACAGAGTTAAGGTTGACACCCTGGGCGCTAGCCAGCAGGCGGTAGGCCTGGTTAGTGGCTAGGTTCGATGGGTGGTTGGTTTGGGTACTTGCTGGTCCTGGATTGCTCATGTCAGTTTCCTTTCAATGTTAATTAGGCTGCGACACGGCAGGCCAGTTCTTGATACAGCGGTGCCCAACCATACAGGACATCAAGACGGGTCGGGATCGAGTCGTTGTTAATCGTGTACTGACGAACAATACGCATCGACAGACCAAGCTCTTTGTCCGACGCACGGCCAGCGAAATGCACACCGTCAGGCAGCTCAAGATCAGCAGTCGCCAGCGTGAACGCATTGCGGTGCATGATGATGTTCTGCGGCGATACGGTGCCGGTAGCCGAAGTGCCAATCGAGAACGGGGTAACGGTTGCGGTAGCCGAAGTGGTCGGGATAGTGACGTTCTGGAACTGGCCGCCAGTAATGATGGCTGGGACAACAGTAACCGAGATTGTCGAAGAACCCGAACCTGTAACGGTGGACTGCACCACGAAGTTACGCTCCTTGTTCGAACCATAAGCCTGACGGTTCTGTGGGTTGACCGCAAACACGTTAGCGATCTGGATCACATCGCCTTGACGCAGGGTCAGGCCAGCCGAGTGGGTCAAAGTAATGGTCGATGACGATGCCCAGCCGGTCGAGATACCGATTGACTGAGTGTTAGCCGTCAGCGTGCCAGCGGTCGTAGTCCATGCGCCAAAAGTCTGCGCGACAACGTTCTGATCCATCTTCCAGTTCATACCGCCCGAATCACGACCCATCAGACCCTTCTGGTACTGATCGCTTACAGCCGACTGCGGGTTGAACAGACCTTTGAGGCTGTCAACGATGGTCGCCGAAGTGAATGGCTCGATGATGCAAGAACGACGGCCATCACGCGGTGCGCCTTCCGAGTCCAGATACGCCTGTGCAGTCAGGTAAGTAATCAGGCCGGTCGGTGGCGTGCCAGCAGTGCCAACGATGTTAGCAGTGTTGTTCTTTGCCATGGTCAGGCCGTCAAAGTCGATCTTGTTGGCGATAGCCGCCACAGCAGGCTTTAGAACGCGGTCGCTGAACATATCGAGCGACAGTGCCAAATCTTGCGTGGTGAACTGTGTGTCAACGTGGAACTGGGTCGACAAAGTGACAGGAATGCTGGTTTCGTTGAAATCTTCAACGTTCAGCGCAGGGCCGGTCGTACCGATGAAACGGCCAGGACGACGGACGTTCAGGGTGTTACCGATTTTTGCGCCTACGACGGCAAACTGGTCATCGTATTCGCGGTTTACTTCGGACGAAAAGGTTAGTTCGTTTTCCAAGACCATCAACGCCTCGTTGGTGATCTTGCTAATGGTTAGCAAATTGTTGGACATTTCTATTTCCTTTTAGAAAAGGGTGTTAATCAGCGGATTTTCCGGCTTGCGCGGGCGGCTTTCCATTGTTGATAGGTTCCGTGGAAATTGCCATCGGCATCCAAGTTCCCATCAACTGTACTGACCGCGCCTCGCAACGGATTAATCGGCGCTGGCGCTTTTGACTTCCCAACAACAGCTTTAGGTTCCGGTTCTTTTGCCTTATCGAAGCGTGCCTCGATCTTCCCAATCTCACGAATGGCAGAAACTGCGGACATATCGGCCAACTTCTTTGCATAGTCGGTGTTTTCAGCCAACCAATACAAAATTTTTGGCCCATGCTCTGACTCGATGATCGCATCGCGGACAGGATCGGATACCCGAACCTCACTGCTTTGCACCATGTCATCAAAGTCTGGTAACTCGTTCTTGGCAGCATTCACTCGGTCAGCCCACGCAGAAAACTTCGCTTCCTGCTCTGCTGCCGCTTTACGCGCCTTTTCCTCGTTATCCCGTTCCAGCAATTTCTTGTCAGCGGTATATTCGGCTAACGCTTTCGCGTACTCAAACATATCGTTGAACATCTCCGGCTTTGGTTCCTCGCCTAGATCGCTCTCTGGCTTTTCAGCCGGTGGATTGACCTTCGATTCGAGTTCCCGCAGCCGTGTTTCCAAAGCCTCCCGCGCTTCACGTTCCCGCCGCGCTTCATCTCGCGCTGCTTCCCGCTGCTTGGTTATCTCTGAAAACCGCCGTTCTAGCTTGGGATTCGGCTTCTTTTCCTTAGCCTCATCTGTTGCTGTCGCGTCCTTCCCTTCCCCATCTTGTCCACTCTGATCTGCCTCGGCTTCCGGCTCGGTAGCTTCAGTGCTTACCGCCTCGTCTGCTGGCTTGTCAACTAGACCAAGTTTCTGGGCTGCGAATTCCGCTAGATTCTCACTGGTCACCACATTAGCGGCCAGTCGTTCTTGCACTTCAGACATAGGTTTTCCCTAAGAATTGACCCGGTGTTCCCGCCGGTAGGTTTATTGTCATCCTGTATTCATTCGTTGTCAAACCATCGGCTGCTGCGGCGGCATTTGCTCTGGCATAGCCTGCGCCATCTCTTGCGGCATTTGCTGCTGCTGCGCCATTTGCTGCGCGGCGGCTTGTTGCATTTGTTGCGCTTGCATCGATTGCAAAATCAATTCCTGCCCCGCTTGAATGAACGGGTTGCCGGTTTCGTTGACTTCGCCCTCGGCAAACTGCATCTGTGCGCGTTGCTCGGCATCTCGACGGGCGATTTCGGCATTCAGTACGCCCACCGGAACCCCAGCCAGCACCAGCCGCAGCATGGCATCGACCTCGACTTTGTTCTGGTCGGTGGTGGCTTTCAGGTTGGCTTGGTTGATCTTCGCCTCGTTGATGGTGTCGGTGTTGTAAGCGCGGCTGATAACGTCCATCAGCTTGCGGCGGCTTGAACCTTCCTCGCGGATTTGCGCGACCTGACCACGGTTTTGAATCTCTAGCTGCATGGCCATCATTTGCTGTTGCATATCGGCAATTGTTTTCTGCGACTGCAATAGCTGCATCTGCGCTTGCGGTGGGATGTCAGACTTCGGATCAATCTGCGACATTGGGTTCATTGCGGCCAAGCGGTCGGCAATAATGTCTGCGCCTGGGAAATCCATGTTGCGGAACAATAGGTCGCCAGCGGCTTGGAAAACCTGCGGGTCAGCCATCAGCGGCATCATCGTGTCCACAGCTTGCTGGCGCTTGCTGTTGTAGCCAGGGCCGGTATCCATGACCACATCGTACAGGCCGACGGTCACATCGTTTAAGACCTCGCCCGTGGCTTCGACTTCGTTAATTGTCACCATGTCCGGCTTGCCATCGACCCCAATAATGCGCAGCACGCGCTGGGTGTCGTAAATCTTAGGGATCAGGTCGAGGATGATCTTGCCCGTGTGCTTAATGCTGCGGGTCATGTTGTCGTAAAAGTGGAAGTTCGACAGATCGACCTGCTGCTGCTGACCCTGCAATGCCTTGCCCGATATATTGCCTGGCAACGCCTGCGACGGGTCAAATATGCCCAGCACGGTCTTGAGATCGTCCGAAATGGCGCTCGACGCAACCATGATTCCATCGGGCGGCGGCTCCGGCTGAATGCGGGTCGGCACCGGCGCAGGCACGCCCTCGATGTCTTTTTGCTTATAGCGCAAGACCGGCGTTGACTTTAGGTTAGCTAGCGCCCATTCGCTTTCGTGTCCTTCGTCTTGACCCTCGGCAATCAGCCACTTCGGTTTTGGTGCCAGCGCGATAGATTCGGTCAGTGCCGTGCGCCAGAAGTTAAACATCCGTTGCGGGTCTTTAGCGAAGCGGACAAGGCCGTATTTCTTGCGCTTGCCCTCAACCACGACCTGCGCACCGTAGCACGGGATGATCGGGATATATTTGCCCGGCCACTCGCGTTCCTCCAGCACTTCCATCGCGGTCAGCTTGCACCACTTGACCTTCTTGCGGAACGTCGGGCGCTTGTCCAGAATCGTGATTTCGCTGGCTTCCATCATTTCGGCGCTCGGCAGCTCATCCTGAAACACCTTCGTGCCGTCAGAAAGCAAGACCAGCGTGGCTTTCTCGCGCTCGATGTACCAATACTCAGCTAGTCGGATGTCCTCTTTGGTCACCCATTCAGCGTCCGAATCGCCCGTCGCCCGTGCGCTAAAGTTCGCCCCATCATCAGCGCCAGGATACTGCTGACGGAATAGTTCTTTGGCAACGACGCTGGTAATCAGGCAACGCTCGGCATCCGATCCGTCAGGCAATACGCTGTTAGGGTCGAAATAGACCGAGAACGGATCGTCAATCGCGTCGATAAAAATTTCCTGATCGAATGAATCGTCGGAAATGTAGTTTGTGTTGATTCGCCAGTAGCCCCAGCCCATCTTGACTGCGTACTCAAATGCGGTGTCGTAAGCGGTATCGGCGCTGGAATTGACCTCAATGTGCCGAGTAATCCCCTCGATGACTTCCGCAATCTTCAGGTCGCCCTCGTTGTTGACCGGATGCACCTTGATGCGCGGACGCTGCTGGCGTTGCTGGTTCGTGACCTGCCGCACATAAGCGTCAATCTTGTTGATGGTCAGGCAAGGTCTGGATTCTAGGTTGCGGCTGTTCTGAATCTCGACCGGCCATTGATCGCCAGCAGCAAACTTCAGATCGCCCAGCGCCTCGGCGCGGTTTTGGCTGTCAGCAGTGCCGACCAACCGTAGGAATTTGATGGCCTCGCCAATGCGCCCATCCATATCTTGATACGCCATGATTGTCCTTTCAGCTCATCCAGCCGCCAGCGTAAGCGACCGCAGGCTTTTTCTTAACTTTTGCGGGTTCCCGCACCATCAGCGCGATATACCTAAATGCGTCAGCCCCGTGCGAATATCTGTCGTGCAGCGGATTCCTGCTGAACTGGCCGGTATCAGGGTCAACCTCATAGCGGTAATGGCGCAAGCAGTTTAGACCATCTGCGGTATTTTCTCTATCAAAGTAGCAATTCGGGAAGATAGTTCTTGCGGCGTTGATCGAGTCAACCACCGGCACGCGCTCCAGCACCCGCGTTTTAAACCCTGCGCTCCGCACAATGTCCTCGATGCTCCGACCTGCGGCGGCCAGCGTCTTGTTCTGCGCATCGTGCGGCAACCAAATCGTGTCGTACACATAGCCAAAGGATTGCAGGTCAGCTAGGTAGCTGGTCATTGTGCGCTGGGTGTCCTCAAAGTATCGGATCAGCCGCGTTTCCATCCCGATGAATTGAATGAACCACCACGCCGTAGCGTCGGCCCACCCAAGATCGCAGACTGCGTGGACCGGCTTGGTTGGGTCATACGGCACCTTCATGATCCGGTTCTCAGTCTCGGCTTTAGCCATTTCAGCGCCAAAGATCGCCCCGTCAACTGTCTGCCGACATAGCCCTTCCCAGACCTGGTTGTACGCTTCCTCGTCCCGTGCCTTTAGCGCTTCCTTTTCAGCTTTAAGAGTGTCAGGAAACCACGGATTGTCCGACCAGTTAATCTTTTGCACCACCGCATCTGACGGCGGCTTGGCCACAAACCGCTGGTAAGTTTCGTCCGTTTCCAACTCAGGGTTGAACGTGACCCAGATCTCGCTGTCTTCCTTACGGATGGTCGGCACTAAGATATTCCAGCTTGTGCGGCTGACCGTCTGCGCTTCTTCAACCCAGCAAATGTCGATGCCCTCATAGGACTTAACGTTGGCGATGTTGTTCTTCAGCCCAACGAACGCAAACTCGCTGCCGTTCTTGCCCCGTAGCGCGTTCTGCGTAATCTCAAAGAAGCTGGTCATCTCGAGCGCAACGATCTGGTCGCACAGTAGCTTGTGGACGCTGTCGCGGATAGATGTTTGGAATTCCCGAGCGCAGAGGATACGCAGCGGTGTCTTGGCGGCTTTGATGAGCAATGCCCTGGCAACCGCCCAGCTCTTTGCCCCGCCCCGCCCACCGTACAAGACGCGATAGCGTGTCTTTGGTGGGTTGAATAAGACTTGCGCCTTGCTGGGAAACTCAGCCTTAGCGACTATGCCCTGAAGGTCACTCATTCGGCTTTACAAAGCTAACCTGAATGCCTGTAAGTAGCGGTGCGCCGTCTTGCCCCGTCAATTCTTGCTTGACGGTTTCGGACCAGCGCAGCTGTGTTTTAGTCCACCAAATCAGCGCCGTGGTGTCGCCCCCGATGGCTTTGCCATAAAGCGTCTTGGCGATCTGGCTGTTGGCTTTCGCTTTGCCGTCATCTAGCTCTTTGCGGTAATGCTTGCGCAGCG
>Ga0315909_10007491_pt1 | contig 12178 bp, 13 predicted proteins | sample LakEriMetagenome_11_FD_203527 | JGI IMG/M metagenome (GOLD analysis project Ga0315909, IMG submission 203527) | Freshwater fungal communities from buoy surface, Lake Erie, Ohio, United States - Buoy 2 MA125 | ecosystem: Environmental > Aquatic > Freshwater > Lake | place: USA: Lake Erie, Ohio...
CATCAGTGCTGAATCAGGAGGATTTGTGTAGGATACAATCCATCCAAACCAATAGGTAGTGATATCACCTGTGCAACCCTGTGCAAAAGCTATCTCCTCGCTGCGGTCCATCGCATCCTGAGTGTTTTCGTATATAAGGTAAAGCATTATATTCCGTAATAGTTTTTGATGTCAGTTTCGATTCCAACTCGGTTGGCTGATTGGTTGGTGGGGTATAAAATCAATTCTGATATTTTACCTACAAATTCCTGTGATGGTTGACCGCCGATACCAACATATGTTTGACCTTCAGTATTAGCAAAAGTTCCATCAGCTGATGAGTTTTTATAGAAATTACCAGAATTTCCATTAGATGACTGCATTGTAATCAATGTAAGGGGTTGGGCTTGTATGTTTGAATTTGAAGGTTGATAAGCACCTCCACCATAAGTACCCCAGTTATTAGAACCCCCTCTTGATAACATCATAAGTCCATTGCTTCCGCTTGTTTGTGTTGAAAAAATACCTTTATAACTTGTCTGAGTATTTGCTTTTACCACTGATGTTATCAAGAATGATGAATCCAGTTGAGTTGTTAGATTTATAATTGGCAATTTTATATTACTAAATAGTGAAACATTTACAAATTCGATAGATGGTTTGCTATTTTCTGAAATAATAGTACCACTATTCACTATTTTACATTGAAAAATAGCTGTATTTTGTTGAGCAGTTCTACCATTACCTGTTTGATCATACCATTTTGTAACAAAACCATTATTAGCACCTACAAAAGTTGTCAATGCTGTTTCATCAAGGTTTACTCCACTGAATCCAATGTCCTGTTCGGTATTATCAGATGATCTTCGCACCCTTATAGCCGCACCGGTATATGTAGTTGATAATTTACGAACACTATAGGCAGCGGTCGCTCCAGGATATGCAGTAAGCAATGACAATGGCACCGGTGTAGGCGGTGTTATTTCACAAGGCAATAGGTCAAATGCAACGACATTGCCTGCTCCGTCATCGAACTGAAGCGGAGAACCTAGGGCGAACGCTCCGTTGATGGTCACTACATATTGGCTGCCGTTCCAAACTGATGATACGGTAATATCGGGACCTAACATTTGAACCAGTGCGTTATACAAGCTTGTCTGGTCATCTATGCTGATACCTCCAAATGATGCAGGGTATGCGCCACCATTGGTGAAATATTCGAAGTATTGAACCACATAACCATAGTCAAATGATGCTTGATAACATGCTGGGTCGCAGCTACCATCAAGATCAGTAACTTTAGTATAGGTAAAAGGAAATTCAATATTGAAAGGGTCAACCACTACAATCGTATCAGGTTGATTTCCAGTGTACCAAAAAACAGCCGTTTCGCTGGTAGTGGTAGGTTGTATAGAAGTGAAAAAGGCATTGGCCACGCTGCCTACTGGCTGACCATTGATGGTGCAACCAACAAAAGTACCTCCGCTTACAAATATTGAATCAATGACCAAGTAATACAAGCAATCCTGTTCACTCGGCAGCAGCCCGATTATCTGTTTACCTACATACGATTTGCAACAGTCAATACTCATTTTTAAGGCAGTTTTGGAGGCACTCGACCTGTCCTCTAATTTCACAAATAAAATCGATAGCTAGGTAGCTGAACCGATAAATTTTCGTTTCGTCAAACAGAATCCCCTTGTTCTCGGCAGCCCATATCGTAACGGCATCGGTATCGTAACCTGTTACAAGGCAGTTGATTTCCTTGGCATCCATCGCCACGGCCGTTGACTGCATATCGGATTGCAGCACCCCGATAAGGTCAGCCGCTAAGATGTCATCGACTAGGGGAGAATCTTCCAGCTGCGACTTGGGAACGGCCACCACCAATCGAAGCGGAAACGTAGCCAGCACCATTCGAGATGAGTCAACGCAGGAGCTTAGGCGCGTGGCGTTACGATCGACCTGAACCGATACGTTGCCGCGCTTACGGATATAAGCCGTGCCGTTTACATCGAAGTTCTGGACATCAACGTAACCTGCTTTCTGACCCTTGTAATACATGGGGCGAAGCGTTCCATCGGTGCGCTGGATTATTTCGGTGTACTCATAAACCGACTGGAAGTAACCAGTCAACTTGAGCTTATTGGCAATATCGCAGAATAGGGTTGTTATCATTTGGTGCTTCCGAATATTTTAGCGAATTCAAATTTAATGTCCTCGATAAAGTTCTCGACCTCCTGATTAGTCAGGGCGAAAATCTTACCGTATTTGGCCTCTAGTCCGTCTCGCTTATCGTTATTAATAGGTCGTTTCAAGCTGACAAAGTATTCATGCGGTCCAGCTTGCTGAGGTGTTGGTACCTTGCCATTTTCGAAGTCTGACTTTAGGTCACCACTAAGCTCTAGGTTAACAAAGCCGCCACCTGAGGGCTTACCTAAGACTGCCTTGTAATCCTTATAAGAATCAAGGTAAACAGTAACGTGAGGTTTACCATTCTTGAATTTGGTTTCTCCAGTCTTACCTTTAGGTGTTCCAAGCTTTGATCCGCCAAATGATTTCTTAGGGTTCAGGTAAATCGGATTGGTTGAATTGTACTGACCAATCTGACCGCCATCAGCGTTGCCACCTTTGGTAAATATCCTTAAAGAAACTTCAGCCAATGAGCCATAAGCAGCCAATCGAAGCGGTACATCGTTGGCCTGAATCTCAGCCAATGCCTGCTTTAGCTTCAAATTGAACTCATCGATTGTCATGGCAGGGATATCTTATGCCTTATAGGTGTATTGCATTGAAAGCAACGATTCACCGGCAGCTGCATGTTACCTAACCAGTTGCTCATGATTTCCTTATACTTGTTCACATAGAACGCATGACGCTCCTTAAGCTGCTCGATGTTGACAGTATGATGGTTTGTAGCTCGCTCGCCTGAGGTGTTATAAGCAGCATCGGCCACCAGAATCTCGGCGGTCTTATAAGCTAGTGGCAAAGCCAAGCTATCGGCATGGGAGCAAATCCAACCCATGTGGTCGCAGGCGATGTCATAAACCACGGACAGGCCAGCGGTATGGTTCAGCCCTAATGTGTTGGCATCGTGGAAAGTTCCATCTACCTCAACACCATAAGCGGAAAGATAAGTATTAGAGCAGCTAATCTTACCGCAGCAAAGGCCCGATTTGATTTGTGTATAATAGGCATCAATTCCAGTGCTATCGTAACCTATGAATATGTTCATCGGCTGCTTGGAGCTGTAATAAGTCTTATGCAGGTAGACCGTGCTAATCTGTCCTGCAACGGTATCGATGTCAATAGTATCAAGTAAAAGGTTCTGTCTTAAGTCCCACACCTCGACAGTCACAGTCGTTGTCTGGTTAATCTGAAGCGATACCTCACCGATTGATACCTTAAAAAACGTATCAGATTGGTTGAAGCTAAGTTGGATGCCTCGGTAATTCGCGCCCGGCTTGAGGACAGTCGAACCGTTATATATACCTAAACGATGCGAATCAACCAGACTTGCAGCGTTGTAATTTCCTTGGAAAAAGTTGTAAATGTTCTGCGACATCTCACGCACGGCATGGTCTACCCTTGCGTTGAAATACTGCTCAGCCGTGCTGTATTGACTTGTTATGAAACTCTCGATATCGTTCAAGCTTACGCCGACATCATCGATATAAATCGAGCTTTTGGGGGCAGGAACGTTACAGAGGTCCCTGACTTGTATAAGGTCTTTGAAACAGTCCATGCTTTAAGATATAAAAAAAGGGAGGGCAAAGTCACCCTCCCCCTTTGATTGGTGATAACTAATATTAAGCGTTGTTAACTCCGATTAAGTTTACGAAGTTCACACCAGCTGATGGACCAGAACAGATCAAGTCAGTTGGCAAAGCAACAAGCTTGGTTGAAGTCTGCATGGTCATGCTGATCTGACCGCAGTTGTTGCTAACGATCAAGTCAACTGGGATGCCGTAGCGAGGAGTGGTCAACGGGATAATCTCGAAATTGCTGGAAGCACCGGAAGCAAGTGGGCTGAAAGAAGCTTCAGTTCCTACGGTGTAAACAAGCAACTGCATGGCTCCAAGTTGAGTCATCAAAGACAAGTTGTTGGAAGCGTAAGCATCAACGATGTAAGGATCCCAGGCAACTACCTTGCCGTAACGACCCATGATACCCATAAGGTCCATGCCATCTACACCGCAGCAACCTACATTCAACAAGTCAGTTGAAAGGTAAAGTTCAGAACCTCCGAAGATTCCAATAGGAGCGCAGTAGCCAGTCTGCTTGGAAGCCAAGTCGATTTCAGGCATGAAGTAAGGGTTTAAAGCAGTGCCGTTTTTAGTGGCTACTTCCTTAACAGCACCAGTTACGTTGGATACATCAGAAGCCCAACCGCCTACCAAAGAAACTGATTCTTCAGCGGTCTTTTGAGCAATCTTCTGCTCAATGGCACCAGCCATAGCGTTCAAACGTGCAGCGATAAAGTCTTGGTTGGAACGGCAGATGTTAGCCAATTCATAAACTGAATATGACTCGCCGTATTTAACCTTTTGGCAAATGTCCATTGAGTATTCAGCGGAGTTGTCACCACCTTGATTGGTAGCGGCACAGTCCAAGTTGCACTCGGTAACCTCTTCTACGTTGGCAACTGGGATACCAGAGTCGTAACGCAGGATTACGGTACGGGTTTTGGCACCACCTGGGTTTACTACCTGGTTGATTCCTGATACGTTCTCAGGGCTGGTAAGCATACCCAAGAAAGCCGAGTCGCGGCCAAGGGTAGCGATATTACAAGTTGTGAAATAGTTGTTAAGCTCAAGCTGCACATCGGGGCAAGCGAGCAAAGTTGATGAACATGACATGGTTTAGTATGGATTAAAGTTTAGAATTATTTGATTTTGCCCTGGTATTGCAGTGGCTGCACAAAGAATCCACACTATTGCAGTGGCACGCACCGAATGCAAATATAATAAAAAAGCCGCGATAATCAGCGGCCTTTTGAACAAGACAAACAAACAGCTTTATTTTGTTGCGCGAGGATGGATGCGCTTGCCCGAAGCCATTGCTGGAGGTTGAGCCGATGGCATTGGTCGTGGGGTACGGTTGTTCATGCCGAACATGGCAGGAGCTTGAGGGGCAGGTTTGCCGGCATGGGGGTTTGTTTCACCCAATCCAAGCTCGTTCACTATCTCTTGGATGGCCTCATCGGCTGGCATGAAGTCACCTGCCTTAACCTTGGACTTGATGCGCTCACCATTGGCGTTCATGGTTACAAGCTGACCGCTATCATCTAGGTCGAACTTTAGGCGGTTCTTAAGGATGGCTTCGAAACCTGCACGCTCGGCCTCGTTGATCTTGGAACGAAGCTTGAGCGATTCCTTGGCCTTGGATAACCTAAAGTCGATTTCCTTATGCTTAATGGTATTGCTTACTTCGAGCTTATACTTTTCGAACTCTTCGCCAGTGCTTTTCCAAGCTGACTTAATATCGTTTTTTTCTTTTTCAATCTTGGCAATTTTAGCTTCGTATTCCTGAAGCCGTTGATCTGACCCGACCGAAGCGGATTTTTTGACATCTTCTAGTTGGTTTAAGAGATTGCCTTTGACCTTGGACAAACCAAGGTTGAATAGCTCCTCGTTTTTCTTTATTGTTTTGGTCTCCTCATCGCTGAACTCAACGCCCTCCTCCTTAAACATTTGGCGAATCTTGGTCATTTGGCTACCCATCACCTTGCCGGTGATTTGGCTAGTCAGGTCAGGGTCTTTGACTACGTTCTCTTTAAGTACAAACTTCTGTTGGAATTGCTCTTTGAACTGGTCGAAGTTCTCAGCTTCGATTCCAGCGAACTCATTCAGCTGCTTCAGGTCTATCATTATTATTTGATTTTGGTTTACGACCTTTTTTCTTTGGTGCTTCGGCGGTCGGTTCTTCCGATGTAAAGGTATCAAGGAACGACTCAGCCGGTGCCGTTGTGTTGTTAGGTGTACTATCTACCTGGGGCTGTTCAATCAGCACCCATTGACCCGATGCCATCCGTAAAGGGTTGTTGTAGATCTGAGGCGGAAGCATGGCAACCCTGCCAGTCTTCATGCTCATTGCTTTCTTTATGTGGTCCATATTGCAAAAATAACCTAAAATGTTATAAATTTATGTTTATAATTGCCTAAAAGTAGCTTTTAATGGATGACAATAATAAGGAAATCAAAGTCTTTTGGCTGATTGTTTCGGGTCTATTGCTAGTGTTTTGGTTTCTTATTTTTAAGACGATACCATGAATCTAGCTTTATTTATCGGTTGTCTGCTGCTGATTGCTTTTGATTTATACAGAACTAGGAATAAGGATTTATAGCCCTAGTAGTTCGGCTTCTGTTTCAGTGGGTTCAAAACCCCACTTTGTAATGGCCTCACGAATCTTTGATTCTGGCACCCTGCGAATAGATACGGGTATTATTGAATGACGGCAGTTGTAACCGCCTGCATAGGAATAGATAGTGCTTGAATTAGTGCCAGGTATCCTACCTGCCCAATCCCCTGCCGTTGATGGCCATTGCTCAATCTCCCGATAGTAAAAATATTCATTATGTCTAGCGGAACAGAACGGCCTAGTTGTTTCGATTTCGCTGCCCGAATAAAAGAACCATTCCGCTTCCAGTTCCTCACTGACCGCACTGGTATAGTTCCTGTCGGCAATGGCAAAGGTGTCGTGAGCTATCTGCCTATTATACTGCAAAAGCTTTCCATCGACCTCATCATCTCCAGTGACAATCGTCTGAAGCTGCCTGACCGTTTCTGTAAATCCTGCGTTGGAACTAATGGCCGTTTCAATGTTCTCACGCACCACATCGGCAAAGCGTTGGTTACCTATTGCGTTAACCATCAAATCTACTGCATTGCGTTGGGTAGTTTTTAGCAATGCCTCAGCAATCGGTCGCGGTGTAAAGCCATCAAAGGCCTTAGCAAATAGCTCATTACTGACCTTGCCTTGCTCAGTCATCTGCGAGGCAAACTCCCGAACTGCCGTGATATATTCCGACTGACTTAATATGTCCTGAACCAATGCCTTGACATCGGATGCCAAGGTCAGGTTAGCTGCGTTTAGAATAATATTGCCAGCCGAATCGACCGAGAGCTGACGAAGTATGTCAACTATTTGAGGGAAAAGCCGTTTCTGCGCCCTTTCAACATCGGTCAAATAAGCATCCGGAACGGTTGTGAGCCGCCGCGTTTTCTCAGCTATCAGCTCACTCAGCGTTGCCATTAGATGCCTGCTACGATGTTACTGACTAGGTTCTGAGCGTTGAATCCGCTAGGTGTTGTCAAGGCAATGGCACCAGATATCTCCTTGGCCTTGGCTATTAACTGCTGAAGCTGGGTGTCGAAGTCCTGCTCAAAGAATGCAGGGTTCTCCATCATCAAGGTATTAACCAGATTAATAGCCGAATCGTGCAGAACGACCTCCCATTTATCTACCAATCCTTTTGATAGCTTCAGGTTAATCTCATCCAAGGTCATTGTAAGCAAGCGGTCGGCTTGGCTAATCAGGTTGAATATCTGCTGGCCTTGGACATCAGGATAATATAGGGTCTGCAAGTATTTATATATGATGGACTGAATCACAAACGGCGGCTGCTTGGCTGCGATGGCTTCGTTAATCTGAGCCAGATAATCCGACTCAAGGTAGAAGTCGTAATTCACAGGTCGTTTAATCACTGGCTTGCGGTAATTCTCGCCGTAGCGCATAAGGCCAATCATATCAATGCACCACTCATACATGTCAAATAGCTGCATGCAGTTCTGTTTGATACCTGCAATCAATGCCTTTTGATCACTGGCCGCCTCGGTTGCTGTGATGCCCTCGCCTCCTTGTACCTTGTTGTTAGTCTTTTTAAGGTGAAGCATCTCATACGCTGCGTTCATGTTATGGGCTATTTCCTCACGCAAGAATCGAGGCGTTTCAGTCGATGGGGCTGCATAGAATATAGCCGAATCTGGGCTGATGTTATCTCCTGCCGTGGTAGATGTCTGCGGCTTGATTAGCAGCGTTCCATAAGGACTGATGCGGTCTTTCATGCCAGTGCCGTTACAATCAGGGCAGAGCGTCTTGGTGCCGTCATGCCTGTAATGGAAACCGCCATCGCAGGTCAGGTTCTCCCCATCAATCCTGATTTGGAACTGGCAAGGGTCACCAATCATTACCCGGTAAGGATAGGTGCAGGTAGGTTTGATTCCACGCAGTAAAGCTGAATCTAACAGCACCTCATCAAGTATGTCGGTAGCATAAAGGAACGGAGACTGCTGCATCATCGTTTCGTCAATCTGAATGCTGATGCCATCCACTCGCTTGACTGGAAGCATATCTGTGGCATGGTTGAACCATTCGATTATCTCGAATTGGTTATCGACTTTCTTGCCTACTTGGATTGCCTTATATATCCATTGGTCATCGAATATCAGAAACACCGCCCCCTCCATGACCATCTTATTATTGTATTCGACCTCACTGCGCTCCTCACTCTCGATGACTGCATATCCCTCATCGAAAGCCAAAACCCTAGTGGTATGGTAAAACTTAGTGTATGGATCAACCAGTTCATCGGGGTTAAGCACCTCTTCGCCATCAATCTCAACCGTATCCAATTCGTGCGGCATGACCGCCACGACTCCCATTGCATCCATCAGCTTTAGTGGAGGCAGGAACATGAAAATGAAGTTATCCAAGCTGCCGTATTCCGGAAATTCGGAATCAAGGTAACGGGCTAAGGTAGTATCGGTGTTAACGTATTGGTCCGCATCGGGAGTGTAGCTTATCGACCAGTTGTTCTCATGGTAGGCACGGCCGTAGGTATCAACCATATCCTTGAATACCTGAAGCGTTGTCTGCTTGTAATTAGCCCTGACATATTCGGCCTCCTTTGGCGTTTGATTCGGAGCAGTCTTTTCAAACAACTCGTAAGGGAAAACCCCTTTCTGAGCGTGAGTTCGTATCTGGTCAAGCCATTTCACCGATAGTCTGTAACCATTGTAATAGTCAGGCAGGTAATTGTCCGAGCTTTGCTGCATCAATGTGATGCCCTTGGACTTGTTGCCTTTGTTGCGGATCGATATTATTGAATCGACCAAATACGAAATCTGCTCAGGAGTTAACATTAGTTTTTTGGTTTGGCGGGCGGTTTTGGCCTAGTCCTAGGTTTGCTTCCTCCGCAGGATGAACATGCTTTCATAGTGTAGTTATATAGGAGTTATTAAAGTCAACCGAAGTACCTGAACCGAGCAAAACTTTCGCAGGTATGGGATAGTCGAATCGGCGTTTTTGGAGCATTCTCCAGTTAGCCAGAACCGATCTATAACCTTTGTAATACCTGCTTTTGAATTCCACATCCTGTTCAAAGTAATAAGAGTAGTGATGATACTTTTGGGGTAAAACCTTGTAACCATGCTGCTCTTCCATGATTGGCGGTTCGTGGCTGATAAACTTCTGTCCATGCCACCACCATAATCGTGTACTAATGCCATCGCCCCAAGATCCTTTCCCCACCAGTTGTCTCCCATCTACATCCTTACAAAGATAGTGATAGAATTGGAAACCTCCAGCCAATTTAATGTCCTTTTGAAGCATACTTTCAGCCCCATCCAAGTCCTCGATAGTCCAATGCTCATCGGCATCGACCTGCCAAAGCCAACCTGGTTCACTGCCCTGGAGCAGTTCGATTGCCTTGTTGACCTGCTCATCCTTGCTTGACCATCCTGTCTGCGATGTGGCGAAAATTACTTTTGTAGGATTTTGACTTGCCAAATTTTGACAAGTCTCAATCGTTCCATCGGTAGATTGCGATGGAGGCCGTATCGAAGTACACCAAGCAGTTGACCCTCCATTACGGCTAAACCCCTCAACAATGACCCACTTGTCAAACATTGAAACCATCCGCTGGGCAAATTCCTTATGCAGCAGATGGTGCTTGCCGTTATAGATTATAGTAAAGGCGTACCTCATTTAATGTAATAGATTCGACTGCCAAAGCCCTGCTCGGTTTGGAACACTAGCTCGCAATCGACCGTCTCCAAGCTCTTACAGGTCTGGTAATGCTTGACATGGTTGGTGTCATCCAAGGCCAAATAAAAGCCAGGGTCAACACGCTCCATCAGATATTTAAACTCCTGCAATCCCATGTGACCGGCACTGTCTAGGATTACCAAATCAGGTTTAAAGTCAAGCTTGGCCAAGGCGAAATGAAGCATATCATCCGCACCCTTAAAGCTTATTTCCTGTTTATAAAGTAGCTCTCGATTATGATCGAGGTGATCAATAACAATGTTATCAGGGACATCGAAAGTAACAGAAGTGGGAATATCGCGACGGCTGACAGATAGACCAAGCAGGAAGTTAATGGGTGTGTTCCTGTGCCTCTTTCTAGCGATTTCGTAATGCCTTGGGTTAACCTCGATAGACCAGACCTGCTCATCTCCCACCAAAGCATCAGCGATGGCTTGAGTAGTACCCTCACCAAGATAGCTGCCTGTTTCAATGATACTTTGAAGCTTTTTAGTGCGGATAAGATGCGTGATGGCATCCTTGAAATCATTGTGAGCGGCCATTCCATGGGGCATCAGATTTTGTGCTATCTGCATCGCATTATTTTTTTTACCTCATCATATTTTTGATTCACTTGTATAATGTCACCATTCACGAACATTATTAAAGTGACCTCATCTCCCTCATCGTTATAGCTGGAATGAAAAGAATAGATATTTTCCAAGCTGACCATGGCCTTGGCTGATGACCGCTTATTGATGCCCATATCCTCAAGCTTCTTATCGGATAGCATTATATCAAACTCGTGCCATAGCATGATGTTTCCAGTTTTTAGTTAGTATGGTGCGGTCCGATTTGGATGGCACCTTGTCGGTAATGTAATAATGTAAATCCGCCTTGACCTCAATAGCATCGACAAAGTTAGACAAGCTTGAGTCAATGCAATGGATTGAAGATGCTTTTTCTAGGACTTTGCGCCAGTCGAAAATCGTATAGTCCTTGACTTTCTGAAACCTGACACTAGGCCCTTGAATGTCCATATCGGCAGCAGTACCATAATCACTAGAGTCATGATAAACGTGATAATCCCCATCAGGATCCAATCCCAGGTCAACAATAAGATTTTGCTCAGCTTGTTCATTTCGTTTGTATATTAAGTTTCTAATTTGACTCAAAGGTACTTCGGCAATCTCATATTTGAACTGCACAAAGCTCTTGCCAGTGCGTTTATACGCCAACCACTTACGATGAATTGGACTAAAAGTGTCCAAACCGAATGACAAGTCAATGACCTTATCTGCTTGATGCTCATACTTTTCAATAGGTATGCAGTAGTAAATATAATCAAAAAGCGAATGGTATTGCTTCGGGCATTGCCAAAAAACTTTGTATCCTTTGTCGGCCCACCACTTAGCAATCGGCAGTACACAGATAATGTCCCCAACCTTGCCAGGTTGATTTATTACGCAAGTCTTTTGCCGCCATCTGCTCGAATCCATCGGAACAACTGGAAGCACTTGACCGGGCAATCTATTACGCTCGGTATAGGTTCTCTTATTGCTGATGTGCAGATGATAGGTCTTAATATCCTTGCTTGGGTTGATCGGGGTCATACCGTTCTGGGCAATCTCGTAAGCCAGTCGGTTGTCACAAGCAGGAACACCCATTATGAAGTCAAGGTTAGCCATTTGCTTGGGTTTGCCTTTCCATATCCATGTGTCCTGAGTCCATTCGTAATCAAACAGCTTAGCTGAGCCATTAGCCATGATATCCCATCGGCTTAGGGCTAACACTTTGCCATCCATCTTAAGCTCCTTAATCCGCTCAATTTCGCTTGTAAAGTAAATATCGGAATTGGCCAATATGTAATAATCGGCCTCATGGTTCTGCATCTCCTTGATAAAGTCTGCAAAGGTCGGACGGTCGTATGGCAGGTTAATCACCTTGTCATGTTCCCATGCCGTACCAAGGTTGACAATTTTGTCAATGCTTTGACAATCAATATTGCGCTGCATTACCTGTTTCAGTTCACGCTGCCTATCTGAATGCTTCTGCTCAAAGTAACTGGTGAACAAAATAACTGTTCCTGGCTGCTTATCTAACTTAACAGAATCGGGGCGATAGTAAACCGGTGGCTTGACTATGGTCTTAGGCGAGCTGATGTTTGCAATC
>Ga0315909_10007494_pt1 | contig 12177 bp, 9 predicted proteins | sample LakEriMetagenome_11_FD_203527 | JGI IMG/M metagenome (GOLD analysis project Ga0315909, IMG submission 203527) | Freshwater fungal communities from buoy surface, Lake Erie, Ohio, United States - Buoy 2 MA125 | ecosystem: Environmental > Aquatic > Freshwater > Lake | place: USA: Lake Erie, Ohio...
TCCGCCCCCTCGATACAGCTGACGACGTTGCCCGCGTCCTGTCTTTGGAGGTCACCTTCGCGATTATCGACGAGTTCGTGCAGATCCCCCGCGCCATCATTGATGCGCTATCGGCTCGTCTTGGACGCTATCCGTCTAAGAAAGATGGTGGGGCGACTAACTTCGGCATGTTTGGCTCGTCCAACCCCGATACAGAAGACAACTGGTGGTACGATTACCTCCACGACGAGACCAAGGTCGAGCAGCACCGCTTCGGCGACACCCCCGAAAGCGTCAAAGCCTACCGGGTCTTGAAGGGCCTTCCCAAGGTCAACGCCCGCTATTTTGTGCAGCCGTCAGGCCTCTCGGAAGAAGCTGAGAACCTCGAGAATCTGCCCCCGAGCTATTACGACAGCGCGATCCAAGGCAAGTCCGAGGCGTGGGTCAAGCAGTTCGTCGAGGCGGAATGGGGTTTCAGCGCCGCGGGGAAGGCGGTCGTGCCAACCTTTAAGCCGGATCTCCATGTACCGAACAAATCTCTTCTTTTTAACCCTCAGCTCCCTCTGGTTTTTGGCTTCGACCCCGGCCTTGGAGGGACCGCCGCCGTCTTCGGCCAGCAGGACCTGTCCGGAAGACTGCTCGTTCTCGGGGAACTCACCACTGCCGGCTATGGCACCCAGCGATTTATCGAAGAACTCCTCCGTCCCTACATTCGTCGGCGTTTCCCTGACGTTCGATTCGACAACATCATCTGCGCCCCCGACCCGGCGGCGAGCAACAGGGCACAGACGGATGAGAAGGCGGTAGTCGATGTCATACGCCGGTATTTTGCTGTCAAATCCGAGACCAATAACCGGCTGCCCCTGCGTTTGGATGCCATTGAGCACTTTACGACGCGCCTTGTTGATGCAGGTCCTGCTCTCCTCGTTTCCGCGCCAGACTGTCCTGAGACTATTCGTGCGCTCAAGGGTGGTTGGCGCTACGCGATGGACCTCAAGAAAGAGATCATGAAGGGCGCTGAGCCCGAGAAGAACGCTTACTCTCATGTCGGGGATGCTTTCGGCTACTTATGCCGTTACTTTCATCGTCAGAGTGAGCGTGAATTGCGCTATTCTTCAATAGCGCGTAAACCTTTCGTGCCGCCGCGGTTTACTTCCGCCGGCTACCACTTCCGCTAAATAGGGGCCAAAAATGGTTGACGCGACCCATTTTGCGACGGCGGAAGCCGAACTCTCACCACCGGACACGTTGGTTGCAAATCCCGAGACGGCCCCTGTCGCGGCGATTGACTCCGACTCCTTGCGCATGGTGGGCATGAAGCTCAACCAGCTGTTCCTGTCGTACGTGTCTGATCGCCGTATCCAAGAGCTGAAATGGACCCGCAACCTCCGCCAGTATCTGGGCCTCTACGATCCCGAGGTCGAGAAGGAGATGTCGGCCAACCGCTCCAAGGCTTATCCGCGCGTGACGCGCGCGAAGGTCATCTCGATTGTCTCGCGGGTGATGCAGCTGATGTTCCCGGGCGACGAGCGCAATTGGGAGCTGAAGGCGAGCCCGTCGCCGGACATGAGCCCTGAGGACGTCCAGCAGGCGATCATGAAGGCGATGCAAAAGGCACAGGAGATGGGCCTGCCGCCGACGCTCGACGACGAGACTATTGAGTACGCCGTTCAGGCGCTGGCCGATGAGCGCGCGGAGGACCTGTCCAAGCTGATCGACGACCAGCTTCAGGAGCTTGGTGGCGACCAGACCCTTGACTACGTGCATCTGGTTCGGAAAGTTGTCTTCTCGGGCGTTCTCTACGGTCTGGGCGTTATGACGGGCCCGTTTGCGCGTCCGTCGAGCAAAACCAAGTGGGAAATGGACCCTTACAGCGGCATGCCAATGCCGACGCAGGTCATCCAGTACAAGCCGATGTACGAGTTTTTGCCGGTCTGGGACTTCTATCCGGACCTGTCCGCGAAGACGTTCCACAACATGGACGGCTATTTTAAGCGTCTGGTCATGTCCCGCGGACAGGTCCGCAAGCTGATGGACCGCACCGACTTTCTGGGCGACCAGATCCGCGAGTACCTCAACCGGACGCCGCGCGGCAACTACAAGCCGCAGCCGTTCGAGACCGAGCTTCGCGCCATGGGCGTGAAAGTGAACGTCAACGAGCAGAAGGCCGAGACGTCCAAGTACGAGATCATCATCTGGAACGGCGTCCTGTCGGGACAGTATCTGTCCATGTGCGGGGTGGAGGTCGATCCGGAGCGTCACGCCGACGATCTTGACGCCGAGATCTGGATGATTGACGGCAACATCATCAAGGCGGATCTGAACCCGTGGCGGAAGCTGGGCGTCGAGGTCAAAACGGTCCACGCCTTCGTGTTCGACGAAGACGACACCAGCCCGGTCGGCAACGGCCTGCCCAACGTCATGCGCGACAGCCAGATGTCCATCGCCGCGGCGACTCGCATGCTGCTCGACAACGCCTCTGTGGTGTGCGGGCCTAACCTCGAGCTGAACACGGACCTGCTCCGAATGGATCAGGACCTCACAAGCGCCAGCGCCTACAAGATCTGGTACCGCGAGGGGATGGGGGCGGACGCCGCGCAGCCGGCGGTCAGGAACCTCACCATCGACAGCCACATCGACGAGCTGCTGAAGATGGTCGACCTGTTCATGAAATTCGCCGACATGGAGACTTTCGTGGGCCCGGCGACGGGTGGCGACATGGAACGGGGGCGGATGCCTTCCGAACCGATGCGCACGGCCGCAGGCGCTTCCATGCTTCGCGGCGACGCGGCGCTGCCCTTCAAGGACATTATCCGGAATTTCGACACGTTCACGCAGAGCGTGATCTACTCGCTGGTGTACTTCAACCGGACGTTCAACCCCGGCCTTGCCCCCGAGGGCGACTTCGATGTTGTGGCGCGCGGCGCGACCAGCCTCATGGCCAAGGAGGTCCGCGGCACCCAGATCGACCAGCTGCTCCAGAACATGCCGGACTTGCAGGCTAAATTGTCGGTCCACACCGACGAGCGGAAATTCGCCGAGGCGCTCTACAAGGTCCGCGATCTGGGTAATCTGCTGGTTTCGCCCGACGAGGCCAAGCGTCGCGAGCAGCAGGCGCAGCAGGCGCAGCAGGCGTCGCAGCAGGCGCAGCAGGCGCTCAACGAGGCCAACGAGCGCAAGCTCTTGTCCGACGCGTACAAGAACATCGCGCAGGGTCAGAAGAACAGCGCCAACGCAGATGCGGAAGCGGTGAACACGATGCTGAACATCCTCGATTCAGGAATGGAGACAAATGATGCAGGCGAGAAGCCCGAAGGTGCTCTTGGAGCGGGAGCTTCAAGCCAGCCTGCACAGTTTGGAAATCCAGAAGGTGCTTGAGTTCCTCCGCTACGAGTTGGAGGGGGTCAAGGACCAGATGGTGAGGTGCGATCCGCTCGATTTTGAGCGGTTGCAAGGTAAGGCTCAGGCGTACGAGGGGCTCATCAAAGCGATGACACGCCCGAGCCTTGCATCAATCAAGGAGCCTAACGCATGATCGGGAACGATGAAGTTACGAACGAAACCCCCACTGATGCTGTACTGGAGAGCCCTCCTGCCGAGGCACCCGTTCCAGAGCCCGCAGCTGCCCCTGAGGACGCCTTTGCCGCCGCTTTCGACCGGATGACGGCACCGGGCGAGGAGCCCCGTGAGGAGATCCCGGCCCCGACTGAAACGGCCGCTGCGGCTCCTGAGGAGCCCACATCTCCGCTCGTAGAAGAACCTACATCTCCGTCGGAGCCGGAAGAGCCCAGACTGTCGGACGAAGAAATTCTGTCGCGGTTTGCAGATCTTGTGAAAGGTCAGCCGCAGCAGAGTGCCCCTCCGCCGCCCCCTCCGCCCCAGCAACAGCCGGAACAGCCTCAGTATTATTCTCCGGAAGACATTGAGGTCCTCAAGAAATACGAGGAAGAGTGGCCGGATGTAGCCAAAGCCGAGGCTCTGCGCCGCGCGGCTGAGTATAAACAGCTTGTTGGCTACGTCTTCCAAGAAGTCGCCAAGGAGTTCTCGCCGCTGGTCGATCAGCTCCAGTCTTTGGCGACCCGAACACACTTGTCTGATCTTCAGACAACTGTTCCCGACTACGCGGATGTTCGCGAAAAAGTCATCGACTGGGCTCAGAACCAACCACCGTATTTACGTGCAGCGTATAACCATGTTATACAACACGGAACGGTGGATGAGGTTTCTGACCTCATCACGCGGTTTAGAACGGAGACGCAGGTTGCAACGCCTGCACCGTCTCAGCCGCGCAAAGCCAGAACACCTGACCTGCCTCCAGCCACCAAGCAAGCGGTGGCGGCTCTGGCCCCAGTCAGTTCAAAGCGTTCCGCGGTGATTCAAGGCGTCGACTCGGCAGATTTCGACTCGGCCTTTGAGACATTCGCGAACCGTCGAGCAAGCTAGGAGCTAGATAAATGTCCACGATTACGTCTTATGGTGACATCTCACCCGCGATTGCAGCGTACAGCGTCGTCCGTATGCTCGAACGCGCCATGCCGTATCTTCACCTCGAGAAGTTCGGCCAGACCTACCCGCTGCCCACGAACAGCACGCAGACGGCGAAGTTCCGCCGCTACTTCCTGTCGGGCGCTGGCGGCACGGCCGGCACGACCACCCCGGGCTCCAACTTCTACATCCCGCTGGCGACCACGCCGCTGGTTGAAGGCGTGACCCCGGCTGGCTCGCGCCTCGCCAATCAGGACTACACCGTTACGCTTAACCAGTACGGCGATTACGTGACCATCACGGACGTCGTGCAGGATACGCACACGGACCCGGTCCTCCAGCAGACCACGGATATTCTCGGCGAGCAGTGCGCTGTTACCGTCGAAACTCTCCGCTACAACGTGCTTAAGGCGGGCACCAACGCGTTCTACGCGAACAAGGTCGCCAACCGCACGCTGCTGGCTGCGGCTCTGACCCTCGACGATCAGCGTCGCGTGACGACGGCTCTTAACCGCCAGAACGCGAAGAAGATCACGCAGGTCGTCGCCTCGACCGCTTCGTTCAATACGAAGTCGGTGGAAGCCAGCTACATGGCGGTCTGCCATCCGGACCTCGAGACCGACATCCGCAAGATGACGGGCTTCAAGCCGGTTGCCGACTACGGCCCGCACACCTCGCCGTTTGAAGGCGAAATTGGCTCGATTGAGCAGGTTCGTTACCTGACGTCGACCGTTCTCGTCCCGTGGGCGGATGCCGCGACCGCTGGCGGCGCTTCGACGTCGTCCTTCCGTTCGACGGCTGGCAGCTATCCGGACGTCTATCCGATCCTGATTTTCGGCCGTGACGCGTATGGCATCGTGCCCCTCAAGGGCAAGTCGTCCATGACGCCGATGGTCGTGAATCCGAAGCCGGCCCCGGGCGACCCGCTCGCTCAGCGCGGCACGGTCGGCTGGAAGCTGTGGACCTCCACGGTCATCCTGCAGGAGCTGTTCATGGCTCGTCTCGAGACGCTCTGCACGGCCTAACGGTTGGACATGGCCGGGGCCTCTGCGTGAGTACGCCCCGGTCCTCATCCCCAGTTTCTTAGGAGATCAACATGGCTACGGTTACCATCGCTTCCCGTTCGGGCGGCGTTCTCAACACGGCTTCGGGCTCGTTCACGTCGGACAACGCCGCGCAGGTCATCAACCTCGGCTTCAAGCCGGCGTGGATGAAGGTCATCAACGAGACCGACACCATCACGTGGGAAGTGCTTGTTGCTTCGTCCTCGACGAAAGTCGTCAAGACGACCAGCAGCGCCACGTCAATCGACACTGGTTCCGCCATTGTCATCAACAGCGACGGCACGGTGACTCTGTCCGCTACGGCGGTCGGTAACTCCAAGGTCATCACCTTCGTCGCGTTCGCCTAACAAGGAGAAGCGACAATGGCTTTGCAGGCAATCGACACCACCGGCAACGAGTCGATGGATCTGACGCTCGCCAAAATTCAGGCGATGCTTACCGAACTGTACGCCTCGGACGCCGCAAACGTTCCGGCTACGGACTCGGGCGTTGTGACCTCGGCGTCGCTGACCACCGCTGCCGGCGCTACCGCGTCGATCAGCATCACGGACGCGTCGATCACCGCGACCAGCAAGGTGTTTGCGGCCGTCTTCAACGGCACGAACTCCGCTGGCTCCCCGGCGATCACGACTGTCACCCCGGGCCTCGGCGCGGCGACGGTTGTCGTTCAGAACATCCACGCGTCGGCGGCTCTCAACGGCACGTTGAAGGTCAACTACTTCGTGGTTGTCTAACTCACTCTCGCCCCGTACGCGGGGCGAGTTTTCTTTTGATCGGGAAAGAAACACATGGACGATACAGATCTTTTTGACGACAACCTCTCTGAAGCTCCGAAGGCCAAGCGTGGGCGCGCGAAGGCTCCTGTCATCGAGGCGGTGAAGGAAGCAAAGAAGAAGGTCAAAATCCTCGTCGAGGAAAATGACGACATCCCGCCGACTGGCCTGCCCATTGGCCACAACGGCACCGCGTATGTCATCAAGCCGGGCGAACCCGTCGAGGTTCCCCAGTTCATTCTTGACATCCTCGACAATGCGGTGATGAGTGTTCCTGTCACCGATCCAGCGACGAAACAGGTTGTAGGCTATCGCGAGCGTTTGCGGTATTCTTATCGTCGTCTCTGACATGAGGGGGTGCCCGAATGACGCTGCAGGAGCTGCTCGACGAGCTTAAGCTCAACATCTTGCACGACCGCAGCGACCGTGTGGATGGCACCCCTGACTATCTTTGGTCGGATGAGACCCTCATTCGCTACATTGATCAGGCGTACCGGCGCTTTGCGCGCCGGTCGCTTTGCATCCGCGATAACTCCATGACCGTGAGCCTGCAGGCGGGGGTCAGCGAGTACACGCTGGAATCCTCTGTCCTTGGCATCATCTCCGCCAAATACACTGGCGACATCGCTGATTTGGCCCGGGCGGGCCACGCGCAGTTCGACACCTACCGGATGCCGGACAGCTATTTCTTTGATCCGTCTCAGCTTTCGTCCATGCCGCCCGGCAAGCCGCTGGCGTACTCGACCGACGAGGCGCTGGGCGCGGACGACAACGACTCGACGGCGGCGGTGGTTCTGCGGATCTTCCCGACGCCGTCCGCGGAGTACGTGCAGCCCCTTCGCTTGCGCGTCGTCCGAATGCCGTTAGAGCACCTAACCTCAGCGAACATGTCCGCTATACCGGAGATCCCTGAGGACCATCACCTCGAGATGTTGGACTGGGCCGCGTATCTGGCGCTCCGGATCGTCGATGTAGACGGCGGCATGCCGGCGCTGGCCGACAAATTCAAGGCGACGTTCGAGGAGAGCATCGCCCTTGCCCGTAACAACACCATGCGGAAGTTGTTTACCCCACTACAGTGGGGCTTCGGCCGCAACGCCTTCTCGTGGGAGCGCTAAATGGCTGATCGTCGTCTCGATGCTTTCAACGCTCCGGATCTGGCGCGCTTGGGAGACATGATCTCTAGCGGCCAAGACTTTGATATGGCGAGGAATCCCGGCAACATGGGCCCTGCGCGTCTGGGCAATGCGGAGATGCCGTATTACGGCGCGGGGACTCCGGTCGCTTCTCGCGGCGGCGCGGTCAACGCGATTGGCGGTGCGATTCGCATGCCCCCGGTTGAGGAATTTCCGGCATCTAGCTTTCCGCAGCCGAACCAGTTCATGGGTCAGGGCCGCGCTCCGGTGCCGAGGAACCCGTCGTTTGACGACAAGATGCTTGAGTTCAAGCGCCGTAATCCGGCGTCGGCAGGCCCCAATCGTGGCCCCAATGGCGCTGGTGTGCGTCTTCCCGGCGGCGTGTCAATGGACTCCGTTTATAATCCGCCGGATGTGGCTGGTCCGATGTCGGGCGCTGGCGGGGGTGGCACGCGCGATCTGCATGGAGCACCGATTGGTCCGGAATTAACGCCCGGCGGTCGTGTCGGCATGGCGGTTCGTGGCGCGACACTTCCGCTGCTGGGCGAAGCCCTTAGCGGCTACAACAACATGCAGGCGGTTAGAAATCCTCGCACGTTGGGCGACAAGTTTATCCAAGACGCGTATCAGAATCCGTCTTTGCGGGGTGGCGCGGGTCTGGGCCAGTTTATCGGTGAGGCGCTCAACACCGTTGGCGGTCCAATGCAGACGATGCGTGAGATCGCTCATGCCGGCGCACCGGCCATGAGTCAGGCCAGCCGCGCGTTTGATCGTGGTCGTCCGCTCGAGGCGGCGGTGGATGTTGGCCGCGCCGCGTATGATGTTGGCAGGTCGGCGCTGGTTGATCACGGCGCAAAGCCGCTTCTAGGCGCGCTTGCAGGTGTCGGCGACCAGATTTACAACGCCTTCAATCCGCAGCCCGCGGGCCCCCCGATGTCCGCCGCGCCGATTGCGTTGGACGGTCAAGGCAACTTCTCTCGCGCTCCGACCAATCAGGCGGAGTACGATCAGATGATGGCCATGAAGTACGGTCCGAACCGTCAACAGGCTGGCGCGGAGGGCTCGGCTGATTCGCCGTTTCCGGCGCAGGATCGCCCGCGCGGTGGCCGCGGGATGGCTGCACCTACGCGCCCGCGCGAAAGCGCCGAGTCTTATGCGGCCCGCGCTCAAGCCGAGATTGACCGCCGTCGTCCGGAGCGCGAAGCCACCAACCGTGAAGCCGCGGAGCGGTATGCGCTCTTTCACCCGAAAGAGCAGGGGCAAGATAAAATCCTATCCAACATGGGCCACCTGCTGCAGGGCACCGGCTCGCTCGAGCACTCGCGCGCGCAGGCCCGCGAGCTGCCGCGGCAGACTGACATCAGCCTACGTAACGCAATGGCCAACGAGCTGAACGCCAAGCGTCCGCAAAAGGTTGATCCGCTGAAAGCGGAACAAGCGCGAATGGAGCGTCATCTCAACGACCTCTACCAGCAGGATGAAGCCCGTCTAGGCGTCGATGCTGCGCAGGCGCTCTACGCCAAGCGGAGGAAGGCGGCGTTTGGCACCCGCGAGACGCAGACTCGCGACAATACGCTTGAAGATCGTATGGACCAGATCGAGGTTAAATAAGCGCGGATGGCTTCGGACTTACGTTTTCCTGACGCGACTGACCTGTACGACGACTACGATCAGTCGCCGATGCCGGTGCTTGATCCGAACACTTTACCCAAGTTTCAGATCCAGCAGCCTCAACCGCGCGGCGGGCTTCTCGGGAACGCGATCAACGCAGGCTATTACGATCTCACCAACTCGTATGCCAATGCGGCGTCCGCCTATCAGGCTGCGCAGGGCAATATCCCTGCGGCTAACGCTGCGGCAGAATACGGTCGTCAGCAGGCTCAGGCTGGTGAACCGTACCGTGATCAGGCGCTCGAGACGGCTCCGTGGAATCCCGGCGGCAGCTGGTGGAATTTGCCGCGACAGATCCCGTATCAGATCGCTAAACAGATCCCAAATGTCGGTGCGACGCTTGCGGGAGCCGGTGTAGGCGCACTTGCAGGCGCACCTCTTGGACCTGTTGGCTCTGCGGTTGGCGGCGCGCTCGGCGCATTTGGTGCGACTTATCCTCAGTCTGTTGGTTCGATTTACGGCGAGGCGCTTGAGAAAAGCGGCGGGCAGGCTAACCCTGAGGCGGCGAAAGAAGCCGGCTTGTATGGCGTCCCGCACGCGCTCCTCGACACCGGCTCGTCGCTGCTCCCCGTCGGCATGTTCGGCAAGGCGGCGGCTAAAGCTGGTGAGATGACCGTCACGCAAGCGGCCAAGACGGTCCTTGCCGACACCGCCAAAGAGGCACTGACTGAAGGCGCGACTGAGGGCGCGCAGCGCCTGATTGAGCTGACGCAACGCCCTGACATGACGGTTGGCCAGAAGGCCAACAGCTTTGTCGAGAACGCGTTCTTTGGCTCGATAGCCGGTGGCGGCATGGGCGGTGTCGCTTCGTCGGCGGGCACCGCGACTAGCCAAGTGATGCGGGCGCTCCGTCAGGTCCCGGCGGATCAAACCAACAAAGAAGACATTATTGCTGCGACGTCGTCCGCGGCTCCGACGCAGGGCGATCAGCAGCGCGCCGCGCAGGCTGCGCAAGAGCAAGCTGCGCAGGCGCAGGAACAGCAGGCTCAAGCCGTTCAGCAGCCTCAGGTTGAGGGCGAGGTCAGCTTTGCCCCGCCTGAGCAGCAACAGCCGCCGCAGCAGCCGCGCGAATATTACTCTCCGAACCGCCCGTTGCAGGGGCGGACCGATGAGCAGCTGGCGTCCGTGCTTGAGCAGGCGACTCAGCTAGGCGACACTGGGTTGGCGAACGCAATCCAGCAGGAGCAGGAGTTCCGCGCGACCGAGAGCCGCGTGCAGACCGATCTGCGCCAGCAGGTCCGCGATGAGGCGGAGCAGGCGCGCAATGAAGCTGCACGCAGCACGATTTTGAACAGCGCCGGTCTCACGACCGCGAAAGAGCGTAATTTGCCGGCGTTCAATTATGCCGACGATATGGTGCTGGCTGATCAGGTTCAAGAGGAGCTGAAGAAAGAGAAGCCGTCCGAGCCAATTAAGAAGCTGGCCTCGTACCTCGGCCTACTCGATGAGGGATACAAGCCTCACGATCTCGGCACTCGGCTTTCGCTCGCGCAAGAAGCGTTGGACAAGGCCCCGACTGATCAGGACCGGTACACGGTCTCCAAGCACCTTGAGACGCTGTCGCGCCAGTTCGACCTGCAGCAGCGCATGGCCGACCGCGAGAAGCCGGCTGAGGTGCCAAGAGACGCGCAGATGATGGTGCAGGACGCTCTCGAGCAGCGCCTCGCGCAAAGTTCGTATAGCGCGGCCAAGAAAAAGAAACTCGCTGCCGGCGTCGAGCAGCGTCTGAACAACGGCATCGAGCCCGTTCGCGAAGGCCCGAACAAAGAAGGCTGGCGACTCGCTAATGAGATTCTGTCGAGGCAGGAGCAGCCGTCTGAGTCTGCAGGCCGGACTGAGGCCCCCGCCGCTCAGCCGACAAAGCTATCTGACGCCGCCGAACAGCTGCTCGAGTCCACCAAGGATCAGGAGCTGCCGACGGTTATGATGAACGGCCGCATTCGCCAGATTTTCCAGAGCGAAGGCGTCTATGACCCCAATCTCAGCGGCGGCGAAATGATTCAACGCCTGCGCGAGAAGCAAGCAGGAGATACAAATGGCCAAAGCCCCAATGCCGCGTTTGGCGGAAATGATGTCGGGAATGTCGGGAATGTCCAAGGGAGCCCCGCCGGCCCCGCCGTCCAAGGGAGCGCCCCCGTCCAAGGGCAAGGCCCCGCCGCCCAAGGGCAACCCGTTCGCCAAGGGCAAGGGCAAGGCCCCGCCGCCCAAGGGCAAGGCTCCGCCGTCCAAGGGCAACCCGTTCGCCAAGAAGGCGTCTGGACCGGCGGCGGACAAAGCCAAAAAGTCACCGTTTCCCCCGAAGTAAGGAAACTGGGGAATGGCAAGGAGGTCCGTAAGGTCACCACCGAGAGGGGCAAGACCTACTACGTTCCGGCGGACCAAGTGTCTACTGGCGGACCTTCTGCGGCCCCTGTTTCGGCGCGTATCGACTCTACCACTCCTACCCCGGCCCCGGCGGTGGACACGTCTGCCCCGGGGGTTCGCCCTTCTGCTCCCGGGACGCGGGGGGAGTCCGTGACGCCCGAGACCTCCTCAGCTCCCCGATCCGTGGCAGAGATGTCGCGTAAAGTTGAAGAGACGTTAAAGGAAGTCACGGGCTCCCTAAGAACCGGCGACACTTGGAACAAGCTTAAAGACTTGGTCCAGAAGGGGGCGCTGTATGTTGGCTCTCTTGACCACATTGACGAGGTGTGGGGTAAGCTGATTCCAGAAGTGTCTAAGTACCGTGCCGCCAACAAAATGAATGAGACGGTCCGCATGCGTAATGCGGCGACTCAGATGCCGGTGTTCGAGGAGTTCGACAAGCTTTCCAAGGCTCAGCAGAAGGCCATTCAGGATATTCTCAACGCTGAGGCAGAGCACCGCGTTCTTGGTCTCGAGCCAAACTGGTTTGACGCGCATGAGCACATCATCGAGGACCCCTCGTTAACCAAGTCGCAGAAGGACAGGCTAAGGGACATACATCGTCGTTTGCGCGACGCGCGCCGCACAATGGGCAGCTCCAAGCAGGCCAGAGACGTCTACGACGCGGAGCACGCGCTCAACGACGCCAGCATGCACGAATGGAAC
>Ga0315909_10007495_pt1 | contig 12176 bp, 11 predicted proteins | sample LakEriMetagenome_11_FD_203527 | JGI IMG/M metagenome (GOLD analysis project Ga0315909, IMG submission 203527) | Freshwater fungal communities from buoy surface, Lake Erie, Ohio, United States - Buoy 2 MA125 | ecosystem: Environmental > Aquatic > Freshwater > Lake | place: USA: Lake Erie, Ohio...
CGAAGAGTCGCTCGGGCGCGCCGGCGTAGTAGGCCAGCACGTCGCGGACATTGCCCGCCTCCCAGCGGGCATTGCCGATGGTGTGGCCGGAGTTGGCGACCTCGAGCTGAGCCAGCTCCTCGAGGTGGTCATCGACCACCTGGCTGAAGCGCCGGAGAAGTCGAGCGCGGTCACCCGGTGACACCGCACGCCACGCGGGGAAGGCAGCGTGCGCGCGCGAGATGAGTGCGTCGACGGCGTCGACGGGTGTCGGGGCGATGTCAGCGATCTGGGCCCCCGTGACGGGGCTGATGACGGCGGTCACAGTCGCTCGAACCCCCGGTAGCGCTCCCAATCGGTCACAGCACGGCCGAATGCCTCCAACTCCACGCGGCCCATCCTGGCGTAGTGGGCCTGCACCTCCTCGCCGAAGGTCTGACGCACCCAGTCCGACTCCTCCCAGAGCTGCACCGCCCGGGCGAGGCTGTCAGGCACACGGGCTGCATCGGCGACGTAGGCATTGCCTTCGAAGGCCGGCTCAAGCTCCAGACCCCGCTCAATGCCGTCGAGGCCCGCCGCGATGATGCCGGCGGTCGCGAGGTAGGGGTTTACGTCGCCCCCCGGGACGCGATTCTCCAGGCGCAACGAGGCACCATGGCCGACGAGACGCAGTGCGCACGTGCGATTGTCGCGACCCCACTTGATCGCCGTCGGTGCGAAGGAGCCCTCGACGTAGCGCTTGTAGGAGTTGATCTGGGGGGCGAAGAGGAGCGTGAGCTCCTCGAGGTGCGCGAGCTGGCCGGCGATGAAGGACCGACCAAGCGCGGACATGCCGTCGGTAGCGGCATCGTCGGCCATCACCATCGATCCGTCGAGTCCGCGGAAGGACAGGTGGATGTGGCAGGAGTTGCCCTCGCGCTCGTTGTACTTCGCCATGAAGGTGAGCGAGATATCCTCCTGCGCCGCGATCTCCTTTGCACCCGTCTTGTAGATCGTGTGGCGATCGCAGGTGACAACCGCCTCGTTGTACTTGAAGGCGATCTCATGCTGACCGAAGTTGCACTCGCCCTTGGCGCTCTCCACTTCGAGGCCGGCACCGGCCATGCCCAGGCGGATACGCCGCAGCAGCGGCTCGACTCGGGCGCCACCGAGGATGGAGTAGTCGACGTTGTAGAGGTTGGCGGGCGTGAGATCGCGGTAGCCGGCCTCCCACGCCTCCTCGTAACTGTCGAGGAAGACGATGAACTCGAGTTCCGTCCCGACGTACGCCGCCATCCCCGCATCGGCCAGTCGCGCCGTCTGCCGCTTGAGCACCTGGCGGGGTGACGCGACGACGTCCGCGCCACTCTCCCAGAGGACGTCGCAGAGGACTCCGACCGCTCCCTCCTGCCAAGGGATGCGGTGCAGGGTGGACAGGTCCGGTCGCATCACCATGTCGCCGTAGCCTGAATCCCACGACGACATGGCGTAGCCCGAGACGGTGTTCATGTCGATGTCCACCGCGAGGAGGTAGTTGCAACCCTCCGTGCCATGGGCGAGCGTGTCATGGACGAAGTGGTCCGCGTGGATGCGCTTGCCTTGCATGCGGCCCTGCATGTCCGTGATGCCGACGACCACCGTGTCGATGAGGCCTTCGTCGACCTCACGTCGCAGGGTGTCGACGTCCAGGGGCACCGGACGAGCCATGACGACCTCCCGTGTCGAGCACGAATCCGGACGGAAAAGGTCCGGGGCGAGGGTTGGCCCCTCGCCCCGGACCCTACTCAGGATCCGTGAGTCATTCCTTAGGTGGGAAGAACTCCTCCGCGCCTGACTCCTCAAGGGTCTCGACGACGTCGTAACCCTCCGTCTCAGGATGCCCGTGGACGCCGCCCGAGATGGCGTACTCCTCCTCCGGTGAGAGCACCAGTCGCTTGCGACCGAAGATGGCGAAGAGCAGGAGCCCGATGACATAGACGACCGCGACCCACACCACGACCGCCCGGTAGTCCGCATTGAACGGCATGAGGATGAGCGTGACCAGGGCGATGATCCCCGCGATGAGCGCACCCACGATGCCCACCGGACTGCGGTAGGGACGCGACACGTTGGGGAACTTCCGGCGCAGGATGAGGAAGGCGACCATCTGGAGGATGTAGGCGATCACCGCTCCGAATACGGCGATCAGCAGAAGTGCGTTCGCCGCATTGACATACGGTGCCTCTTCCCCGCCGTACGCGAGGGCGCCGAGACCGAAGATGAGCCCGACGCCCACGACGGCACTCGCGATGAGTGCGACATAGGGCGTCTTGCGCGCACCCGTGAGCGACAGGAACTTCGGGTAGTACCCCGCACGGGAGAGCGAATAGACATTGCGCCCGGCGGCAAACATGATGCCCTGGAAGGACGCGATGAGTCCGGCGAGGGCCATGAGCGACAGCAGGGCCGCGATATCGCTGTTCGGGAAGATAGCGCGGAAACCGTCAAGGATCGGTTCACCGCTCTCCGAGATCGCGGCGGCTCCCAGCACGCCGGGATTGAGAATGAGGACCAGCAGAGCTGTGACAAGCAGCGTGAACATGCCGGCTATGGAGCCTCGCGGGATGTCCTTGGCCGGGTCGTGGGTCTCCTCGGCTGCGAGAGGAAGTTCCTCAATGCCAAGGAAGAACCAGATGGCGAAGGGCAGGGCGAGGAAGATCCCCAGGAAACCGTAGGGCAAGAAGGTGCTCCCGCCCGCTTCAGGGACGATGTCGAAAAGGTTGTCGACGCTGAACTTCCCCGAGAAGAGAGCCGCGATGAAGAAGATCGCCAGGACCCCCAGGGAGATGATGGCGATGATAAAGGCGAATCGGAAGGACGCCGCCGCGCCCGCGGTGTTGAGCGCCACGAAGATGACGTAGATGATGACGACCCAGAGGAGGATCGGCAAGGAGATGTCGAAGAGCTCTACGAAGATGGCGTCGGCGTAGAGAGCCGCAAAGGTTCCCACCACCGCGGTCGTGATGACGTACTCGACCGTCTCAGCAAATCCGGTGATGAACCCTCCCCACGGGCCCATCGCAGAGCGGGCAAACGAATAGGCGCCACCGGTGTGCGGCATCGCCGCACTCATCTCCGCGATGCTGTAGATCATGAGCACGTACATCAGGCCGATGACGAGAGTGGCGATGAGCATGCCACCCCAGCCAGCGTTGCCGATGCCGAAGTTCCAGCCGGAGAAGTCGCCGGAAATGACCGCCGCGACACCTAATCCCCAGAGCGCTCCCGCTCCGGCGTAGCGCTTGAGTCCGCGCTTCTCGAAGTATTCCGCGCCCGCGTGCGTGTATTGCACGCCGGAAACAGACATGTTCTTGTCCACCGCACCTCCTCGAGGTCTGCAGGGCCGAGGGGCCCTGCCCCTGCGGGAAGGGTAGGGACAGGAGGGGGCGCTGTCCGCTAGATCGCCGAGGACACGCGGGCGAATCTGTCCAGCCAGAGCCCCGCAACGACATCGGGATGCTCCATCTGCGCCACATGGCCACAGTCGTCGAGGAGCACCACCTCGGCATCAGGGAACTCACGTGCCGCTCGTGCCGCACCGCGGGCATCGACGAGTACGTCGTCCTCGCCATAGATCGCCAGGACGGGCTGGCGCACTTGCCGCGCCAGGCGCCACGGCCGGCGCGACCCGCGATCGGCGAAGGTGGCGAGAAGCCCGCGTAGCGAGCGAAGGAAGGCATCGGAGGCGTAGGGAAGGGCATCGCGATCGGCCGTCTCGGAGACGAGGGCCGCACGCAATGCGTCGGGGATACGCCGAGGATCGGTCGTGCAGGCATCCAGGGTTGCTTGGACGCGCTGCTCCACGGAGACCGATGCGTAGCGCCGGACGAGGGACTCCCCCACGCCCGGAATGGCGACGACGGGAAGGTGTGCATTGCCTCGCCCGACACGCACGGACGGAAGCGCAGGCGACACGAGCGTGAGCGACGAGACGAGATCCGGGCGCGAAGCGGCCAACTGCACAGCGACGGCGCCACCCATGGAGTTGCCCATCACGTGCACCGGGCCCGCGATATCGCGACGACCACGCCACTCCTCGATCACCGCAGCGACAGCCCGAGCGTGTCCCCGTGGCGAGTAGTCCCCGTCACGGGGAGGGGGTGACATGCCGAAGCCGGGCAGGTCGAGCGCCAGGGACGCCGCCTGCTCGTCGAGGCGCTCCATGAGCGGAACCCAATTGAGGCTGGACCCCCCCAGGCCATGGACGAGCACGACGGGCGCGGATCCCTCGCCCGATTCGCGCACGTGGATCTCGCCGACAGGGAGCGGCCAGCGCTCCGCCTGGGGTATCGCCACCCCCCTATGGGACCACGGGAAGCAGGTGGAGCCCGACAGGGGAGGCTGCGCCAGCACTAGCATGCATGCGTGACCGAGGCGGACGACTCGCGCCCCGGCGCCCTTGCCCGGCTTCCGCGGGAGGAGCGCCGCGCGCAGGTCCTGAGTGCGGCGCGTGAGGTCTTCGTCGCCCAGGGCTATCACACCGCCGCGATGGATGACATCGCCGAGCGCGCCGGTGTGAGCAAGCCGGTCCTCTACCAGCACTTCCCGGGCAAGCTCGATCTCTACGTCGCACTGCTTGACGACGGCATCGCCGTGCTCCTGGAAACGCTCGGAGCAGCACTCGAAGCCACAACGGACAACAAGCAGCGCGTGCGCGGTGCTGTCGCGGCGTACTTCGCCTTCGTCGACGACCCCGACGGTGCCTACCGACTGGTCTTCGAGAGCGACCTCACCAATGAGCCCGCCGTGCGCTATCGCGTCGAGGCCGCCGACGACGCATGCTCGCTCATGCTCGGTCGAGTCATCGCGGAAGACACCGGGCTCTCCAACTCGCAGGCCGAGCTCCTCGCATCAGGACTGCTGGGCATGGCACAGATCGCCGCGCGGCGCTGGCTTCGCGAGGAGCCGCGCATGGCGCGGGAGGCCGCGGTCGACCTCATCGCCGGCCTCGGCTGGCGCGGCATCGGTGGATTCCCGCTGTCTCACCCGCCGACGGCGTAGGTCGCCTCGCGCGTTAGCCTGTTCGCAAAGGAGGATCCGTGGAGATCAAGATCGGCGTTCAGCAGACCGCACGCGAGATCGTGCTCGAGTCCGACCAGACCCCCCAGGACATCGACGCCGCGGTGCGCGCAGCCATCGCGGACGGCGGGATCCTCAGCCTCGACGACGACAAGGGGCGGCGCGTGATCGTGCCTGCTGACCGGATCGCCTACGTGGAGATCAGTTCGGCGACCTCCCGCCGCGTGGGCTTCGGCGCCTGATCCGATCAGGCTGTCAAGACGACAGTCCCAGGGCCCGCATTCGACGTGAGTGCTCATCGGTGAGCCTCGACAGCATCGATGCGATCGCCGTGAGATCCATGCCACCTTCCTGCGCGCCCACCTCTCCGATGAGCAAAGACGTAAGGGCGTCGCGTTCAGTGGCGACGTGCTGCGCCTGCGAAAGCGCCTCGCCCACAAGACGCCTGGCCCATAGTGCAAGCCGCCCTTCGACCCGCGGGTCGGCCGCGATGGCAGCCCTGACGCGATCGACGACGAACGCGGACTGGCCAAGGTCCTCGCAGACTTCGAGCACGAGCGCCTGGGTCTCGGGATCGAGATAGGCCGCGATCTCGCGGTAGAAGTCGACGCCGATCCCATCGCCGACGTAGGCCTTGACCAAGCCCTCGAGCCAGTCGCTGGGGGCGGTCATCTCATGGAAGCGCTCAAGGGGTGCGCGGAAGGGCTGCATCGCCTCGGCGGGATCTGCGCCGATCTCGACAAGTCGATCACGCAGGCGGGAGAAGTGCCGGAACTCCGCCGCCGCCATGGCTGCCAGCTGGGCTTCGTCCTCGATGGTGGGCGCGAGCGCGGCGTCTGCAGCGAGCCTCTCAAAGGCCATGAGTTCGCCGTAGGCGAGCACCCCCAGGAGATCTACGACGGCGGCGCGGTAGTCACCACTCGTGATGAGCGCGTCATCACCGTGCGATGCCATGACCGAAGGCTAGTGCCCGCGGGGTAGCATGGGTTCATCGCGTGAGCGAAGCGGGCGCCCGACCGGGCCCCCGAGGGGCGTGAGCCCCATCCGCCCCCCGTGTGTGGCGCCCCCGATGAGGATCGGGTGCGGTGCCCGCGGATTTGCACCGGAGCACAACATGACCGATTCACTGACCGCTGAGCCGGCACTCGCCGAGACAGCACCTCTCCCGCCGACCTTCGCCGAGTTGGGAGCGTCGCCGGAAATCGTGGCCTCGCTGGCCTCAGCCGGGATCGAGCGCGCCTTCCCCATCCAGGCGATGACCCTGCCCCTCGCCCTCGAGGGCCGGGATCTCATCGGGCAGGCCAAGACCGGCACGGGCAAGACCCTCGGATTCGGCATCCCCCTCCTCCAGCGGGTGACGCGCGACGATGCACCGGGTGCTGCGCCGCAGGCCCTCGTCGTCGTCCCCACACGCGAACTGTGCGTGCAGGTCGCCGGAGATCTTGAGCAGGCGGGCGCCCGCCAAGGAGCCCGAGTGCTCAGCGTCTACGGCGGCCGCTCCTACGAGCCCCAGATCGAGGCGCTCACGCGGGGCGTCGAGGTCGTTGTCGGTACGCCGGGTCGCCTCATCGACCTTGCCCAGCGCCGCTCGCTCGACCTGTCGCGCGTGCGTGTCCTCGTCCTTGACGAGGCCGACGAGATGCTCGACATGGGATTCCTCCCCGATGTCGAGCGGATCGTCGCCGAACTGCCCGCCCAGCGCCAGACAATGCTCTTCTCCGCCACGATGCCCGGCCAGATCGTCGCCCTCGCTCGGCGCTACATGCAGCAGCCGACGCACATCCGTGCTGCGGATCCAGGCGATGACCGCGCGACGGTCGATGCCATCGAGCAGCACGTCTGGCGCGCCCACCCCATGGACAAGGTGGAGCTGCTCGCACGCATTCTCCAGGCGGATGGCCGCGGCCTCACCATGATTTTCACGCGCACGAAGCGCAAGGCGCAGAAGATCGCGGACGAACTCACCGACCGCGGATTCGCCGTGGGCTCGGTCCACGGCGACCTCGGCCAAGGCGCCCGCGAGCAGGCCCTGCGCGCCTTCCGCAACGGCAAGGTCGACGTCCTCGTCGCCACCGATGTCGCGGCCCGTGGCATCGATGTCGATGGCGTCACTCACGTGATCAACTACGAGTGCCCGGACGACGAGAAGACCTACCTTCACCGCATCGGCCGCACGGGCCGCGCCGGTGCGAGTGGTGTCGCCGTCACCCTCGTCGACTGGGAGGACATCGCCCGTTGGCAGATGATCGACAAGATCCTGGGTCTTCCCTTCAAGGATCCGATCGAGACCTACTCCACTTCTGACCACGTCTACACCGGGCTCGGCGTACCCCGTGAGGTGACGGGTCGACTCGGCAAGGACAAGCAGACACGAGCCGGCCTGCACGCCGAGGCGGTCGAAGACCTCGGCGAGACGGGCAAGCGCAAGCCCGCCGAGACTCGCCCGCGCACAGGGTCCTCGCGGACGTCGTCGCGCGACTCGGGTCGCGAGCGCAGCAGCCGCCCCGCGACGAACCCCGAGGGCGCGGCCGAGGGTGCTACCAAGTCGAGCCGACGTCGACGCCGGACCAAGCGCGGCGGCGCGCCAGCACAGGGCGACTGACGCGCAGGCGTCAGGACAGGTAACCCCAGTCCCGTAGCGCTTCGACGAGTCCCGGTGATGTGGCCATCCCCGGGATCTCGGCCGGGGTGACCCAACGCGCGTCGTCAGCGTCGTCGGCAGCCTGCGCTTCGCCATCGCCCTCGAAGGCGAAGTCGGCAATGAGATAGGTCGATCCGGATCCGCTGGCCCGCTCCACGATGCCGACGAAGCGCGGCGTCCGCGCGGTGACGCCCGTCTCCTCGCGCACTTCCCGCGCCGCAGCCACCTCCCACGACTCGTCGCCCTCGACGCGGCCCCCGGGGATCGACCACAGCCCGCGCGCGGGCTCCTTGCCTCGGCGCACGAGGAGGAGTCGACCCGCGCGGTCCCGCACGATACCTCCCGCACAAGGAACACTCCATGTCACAGGGGCGCCCGCAGGGGGCGTCGTGCCCCACGGGACCTCGACCCCCGGGGGCAGGCCATCGAGGCCCGGCCACGTCGTCATCGTGAGCGTGAACCGATGCTGGGCATCACGCTGATCCGAGACAGGTTCCAATGCAATGTGCACCAGCGGACTCTCACGTGTGGCCTCGCTGCCCAGTCGGTCGAGCGCTCCACGGATGTCCTCGCGCGCCTGAGGTGTCAGGTAGAGCCACATCGCGGAGTGCCAGACGACGAGCGTCGTGCCCTGCTCCAATGTGAGCGAGCGGACATACGCGCAGGCTTCCTCCGTGACAAGCGCAACGTCGACGTCGTCTGCGACGGCTAGGGCCTCGCGGAGCCGTTCGAATCGATCCGCGTGATCGGGCCAGATGAAGGACGTGAGCATCATCCGTCCCTGCGTGCTCGTGGCGTCCACGGGCGACAGGTCGCAGCCCGCGCGCTCGATGATGCTCGGGAGAGCACCCCATTCGGTGTGATCCGCAGCCACCACTCCCTGCGAGACGAGGGCGTCCACCCGCAGGGACAGACCGGCGGAGCAGCCGATCTCGTGGAGTCGCACCGGCAGGCCGAAGCCTCGCTCGACGCGTCGCAGGAGCGCCGCGAGTCCGGTGGTCCGACCCACCTCATTGGTCTGCGGCACCTGGGTCAGCGCATCGGCGATGGCATCGCGGTGCGCATCGACAGTGGCGAGGAAGGCGCGCCGCAGGGCCGCTCTTTGCTCATCGGTGGTCGGGGCGGTGCCACCCACCGTCGGCAGGTAGATCGCGACCTCGGGAGCCTCGCGCTCCAGGGCCAGGCGATGCACCGCCGAGAAGAGCCGCAGCGGCAGCATGTCGCCCACCCGGGCATCCGCATAGGGAGCCAGGAGCGACAAGAGCGGCTCTTCGTGCGACCACTCCGCCACGCATCGTGCGAGGTCTGCGTACGTCGGAGCCCCGAGCCTGTCGCACGAGGCACCGATGTCGAGGAAGATCTCGCGGATCCCCGGTCGGCTATCGCGGCTGGGACTCACGCCGTCAGGGTAGGCGTGTCCTTCGTCGAATCACCACCGGGACGCTCGCGCGGGCGTAGCCTGACCGCCCATGAGCCAGACCACGACGCAGTCGGCGACCACTTCGACCATGAGCGGCAAGCGGATTCTCTACGGGGTCAACGGCCTCGTCGCGGGATTCGGCGCTCTCTTTTCGTTGACGCTGACCGTCCTCGGCACCTACCCCAGCGAGAACACCAATCCCACCGCGCTGGGCTTTGCCGACCAGGGACTCCTCGGCCGAGTCTTTGACTACTTCACCTACTTCACTCTGTGGTCCAACATCGTGGTTGCCATCGTGATGCTGATGCTCTTCGCGCGACCCGACCGCGACAGTTTTTGGTTCCGCGTCTTCCGGCTCGACAGCGTGCTCATGATCGTCGTCACGGGGATCATCTACAACGCCGTGCTCGCGGCCACGGCCAAGAATCAGGGCCTGGAGGTATGGACCAACTTCTTCCTCCACGTCCTGACACCGACCCTGACGTTCGTCGTGTGGCTTATCGCGGGACCGCGTGGATGGATCTCGTGGCGCATCATCGCGGCGAGCCTCATCCTGCCGATCATCTGGCTCGTCTTCGCGCTGGTGCGCGGCGCCTTCATCGGTGCCTACCCCTACGGATTCCTGGACGTCGCCACCTACGGCTACGGCGCCGTGCTTACCAACGTGGCCGGCATCGTGGTCTTCGCGATCGTGCTGTGCCTGATCTTTTGGGGCATCGATGCGCTCATCGCCCGCCTCACCCAGCGGAAGCAGATGGCACACGCCTAGCCGCGTAGGGCGTAGTCCTCGAGCAGTCGGCGCGCGATGATCATCTTCTGGATGTCTGCGGTGCCCTCGCCGATCATGAGCATCGGCGCCTCGCGGTAGAGCCGCTCGATCTCATACTCCTTGGAGTAGCCGTAGCCGCCGTGGATGCGGAACGAATCCTCCACGACCTCCTTGCAGTACTCGCTGGCCAGCAGCTTGGCCATGCCCGACTCGAGGTCGTTGCGCTCCCCCGAGTCCTTCTTGCGCGCCGCCATCACCATCATCTGGTGGGCTGCCTCGACCTTGGTGCCCATGTCCGCCAGGCGGAAGGCGACCGCCTGGTGCTCGGCGATTGGCTTGCCGAAGGTGACACGCTGCTGGGCGTAGTCGATTCCCAATTCGAAAGCGCGTCGCGCAAGGCCGCAGGCACGAGCGGCGACATTGACTCGGCCCACCTCGACGCCGTCCATCATCTGGTAGAAGCCCCGGCCTGGCTCACCGCCGAGGATGTCAGACGCAGGCAGGCGCAGGTCATCCATGACGAGCTCGGTGGTGTCGACGCCCTTGTAGCCCATCTTCTCGATCTTCCCGGGAATCGTGAGACCAGGCCGCACCTCGCCGAAGCCCGAGGGCTTCTCGATGAGGAACGTCGTCATCCGCTTGTAAACAGAGGCATCGTCCGCAGCCTCGCCGTCCGTGCGCACGAGCACGGCCACGAGCGTCGAACTACCCCCGTTGGTGAGCCACATCTTCTGGCCGTTGAGCACGAAGTCATCACCGTCGCGCACGGCTCGCGACTGAATAGCCGCGACATCGGAGCCACAGCCGGGCTCACTCATGGAGAACGCTCCACGCACCTCGCCGGTGGCCATGCGCGGCAGATAGTAGGCCTTCTGCTCGTCAGTGCCGTGGTGCATCACCATCCACGCGACGATGAAGTGGGTGTTGATCACCCCGGACACGCTCATCCAGCCGCGGGCGATTTCTTCTACGACGAGGGCGTAGGTGAGGAGGGACTCGCCGAGACCGCCGTACTCCTCCGGAATCATGAGGCCGAAGACGCCGAGGTCCTTCAACCCCTCCACGATGTCGGCGGGGTATTCGTCCTTGTGCTCGAGATGGGTCGCGTAGGGCAGGATCTCGTTGTCGACGTACTCACGGACGGCCTTGAGGATCTCCACCTGGACATCGGTGAGTCCCTCGGTCTGCGCCAGTCGAGACATGGTTCCTCCCCATCGTCGAGCCGGGCCTCAGGCTAACGCACGTTAACGAGATGCGCTCCGCCAAAGTCCCGCTGCAGGATTGACCGCCGCGATCACCGCGACGAAGGGCACGGCAAGCAGGGGAAGCGCCTCGACCAGGGCGATGCCCGCTGCAGCAGCAAGGGCGAGTTGCCCGACCATCACAGACAGCCACGCCACAGAGCGCGTGACGATGACATGACCGTGATCGGCGTCGCGCAGGATCGACCTGGACACGACGACGCACCACGCGGCCGCGGCAAGCGCAGCGGGGACAGCACCCCAGGGCATCGGCTGGATCCGTGCCACCAGGACGACCGACACGGCTGCCACGTATCCGAGGAATAGGAACACCAGCACATGCGGGGCCGGACGCGCGAGGACGTGGCGCCACGGCCGTCGCGGACGCGGGACGATCGTCGCGGGATCGCTCGACCGGGGTGACGGCGTCACCGCCTTCGGCTGGAGCAGGCAATCCCGAGCCGCGCACAGATACGCGAAGTGCTCGGCCGAGCCGCCCTGGTCCGGATGCGCCCATGTCGCCCAGAGCCGGAAGGCGCGCTTGACGTCTACTGCGTCAGCATCGGGCGCGATACCCAGCAGTCGCGCCGCCTGCTCGCGCGTCGGAGACTGCATCGCCGTCATGGGGGAAGCCTAATCTCGGACGGCGGGGGCGCCACTCCTACGCCGGGGGCGTGAAGGGCCGTCCTACGCCGGGGGCGTGAAGGCCTGCGTGCGGGTCATGCCCGCGGCGCGCCCCTTCGCAGCAATCACCGTGGCCATCTTGCGGGAGGCCTCGTCGATCATCTCGTCGCCGAGCATGACCGCGCCTTTCGCGCCCCCCTCGGCGGACGTGAAGTAGGCGTAGGCATCCAGGATGAGCTCGGCCTGGTCGTAATCCTCCTGGCGGGGGCTGTAGACCTCGTTCGCCGCCTCGACCTGACCCGGATGCAGCACCCACTTGCCATCGAAGCCGAGCGCAGCGCTGCGCGAGGCCACACGTCGGTAACCCTCGACGTCCTTGATGGCGAGATAGGGACCGTCAATGGCGAGCTTGTCGTGCGCTCGCGCGGCCATGAGGATGCGCATGAGGATGTAGTGGTAGGCATC
>Ga0315909_10007498_pt1 | contig 12174 bp, 8 predicted proteins | sample LakEriMetagenome_11_FD_203527 | JGI IMG/M metagenome (GOLD analysis project Ga0315909, IMG submission 203527) | Freshwater fungal communities from buoy surface, Lake Erie, Ohio, United States - Buoy 2 MA125 | ecosystem: Environmental > Aquatic > Freshwater > Lake | place: USA: Lake Erie, Ohio...
GTTGATGGGAGTGATCCCGCGACGGAGTGGGGGGCGCTCCACTCGGTGAACGAGAGCCCGCTCGTGATCGACCCCCCCACGGGATGGATCCAGAACACGAACAACTGGCCCTACTCTGTATCAGGGCGCTCAAGCCCGCGTCAGCGCGACTTCCCGGCGTACATGGATTGGTACGGAGAGAACCCGCGTGGGATCCATGCGCTCGAGGTGCTGCAAGCGCGCCGCGGCTTCACGCCCCAGACGCTGATCGATGCGGCGTACGACCCGCACCTCACCGCCTTCGATCCGCTCCTCCCCGCGCTCTTCGCCGCCTACGACCGACTCGGCGGCGCCGCACCGGAGCGCGCGCGCGTCCGCGAGGTGATCGACACCCTCAGGCGCTGGGACCGGCGCTCGAGTACCAGCTCCGTGGCGACGACGGTCGCCGTGCTCTTCGGCGAGGCGCTCTGGACCGCGTCGCGCGCCGATCCGGAGGCGGAGGGGATGGATCTGCTCGCGTTCATGGCGACGAAGAGCCAGCCCGCGATGCGACTCGCCGCGCTCGACAGCGCGGTCACGCGCCTCGAGCGGGACTTTGGGAGCTGGCGCACACCGTGGGGAGAGGTCAATCGCTTCCAGCGACTGACCGGCGACATCCAGCAGCCCTTCGACGACTCGGGGCCGAGCCTTCCGGTAGGTTTCACCTCGTCACGGTGGGGGTCGCTCGCGGCATTCGGTGCGCGGACCTGGCCGGGCACGAAGAAGATGTATGGCACGCTGGGGAACAGCTTCGTCGCCGTGGTCGAGTTCGGCGACACGCTCCGTGCCCGTGCGGTCACGGCCGGCGGATTGAACAGCGTCCCCGGGTCGAAGCACTTCAACGATCAGGCGGCACGCTACGTGGCGGGTGACCTGCGCGAGGTCTACTTCCACCCCTGGCAGCTCGAGGGGCATACGGAACGGCGCTACCGCCCGGGTGAGCGATAGCGCCGTCGTCTGCGCTGTCGGCGTCCCTCGCCCGGACGAGGGACGCCGCAGCGATCACTTGATGGTGACGCCCAACTCGCTCTTGGCACCGGTCCCCTTCCCGACCAGCTCCATCACATAGGTCGGCTGCTTCCCGCCATCCATCACCTGGAACTTCACCCACCCGCCGGTCGTCGACTCATCGACCCACCAACTCAGGGTCCCGCCGGGCTGACCAAAGCGCACATGGCGCGCCTTGAAGGTGCCGGCGGGGGTGGTGATCGTCTCGATCCCGACCGTCGCCCCCTCGATCGACTCCGGCGTCGGCCGCGAACGGAAGGTCCCCATCATGTTCCAGGTGCTCCACTGCTCGGGGACGAGCATCTCCTGCGGCTCCGCGTTGTCGGGGAGCTTGGCGCGCATCCGCACGAGCTCCTGCACGAACTCGTTCCCCATCTCGGGTCGGAAGAGCGCCTCGAGGATGACGGTATCGGCCTCGTTCTTGTCGAAGCGGGTGATCGTCTTGATCCGCCACCACTGCGCCCCATCGCTCTGCTTCCCGATGTATGCGCGCTCCGTCTCCTGCGTCATGTTGTCCTCGCCGATGCGCGTGTTCCACTTGGTCCACTCGCCCGGCTGGTAGGGGCGCTCGAAGACGGTCGCCCCTGAGGAGAACTGCATGCTGAAGAGCTGGGAGATCCAGCTCCAAGCGTAGTCACCCGTCCACGACGCTCCCGCCATCGCCATCCCCGCGCTCCCCGCGATCTTGTTCGCGGCCCGCTCAATCGCGCCAGCGATCTTGTCGCCCCCCGCAACGTAGATGCCCGATGGGCCGGCCATCGCCTTCGCGAGATCACCCTCACGACGCTTCAACAGGTCGAGGGTCGCGGGCGTGAAGCCGGTACGGTCACCCGCGAGGTACCCGCGCAGACGATCGCGGAGAGTCCGATACTCTGGGAGCTGGAATCCCCCCGCCTGCGCGGCGGCATTCTCGGGCCCGTCGAGGATCTTCTGCCGCTCCTTGCGCAACGTCTCGGCGTCGGGGCCGCACTTGGCCTTGATCGCGGCCCGGGCCGCGATCTGCCCCAACCGACCCGCGACGATCCCACCCCCCGTCTCGAAGTCGCGTGCGCACTTCTCGTACTTGGTGATCTTTGCCTCGGCGTCCTCGAGCTGGGTGCGGACATCGCCGGTCTCGGCCTGCTCCTTGGCAGCCGAGACGAGGAAGCGATCGAAGACCGCCTCGACGATGTCGAGGACGCGGTTGGACTGGGCGCGCGCCGGGACCGGCAGGAGCAGGGCGACGGCGAGGAGGGAGGTGACGAACCATGTGGGACGCATGCGATCTCCAGGGTGGCAGCTGGACGGCCGGCCGATCGGATTGACCATGGGGGATAAGGTTGCACCCCCCTGTACAATCCGCCAGCGCCCTCCGGTGGTGGGGCCTCGCCGGGCGTGCGAGATTCACGGGATGCACCGACTCTTCCGGACTCCCCTCTTGGCGGTGGCGCTCGCCGTTGCCCCGCAGATGCTCTCTGCCCAGCCCCTCTCCCTGGCGGAGCGCCTCCCGGTCATCCCCGCCCCGGCATCGGTGACGATGGGCACGGGGGCGTGGAGCCCGAAAGGACGCCTCCCTGCCTTCCTACCGGACGCCGTCGAGGCGCAGCTCCGGCGCGCGGGGATCACCTTCGCGTCGGCGGATGCCGCGGCACTCCATGGCACCGAGGGATATCGACTCGAAATCGCCCCGCGTGGGGTGACGATCACCTCGGCGAGCGAGGCCGGTCGCTTCTATGCGCTCCAGACGCTGCAACAGTTGGTCGAGGCGTCGACTGGCGGACGGATCCCCGCCGTCACGATCGCCGATGCGCCGCGCTTCTCCTGGCGAGGGCTGCACCTCGACGTCGGTCGGCACTTCCAACCCGTCGCCTTCATCAAGCGCTATCTCGACCTGATGGCGCGCTACAAGCTGAACGTCTTCCACTGGCACCTCACCGAGGACCAGGGGTGGCGGATCGAGATCAAGAAGTACCCGCGCCTCACCGAGGTGGGGAGTTGCCGGAAGGAGACGATCCTCGCCAAGAACTTCAGCCCCTACGTCGGCGATGGGATCCCGTACTGCGGCTTCTACACGCAGGCGGAGATCCGCGAGGTGGTGGCGTATGCCGCCGCACGCCAGATCACGGTGGTGCCCGAGATCGAGATGCCCGGGCATACCGTCGCGGCGCTCGCCGCCTATCCGCAGTACGCCTGCACCCCGGGCCCATTCGAGGTGCTCACGATCTGGGGCGTCTCCGACGACATCTTCTGTCCCTCCGAGGAAACGTTCGTCTTCCTGCAGGACATCATGACCGAGGTCCTCGCCCTCTTCCCGAGCCGCTTCATCCATATCGGCGGGGATGAGGCACCGAAGACGCGCTGGGATGCGAGCCCGCTCGCCCACGAGGTGCTCCGTCGCGAGGGGCTCAAGGATTCGCATGAGCTCCAGAGCTGGTTCATCCAGCGGATGGAGCGGTGGCTCGCGGCGCGCGACCGACGCCTGATCGGCTGGGATGAGATCCTCGAGGGGGGACTCCCCGCCGGCGCGACGGTGATGAGCTGGCGTGGAATCGGCGGCGGGATCGCCGCCGCGCGCGCCGGACACGACGTGGTGATGACGCCGACCTCACATCTCTACTTCGATTATTACCAGGGGGACGAGCGCTTCGAACCGCTCGCGATCGGCGGACTGCTTACGTTGGAGCGCGTCTACTCGTATGAGCCGATTCCCGAGGCGCTCACCGCCGACCAGGCGAAGCACATCCTCGGCGCCCAAGGGAATGTCTGGACCGAATATCTCAAGACGGCGGCGAACATTGAGTACATGGCCTTCCCGCGGGCCCTCGCACTCGCCGAAGTGACCTGGTCGCCACGCGAACGGCGGAGCTGGCCGAGCTTCGAGGCACGACTGCCGCAGGCGCTGCGTACCTTGGACCGACTCGGCGTGAACTATCGGCTCCCGCATGTCGTCGGGCTCGACGCCGACGTACTGACGCTCGACTCGACCGCGACGGTGACGCTCTCCGTTCCGATCGCGAAGGCGGTGATCCGCTACACCACGGATGGGAGCGATCCCACCGCGATGAGCCCACGCTACGAAAGACCGCTCACCCTTCCGGTGACAACCGCCGGGACGCGCGTGACGGCGCGCGCCTTCACCGCTGAGGGGAAGGCGAGCCCGCCGCGCGCGGCGACCTTCCGTCAGACCTCGTATCGCGCGCCGGAGTCGATCGACGCCCGCACGCTGCAGGCGGGGCTCGCGCTCACCTACCACGAAGCGTCGCTGAGCGCGGTCGCACCGCTTGATACCCTCGCCGTGGTGCGCCGAGCGGTCGCGGCGACGATCGCGCGCACCGGAGCGGAGCGCGCCGAGGGGTTCGGCCTCGTCTTCCGCGGGTTCCTCACCGTCCCGACGGACGCGATGTACGAGTTCGCACTGGCCTCGGACGATGGGAGCACGCTCGACATCGGGGCACAGCTCGTCGTGGATAACGATGGCCTGCATGGCACGCAGGAGCGAACGGGGATGATCGCGCTCTGCGCGGGATCACACCCGATCACGGTGCGCTTCTTCCAGGCGGGGGGCGGCGCCGATCTCTGGCTCAAGGTGCGCACCACCGGTGGCGCTTGGCAGGAGATCCCGGCGAGCTGGCTGCGGCACCGGCCGTAGGATGTACGCCGCCGCTCATTCGCAGGGATCCTGATGGCACGCATCCCGTGGCGCCGCATCCGGCGCATCATCGCCTGGATCGCGGCCATCCTCCTCTCTGGCCCCTTCGTCGCGATCCTCCCGCTCAATCTCGTGCAGCCGCTCACCACCGCGGTGATCGTCCAGCGGAGCATGCAGCGCGCCATCGATGGCAAGCGCCCGATCTACCCGCGCCGCGATGTGGTCTCGCGCGCCGCGATCTCCGCGAATCTGCGGCGGGCCGTGCTCGCCGCCGAGGACGATCGCTTCTATCTGCACTGGGGATTCGACCTCGAGGAGATCGAGAAGGCGATCGCGCGCGCGAAGCGTGGAGGCCGACTCCGTGGGGCCTCGACGATCACCCAACAGGTCGCGAAGAACCTCTTCCTCTGGGAGGGGCGCTCCTTCGTGCGGAAGGGGTACGAGGCGTATCTCACCCTTGTGCTCGAGCTCTGCCTCCCGAAGGATCGGATCCTCGACCTCTATCTGAATCTGGCCGAGTGGGGGGATGGGGTCTTCGGGGCGGAGATGGCGGCGCGGCAGCACTTTGGCGTGCCAGCGGCCAAGCTCACTCGAGAGCAGGCAGCCCGCCTCGCCGCGATCCTCCCCAGTCCCCGTCGTTGGTCCCCGCGTGGTGCCGTCGCCTCGGCCCGTGCGGGTATAATCCTTGAGAAGATGCAGTACGCCGCTCCGCGTCCCTAACACCACGACCGCCCCATGCGCCTCCGGTCCCTCGTCCGCTCCCTCCCCCTCGTCGCCTTCGTGCTCACGACGACGCTCCCCGCACAACAGCGCCCCGCCCAGACGCCGGCGAAGGCGCCCGCGAAGGCCCCGGCCAAGCCCCCCGCGAAGCCGCGCACGACCGCTGCGAAGGCGACCGCCGCACCGGCGCTCCCGGCCCCGATTCCCGTCACGCACTTCGCGAATCTTCGTTGGCGCTGGGTCGGCCCCGCGCGCGGCGGCCGCGTGACCACGGTGACCGGCGTCGATCAGGAGCCGCACACCTTCTACTTCGGCTCGACGGGCGGCGGCGTCTGGAAGACGACCGATGCCGGCGCCCTCTGGGTGAACGTCACCGATGGTGAGATCGACGTCGGCTCGATCGGCGCGATCGACGTCGCCAACAGCGATCCGAACATCGTCTATGTGGGCAGTGGCTCCGATGGCTACCGCTCGAACGTCTCGATTGGCCGTGGGGTCTGGAAGTCGACCGACGCCGGCAACACCTGGCGCACCGTCGGGCTGCGCGACGTCGGGAATGTCGGCGCACTGCAGATTCACCCGACCAATCCCGACATCGCCTTCGTCGCCGCGATCGGCGACCCCTTCCGCCCGACCAATGCGCGCGGCGTCTATCGCACCGTCGATGGCGGGAAGAGCTGGAGCCGCGTGCTCTATGTGAGCGATTCGACCGGCGCGGTGGATCTGGAGTTCCACCCGACCGACCCGAGCATCCTCTACGCCTCCATGTGGCGCGCCGAGCGCAAGCCGTGGACGATCATCTCTGGTGCGCGCGAGGGTGGGATCTACAAGAGCACCGATGGGGGGACGTCTTGGCGTCGTCTCGCGATGGGGCTCCCCGACAGCCTGATCGGGAAGAGCAACATCGCCGTGAGCCGCGCCGCACCAAATCGCGTCTATGTCCTGATGGAAGCGAAGCCCGGGAATGGCCTCTATCGCTCTGATGATGCCGGGGAGTCGTTCACGCAGGTCTCGAACTACGACCAACTGATCACCCGTCCCTTCTATTACACGACGATCACGGCCGATCCCACCAACGCCGACGTGGTCTACGCCGGCGGCGAGGGGTACTTCAAGAGCACCGATGGCGGGACGACGTGGAACCCGATGCGCACCCCGCACGGTGACAACCACGATCAGTGGATCAACCCGCGCGATGGCCGCATGATGATCCAGGCCAATGACGGTGGGGTGAACGTCTCGCTGAATGGCGGGAAGACCTGGAGTACGCAATACAACCAGCCGACGTCGGAGATCTATCAGGTCTACGTCGACAACCAGTTTCCGTATCGTCTCTATGGGGCGCAGCAGGATAACTCGACATTGATCCTCCCCTCGCTTCCTGTGGGGAGCACGGGCTTCGACGATCCGATCCAGGGGTGGCGGTCGGGCCCAGGGTGTGAGACGGGACCGATCATGCCGCACCCGATCAATCCCGACACCGTCTACGGCTCCTGCAAGGGACAGTTCTCCCGCATGTCGCTCAAGACGGGGCAGGAAAAGCATTACTGGGTGGGGGCGCAGTCACTCTATGGGAATGCCGGGAAGGATCTCATCTACCGCTTCCAGCGCGTCTCCCCGATGGAGGTCTCGCCGCACGATCCGAGCGTGCTCTACTACGGGTCGCAGCATGTGCATCGCACGCGCGACGAGGGCGTGACCTGGGAGACGATTTCCCCCGATCTCACCTGGAACCCCGCGGATAAGCAGGGGATCTATGCCGGTGGTCCGATCACCGTCGATAACACCGGCGAGGAGTTCTTCTCCACGCTCTACGCGATCCGCGAGTCCCCACTCGAGCGCGGGGTGATCTGGACGGGGGCGAACGATGGCCCCTTCGCGATCACGCGCGACAACGGCGCCACCTGGCAGCGGATCACGCCGCCCGGACTCGAACTCGGCGGGCGCGTCCAGAACATCGAACCCTCTCCGCACCGGAAGGGATCGGCGTACTACGCGGTGCTCCGCTATCTCCTTGGCGACCACCGTCCCTACATCTACAAGACCGACGACTACGGGAGGACGTGGACGCTGTTGACCACCGGCACCAACGGGATTCCGGCGGATGAACCGGTGCGCGTCGTGCGCGAGGATCCCAATCGTCCGGGGCAGCTCTACGCTGGCACCGAGTTCGGGGCGTATGTCTCGTTCAACGACGGGAAGAGCTGGCAGTCGTTACAGCTCAATCTGCCCGCGACCCCGATCACCGACATGAAGGTCCACCAGAAGGACCTCGTGATCTCCACGCAGGGGCGCGGCTTCTGGATCCTGCACAACATCACCCCGCTCCATGAGGCGGGGCAGATCGCGGCGGCGGCGCAGGGGCATCTCTTCGCCCCGGTGACGGCCTATCGCCGTCGCTATCGCACGGGGTTCGGCGGGCTCGAGAGTGCGCGCGTCAGCGACTCCGATCCGCAGTATCCCCAGGCCGGCGCGACGATCGATTACTGGTTCCCGCGCGACCCGACCACGGAAGTGACGCTCGACATCCTCGACGCGTCGGGGGGCGTGGTGCGTCGCTTCTCGAGCCGCGCCTCTGGCGAGCGGTTGGTGCTGCCGGCCGAGCCCTCGATGCGTGGGCCGATGTGGGAGCGGATCGGGACGCCGCGTCTTCCGGCCGTGGCGGGTCATAATCGCTTCGTCTGGGATCTCACCCTCGCTGGTCCGTGGGAGGCCAATGCGCAGCGCAGCGGGCGGAACGGCCCCACGGTCGTGCCCGGGAATTATCAGGTGCGGATCACCGCCGGGAGCTGGTCTGCGACCCGTCCGCTGATCATCACGAGCGATCCGCGGGTCGAGGCTGATGGTGTGACGATCCCGGTGCTGCAAGCGCTCCTCGCGCACAACCTCGCGGTGCGGGACCTCGTCAGCGAGGTCAATCAGCTGCGCGCCGATCTCGAGGCGGCGCTCGCAAAGGCCTCCGGTGACCAGAAGCAGCGCCTCGAGGCGCTGCAGGTGGAGCTCGAAGGGCAGCCGTGGCGCTACGGCCGCCCCGGGCTCGCCGACCAGATCACCTATCTCTACAGTGCGATGATGCGCGGCGATCAGGCGGTCGGCAACGATGCGCGGGCGCGGCTCATCCAGCTCCGGAAGGAGCTGGACGCCTTCACCCCGCGTGTGCGCGAAGCCATGCGGTGACCTCGTCCGCATGCCCCGCGGGCGTCACCTTGGTGAAGACCTGGGCGATCGTGCCCGCGGGGTCGATGAGGACGGTCGTCCGCTCGACTCCCATGTACTTGCGACCGTACATCGACTTCTCGACCCAGACGCCGTAGGCCTCGAGCATCGTGTGCTCGGGGTCGGAGAGGAGGGGGTAGGTGAGCCCCTCCTTCTCCCTGAACTTCTGGTGGGACTTCACCGAGTCGGGGGAGACGCCGAAGACCTTCGCCTTCATCTTCTTGAAGCGCGGGAGCGCGTCGCGGAACTCGCACGCCTCCACGGTGCATCCCGAGGTCATGTCCTTCGGATAGAAGAAGAGGACGACCCACTCCCCTTTGAGGGATGCGAGGGACACGGTCTCTCCCGCATCGTCCTGGACCTTGAAGGCCGGGGCCTTCTTCCCGATCAGTGGTGCCGCCATCGTCTCACTCCAGAGGTTCGCCGCCCATGAGGACGGCCATGATCGCCTTTTGGACGTGGAGCCGGTTCTCCGCCTCGTCCCAGACCCGACTCTGCGGCCCATCGATCACCTCGGCGCTCACCTCCTCGCCGCGATGTGCGGGGAGGCAGTGGAGGAAGATCGCCGAGCTCGCAGCACGGGCCATCAGGGCCGTATCGACCTGATACGAGGCGAACGCGGTGGCCCGCACCGCCTGTTCCTCCTCCTGCCCCATCGAGGCCCAGACATCGGTGGTGACCACATCGGCGCCCTCGACCGCCTCTCGCGGGTCACGCAGGAGCGTGACATGGCCGCTCGCCTGGGCGCGCGCGAGGATCGTGGGATCGGGGTCATATCCCGGCGGACAGGCCAACCGCAGCTCGAAGCCCAGGCGGAGCGCTGCGTCGCACCAGCTATTCGCCATGTTGTTCCCGTCGCCGATCCAGGCGATGCGCTTGCCGTCGACGCTTCCGAGATGCTGCTGCACCGTGAGGAGGTCGGCGAGGATCTGACAGGGATGCTGCAGGTCGGTGAGCCCATTGATCACCGGGATGCGCGAGTGCCGCGCGTACTCCTCCACGTCCGCATGGGCGAAGGTCCGGATCATCATCCCGTCGACCATCCGATCGAGCACGCGCGCCGTATCGGCCACCGCCTCGCCCCGTCCGAGCTGCACATCGCGCGGGGTGAGGAAGAGCGGGTGCGCGCCGAGCTGCCACGCCCCCACCTCGAAGGAGACACGGGTCCGCGTCGAGCTCTTCATGAAGAGCATCGCGAAGGCCTTCCCTTCGAGTGGGCGCTTGCGGTACGCGCCGCGCCGCATCCGGTCGGCGAGCGCGAAGAGCCCCCGCAGCTCGGCGGTGGAGAAGTCGGTGATCGCGAGGAAATCGCGTCCGTCGGTCGTCATAGGATGTATTTTCTGAGGTCCTCGTCCTCGACGATGGCGGCGAGGCGGGTCCGCACCGTCGCCCCATCGATCGTCTCGGTGCCCGTCCCGCGCTCGGGCAATTCATAGAGCACCGCCTCTAGCAGGGTCGTCATCACGGTGTGGAGTCGCCGCGCCCCGATGTTCTCCATCCGGCTGTTGAGATGCGCAGCGATCCGCGCGACCTCGGCCACGCCATCTTCGGTGAAACGGAGCTCCGCCCCCTCGGCGGCGACGAGCGCCGCGTACTGCTTGGTGAGGGCATGCTCGGGCTCCGTCATGATCCGGATGAAGTCGGCCTCGGTGAGTGGCTTCAACTCCACTCGGATCGGGAAGCGCCCCTGCAGCTCGGGGATCAGGTCACTCGGCTTGGACACATGGAACGCCCCTGCCGCGACGAAGAGGACATGGTCGGTCTTCACCATCCCGTACTTCGTCTGGACGTTCGATCCCTCGACGATCGGGAGGAGGTCGCGTTGCACCCCCTCGCGCGAGACGTCGGGTCCACCCATGTCGCGCTGGCCCCCGGCGATCTTGTCGATCTCATCGAGGAAGACGATCCCCATCGACTCGGTCCGCTCGAGCGCCTCCGCGGTCACATCGTCGAGGTTGATCAGCTTGTCGAACTCCTGATCGAGGAGGATACGCCGCGCCTCAGCGACGGGGACGGTGCGCTGCTTGGTCCGCTTGGGGAGCATCTCGGAGAGCATCTCCGCGAAGTTCTGCATCCCCTCCGGCGCACCGGCCTGGCCGAGCGCGTCGAACCCCGGCCCCTGCACCGGGACCTCGACCTCCACCTCGCGCTGCTCGAGCTGCCCATCACGCAGAAGCTGCCGCAGCTTCTCGCGCGTGCGCTGATGCCGCTCCTTGGCCTGCGCCTCCTCCGCGCTCACGCTCCCGTCAGGCCCCGCGATGAAGACCCGCTGCGGATCGTCGCTGGTCGTAGCGGCCGGCGTGACCGACGCGAGGGGTGGCAGGAGGAGATCGAGCAGCCGCTCATCGACGCGATCGTGCGCGAGGTCCTCGACCTCCACTTCACGCTCGGTGCGCACCATGTCGATCGCGCTCTCGACGAGATCGCGGACCATGCTCTCCACATCACGGCCCACGTAGCCGACCTCGGTGAACTTCGAGGCCTCGACCTTCACGAAGGGGGCGCCGGCGAGCTTGGCGAGCCGACGCGCGATCTCCGTCTTGCCGACCCCGGTGGGGCCGATGAGGATGATGTTGTTCGGCGCGATCTCGTTCCGGATCGCCTCCGGTGTGCGCTGGCGCCGCCACCGATTGCGCAGGGCGATCGCCACGGACTTCTTCGCCTCCGCCTGCCCGATGATGTAGCGATCGAGCTCGGCGACGATCTTCCGTGGGGACAGGTCGGCGAGGCGCGCGAGCGCCTGTTCGGTCCGCGGGGTCGGCATCAGGCCGTCGGTTCGACGACGGTGATCTGCGTGTTGGTGTACACGCAGATCTCTCCCGCGATCGTGAGCGAGCGCCGCACGATCTCCGCCGGTGACAGGGTGGTCTCCCGCACGAGGGCACGGGCGGCGGCCAGCGCGTACGACCCCCCGGACCCGATCGCGAGGATGCCATCATCGGGCTCGATCAGCTCCCCGGTGCCCGAGAGCATGAACCCATGGTCTCGGTCGACGACGATGAGCAGCGCCTCCAATCGCCGCAACGCGCGATCCTGCCGCCAATCCTTCGCGAGCTCGACCGCGGCCCGCTGCAGGTTCCCGGGATGACGCTGCAGCTTCTCCTCGAAGCGCTCGAAGAGGGTGAGCGCATCGGCGGCGGCCCCGGCGAATCCCGCGAGCACCTTCCCCCCGGTGAGGGCGCGTACCTTCACCGCGCCCCCCTTCATGACGGTATCGCCGAAGGTCACCTGGCCATCGCCGCCGATGGCGACGGCGCCGCCGCGGCGGACAGCGAGGATCGTGGTGGCGTGGAAGGTCGGGAGGGTCATCGGAGAAAGATAAGGGGCCGTGTCGCGGTCAGGCCCGCGGGTGGGCCTTCCGGTGGACCTGCTTGAGCCGGTCGACCGAGGTATGGGTGTAGATCTGCGTCGTGGAGACGCTGGCGTGGCCTAAGAGCTCCTGCACCGCCCGTAGGTCGGCCCCGCCATCGAGGAGATGGGTGGCGAAGGTGTGCCGGAGGGCGTGGGCGCTGAGCCCCGCCCCCTCATCCACCTCACCGAGTCGCGCGACCACCGCATTGTGCAGGGTCTTGGGGCTCATCCGC
>Ga0315909_10007500_pt1 | contig 12172 bp, 16 predicted proteins | sample LakEriMetagenome_11_FD_203527 | JGI IMG/M metagenome (GOLD analysis project Ga0315909, IMG submission 203527) | Freshwater fungal communities from buoy surface, Lake Erie, Ohio, United States - Buoy 2 MA125 | ecosystem: Environmental > Aquatic > Freshwater > Lake | place: USA: Lake Erie, Ohio...
GTAGCAACAACAGGAGCAAGCGCACCTTATACACATACGGTATCGCTTCTAAATAGCACAACTGCGGCAACAAATACACAACCGATTTCTTATACCTTTACGGACTTCTACGGCGTAAATATGCGCGAGTACGCAGGGTGCCAGTTCAGCGATTTCTCTCTAAAGTTTAACGCTGACGGTATGTTGGAGTATGACGCTAAGGCTATGGGTTGGGCGAGCGCAGTTGCGTCACAACCAACACCTTCCTTCTCAACAGTTCTTCCTACCCCTGTCTGGCAGGGTACTGTAAGTATCGGCGGTTCTGCCGTTTCTTACACAATGGAAGGAAATATTGATATGAGCCGTCCCGTAACTCCGATTTACGGTATTAGCCAAACTCAAAATCCTTACCAAGTATTTCTTGGCGCACTCGAAGTTACAGGTAGCCTAAAGTTTGTAATGACCGCAGATACCGAACTAACTCGATTTATTAGCAACTCACAACCTGCTATCGTCCTTAACTGGGCGTATGGAACAGGTGCTACTGCTGTACAGATTCAGGCAACGATTACTAAAGGTGCTTATACTGCGGCAGTTTATGACCGTGGTGAAGACTTTGTAACTGTAAGCGTAGATATTAACGGACAAGGTAATACAACAGACGCAGGTGCTTCTGGTGGATTCTCTCCGATTAAGTGGGTTCTACAGAACGCAAAGGCTTCAGGAACTTACGCATAGTTTCTGAAAAGTAGTGCTGACGGGGTTGGTTGAGCAGACGCCTTCCCTGCTCCCACCCGTCAGCACCCTATTAAGTAAAGGCTAAGGAAGGCTAAGTAAAACCTAACGGAAGGATAAGTAAATGGCAGAAAAGAAAGTAAAACTACCTAGCGGTGGAGAAGTAACGCTACGTGACCCGAAGGAACTGCGCGTAAAAGACCGTAAAAAGATTTATGCTAATGCGGCTAAATCTGACGCAGGTATTATGCAAGCCCTATCATTAACAGACGGACTACTTGCGGTACTTATTAAAGAGTGGTCTTTTGATTTAGTAATCCCGTCAGTTCGTATTAGTTCCCTTGACGAACTCGAAATGGCAGATTACGACTTTCTAACGGAAGAAACTAAAGAAGCGCAAAAAGTTCTCTTTCCTGCGCTCGCGAAAACGGACGAAACAGAAAAGGATACAGAAAGCCCTTTCGCAGACTCCAACGATTAAAATGGTTACTTGAAGGTGGAGAGCGACACGAAGCCTTTACGTATCCTGACGAAGAGTGGTTTTATTTTGTTTGTGCTGACCGATTTGGTTGGACACCTAACGAAGTAAACGAGCAACCTGCCTACCTAGTGGACTGGTTGTTACACATTTCGACTATTACGAAAGAAGTAGAGAGTGATAGAAACCAACCTACGACAGGTTAGAGAAGCGTTACAGAAGGCAGGAAAGAGCCTTGATAAAAGCGCAGAAGCCTGTCGTGACGAAATGATGATGACTCTTATACAACTTTCTAAAGAACAAATCGTTGGACGTAGACCAAAAAATGAAGACGGTACGTGGCAGAAAGCAACGGCAGGACAACCGCCTATGAACCGAACAGGTAACTTACGCCGTTCGATTCGTGGCGAAAAGTTTCGTAAAGGTTTTGCTAAGTACGAAGCCATTGTTGGTCCAACTATTATCTATGGTCGCGCGGTAGAGTTAGGCGGTCAATACGCACCTGAATCGTGGAAAGGAACTTCGGCTATGGCAGGATTTCCTTATATGCGTCCTGCGTTTAATAAGTTTAAGACGCTCGCGCCGTTAATCGTTCGTAAGCACCTATCTGTTAGCGGTAAGTAATGGCTACGTCTTTTCTCCCACCAGCGATTTTTGAGATTAAAGCGATAGCAGATGAGGCTATTGCTAAGTTCGGGGACGTTAATAAAGAACTCGAAAAAATGGAAGGACAAGCCGAAAAAGCAGGTGGAAGCGTATCGAAGTTAGATAAGGCTTCGCGTATTGCTACTGCTGGTCTATTGGCTATGGGTGCGGCATTTGTAGGCTTCGCTTCCTACGGTATTAAAGAAGCGATAGACGCGGAGAAACAGTTTAATAAACTAGGGCAAACCCTTTCTAATCTAGGTTTAAGTACTAAACAAAACCGCGAAGATATTAAAGAACTTACTGATAGTTACGTTGATTTAGGTTTTGGCGGAGAAGAAGCAGGGGCAGGTTTAGACGTTCTCCTACGCGCTACGGGTGACTTAGACGAATCACAAAAGTTACTTGCTATGTCGGCGGATTTAGCACGTACTAAAAATATAGGACTATCAGAAGCGTCAAGTATTCTCGCTAAAGCAAGTCAAGGAAATGCTAGAGCGTTTAAGGAAATGGGTATTACCTTAGACGAAACTCTGCCTAAGAACGAAGCACTTAATAAGGCTATGGCAGAACTTAATGCCCGTATCGGCGGACAGGCTATTGCGTATACAAAAACTTTTCAAGGACAGTTAGCCGTAACGCGCGAGAAGTTTAATGACGTAGCCGAATCTTTAGGCGCGCAACTTCTTCCTTATCTAAAACAGTTTCTTGATTTAGTTTCTAACGCTATCGAGTTTGCTAAACGTAACGCTAGTACTCTAAAAATAGTAGGCGGTGTAATCCTTACCGTAACTGCCGCACTTGCCGCATATAACTTAGGAGTTAAAGTAAGTATCGCGCTTACGAAGGCGTGGGGCATTATTACTAAAGCGCAAGCAATAGCAACGGCAGTTCTTACAGGACAACAAAAGTTACTTAACGTAGCGATGAAGGCAAACCCTATCGGTTTAATCTTTACTGCGGCAACGCTTCTTATTGGCGCGTTTGTAATGCTATGGAATAAGTCCGAAACGTTTAGAAAAGCGGTTATACAAGTAGGCAAAGCAGGGTTAATGGCGTTTGCTTCTATCGTTCCTATTCTTGGAAAAGTAGGAGAAGCAATACTAAAAGTAGTTTTAACTCCGCTAAAAACGCTTCTTAGTGCGCTTTCTAAACTACCTGGTGTTGGTAAGTATGCTAAAGCAGGTTTAGATTTACTTAATAAAGGCTTAGACGGAGTAAGCGACTTTGCCGATAGTGCTTCTGCTAAGGCTAAAAGTCTTGCTGCAAACTTAGATAAGTTAAATAAACCTATAAAAATCGGTGGTGGAAAAGGTATTGAGATTCCCGATTTTGGTAATAGCGGTAAAGGCGGAAAAGGTAAAGGCAAACCTAAAGAAACCGAAGCGCAAAAGAAACTTCGTGAAGATAACGAAAAGTATATGGAAATCGTTAAAGACTTAAACGATAAAGTTAGCGAAGCGCAAAAAGACTTTAATGAAGAAATGTTAGAGATTAGCGATACCTATAACAAACGCGTGAAAGAACTTAATATAGAAGCAGATGAGCGCAGAGCCGAACTTCGTGCTGACGCTAACGAACGCATTATGAAACTAGAAGCAAGTGCGGCAAAAGCGCGTCTAAAAGCGGAAGAAGATAAGAATAAAAAGATTTTAGAAGCGCAAAATCGTTTTACCGAAACCGTTACGGAACTAACTAAGAATCGTACTGATGACCTTGCTAAGTTAGAGCGCGATAAAAACGAAAAGATAGCGCAGATAACGGAACAAGGTAACGAAAAGTTACAAGGCATTATTCAACAAGGTATTAACCGACTACGTGACGCGTATAAAAAAGGTACGGAGTTTAATGTAGGCGATTTATTTAAGGGACTTATTGACGCTGGCGAAGCGAGCGCAGACGGCTTACTAAAGAAACTTAAAGACCGTCTACTAGGCGCGCGTAAGTTAGCAGAGAATGCTTCTAAGTTATCTGGCGCAGGATTTACACAAACTTTTATTGAGCAAATTGTTTCACAAGGTCCAGAGATAGGTAATCAACTATCCGAAGCCTTACTAAAGGCTACGCCTGAAACACTTTCGGCATTACAAGAAACTTATATGTCGCTCGAAGATTTAAGCGATACAGGCTTAGATACGCTTGCTAAAAGTATGAATGACGGTGGGCAGTTTGCTACCGCGCAACTAGCCGAAGCCTATGAAGAAGCCCGTAAAGATATTTCTAAGGCTCTTGCGGAAGTAAATCGCGACTATATAACTTCACAAACCGCTATTAACGAACAGTTTAACGCTGGTATGTTACAAGCGGAGAAAACTAGAGATGCCGCAATAGCGTCTGCGCGAGCCGATTTTGATATTGCTATAGCCGAAATAAATAAAGAGTTACAAGAATCTATTGCGGAAGTACAAGCCGATTTAGTAAAAGCGTTAGCCGAAGTAGATAAGAACTTAACTAAAGCGTTAGCAAAAGCGCACGAAGATATGGTAGACGCGCAGGAAAAAGCGCGTAAGAAACTAGCCGAATCTCTTGCCGCAATAGAAAAAGAGTTTAATGAAAAGTTAGGTAATATTAAAAACGCTATTGCTTCTACTATGGCGGCAATAGCCTCACTTCAAACGTCAATGGCTTTAGCGCAAAGTAAAACAAGCGTTACTACATTGCCTTATACAGGTGGCGGTAGTATTACTACTCTTCCATATACAGGTGGAGCCAAGACCGTTCCTGCTTCTTTTAGTCCAGCAAGTTTTAGAGCCGCAGAAGAAAAATCTATGGCTACTTATAATATTACGCAAAACTTTACGGCTACAAAAGTAGACGCGTATGACGTACACGAAAAAACTATTATGGCTATGAAGTTAGGTTCTCCTGTAACAGTACCCGTATCTAAGCCACCTTCTACTTCTAATCTTACGCAACGTACAGGCGGTTCTAGGACGTTAATGCTATGACTATAACTTTAACTACTTCATATTCGTTTTCTTTTAATGGTCTTACTTTCGGCGGAGAAGGCTCGCCTTACCAAATCCTAAGCGTTACAGGACTAGAAGGTATTCCGTCCCTACGTACGCAAGATGATAATCGCGGTTACGCAGACGGTATGTTTTCAGGTCGCGATTTTTACGCAGGACGAAGTATTAGTATTACATTTAACGTTTTTGGTGACGGTACTAACTCCGCACAAACAAACTTTAATACTATTCAGCGTTATCTTCTTCCGCAGACTAGCGGTACTACGCCTTTATATTTTCTTCTTCCGCCAAACGATACGCAATATATAAATGCGCGCGTACGCCTATTTACAACCGTTGTAGACCCTAACTATACGTACGGATATATCACGGCTCAGGTCGAGTTCTTCTGCCCTAATCCTGCTTACTTTAGTAATAACGAGCAGACCGCTTTACTTGCGTATACACCGCCTACAGGACGTATTTATAACCGTACATATAACTTGACTTATGGTGGTGGTTCGGTTCAGATTACAACAACGATTACTAATAACGGTTGGGCAAATGCCTATCCGACTATAACGCTTAATGGTCCGATTACTGACCCTGTTTTAGGAAACCAAACACAAGGCTATGCTCTAAACTTTACGGGGACATACGCCGATACTGACCTACTTGTAGTTGATTTATACAATAAACTGATTACCCTTAATGGACAACCTGCTCGTAATCTTCTTATTTCGGGTGAGTGGTTTTGGGCGCAACCTGGCAATAATGAGTTCTACTTGACGGGTGATGCAGGAAGTACGCTTGTAAATGTTACGAGTGCTACGGTAACGTGGAACTCTGCTTACGTATAGGAGATTAAATGACACTACGTACTCCGCCTTCGTGGTTACAAAACGGTTCTCACCCTGCTGAAAATGACCGACTTACAACGCAAGCACTTTGGGCTACAACAGGAATTATTAACTCTACTTCGCTAGAAGTAACACCTAACTCTCCTGTAGGTATGAGCGTTCGCGTAGCAAGTGGTTGGGCGGCAATAGTAGGAACTACGCAAAGTAATATGGGTACATATGTTGCTTATAATGACGCACAAGTAACTGTAGCAATTACTACCGCAGACCCAACTAATCCGCGTATTGACCGACTTGTTATGACGGTTAATGATTCTTATTACTCAGGTTCTTCTAATAACGTAGTTTTCCAAGTAGTCGCAGGAACGCCAGCAGGTTCTCCCGTAGCACCAGCAACACCAGATAACTCTATCTCTCTCGCTACTATCGCAGTTGCCGCAGGTGCGTTATCTATTACTAGCGGAAATATTACGGATACTCGCGTTTTAGTTACTACTAATATTCCTGAAAGCGGAGATATTTCAAGCGTTACCGCAGGTAACGGATTAAGCGGTGGCGGTTCTTCTGGTGCGGTTACTCTTTCTATAAATACCGCTATTACCGCCGATTTAAGTACTGCGCAAACTTTAACTAATAAAACTTTAACAAGCCCAACTATTAACGGCGCGACTATTGCTACTTCTACTTTAACTTCGCCTAAAGTAAATCTAGGTATTAACGCACAAACAGGAACTACGTACACAACGGTTCTTGATGATAATGGAAAACTTATAACGCTAACAAATGCTTCTGCTATTGCGGTAACTATTCCGCTTAACTCTAGCGTTGCTTATCCCGTAGGCGCACAACTTAACTTCGCGCAACTAGGCGCAGGACAAGTAACCGTTTCTGGCGCAGGTGGCGTAACGATAGTTTCTACAGGCGCGACCGCTTCCGCACCTAAGGCTCGCGCGCAATACTCGACACTAACGGCGGTACAAACGTCTACCGATAACTGGCTAGTAATGGGTGATATTTCGTGAGCCGTTTAGCCTTAACGCCTACAAACGTACCGTCAAGCGCGTCTGATATATCTACACCTACGCTTCGCGCTGGCGATTTATATTTTAATACTTCACAAGGCTTAAAAGTTTATGACGGAACGGCGTGGCAACTCGTTTCGACAACTACCGTTTTAACCGAAATAGACGGTGGCGCATACGATAGCATTGCGCCGTATCAAGGCGGTTATAGTCCTGATATTGCTTCGACACAGACAGTTAATGGGGGTACTCCATAATGGCAGTAGTAACGCAAATACAAGTACGGCGCGGAACTGCCGCACAATGGACTTCTACAAATCCAACTCTTGCCGCAGGTGAATGGGGATACGAAACCGATACAGGTAAAGTAAAAATCGGTAATGGCTCTACGGCGTGGACTTCGCTTGGTTATACAGGCGCAGGAACAGTAACTAGCATAGTTGCTAGTACGGGTTTAACAGGCGGAACTATTACAAGTACGGGAACTATAGCGATAGATACCGCCGTAACTGCTGACTTAACTACCGCGCAAACTCTTACTAATAAAACACTTACCGCGCCTATTATTAACCTTGCTCTTAACGCGCAAACAGGAACTACTTATACTTTTGTATTAGCCGATAATGGAAAGTTAGTAACCGCTTCTAATGCTTCCGCGCAAACTTATTCTATTCCTACAAACGCTTCTGTTGCTTATCCTATCGGTACGCAAATAAATATTATTCAAATCGGCGCAGGACAAGTAACTATTCAAGCCGTAAGTAGCGGTACTACAACGGTATCAAGTACAGGTGCTACGGCTACTGCGCCAAAACTTCGCGCACAATATTCTTCCGCAACTTTGATTAAAGCCTCAACTGACCTTTGGTATGTAGTGGGAGATATTTCCTAATGCCTATTCTTGGAACTATTGCTTCTTCATATTTACAAACGACAACTTCGTATTTTTCGCTTGCGTCAGAAACTCTAGGCTCATCAAAAAATACGATTACCTTCAACAATATTTCATCTGACTATACTCATCTACAACTTCGTATTGCTTGTTTATATTCGGCAGGAGATTTTCAATTTCGTATAAATAACGACACAGGTAGTAACTATCGCTACCATTTTTCATACGCAACAGGAACAAGTCGCGTATCTGCCAATAGTGGTAGCGGTCAAACAAATGTTGCTTATGGTGGATATACAACAGGTTCTACTTATCCACAAACTCTTATTATAGATTTTTTAGATTACCGAAGCACTAATAAAAATAAAGTAATGCGTGTTCATAATGGAACAAATAACGGAAACTACATTATGGATATATCTAATTGGTGGGTAAATAGTTCTGCCATAACTCGAATAGATTTATTTCCGCAAGCAGGTCAAGGGGATTTCCTTACAGGTTCTTCTTTTGCGCTTTATGGAATAAAGGGGTGATGTATGCCAGCGGCAACATATAAAGTCATAGAAACTCAAACACTACCGAGTACGACAGGTAGCGTGACTTTTAATAATATTCCACAAACATATACAGATTTAGTGATGGTAATCGCTGGAACTTCTAGTAGTCACATGGATATGGCGTGGCGAGCCAATAACGATACAGGTAATAACTATTTTGGTCAGCGTTGGCAAGCAACAACAAGTAGTCAAAGTTCTGATTCTAGTAGTAATGCTAATCAAGCAAACGCTTCCACTTTTGGTACTAGTCAAAGTATGTGTATCTTTCAATACATGAGTTACTCGTCTACGACTTTGCGTAAAACCTGTATTCAATGGAATAGCAACTACTCTCAGGACATCATCACGCTAGGCACTTGTTCTTGGAATAATACTGCCGCTATAACGCGACTAGATTTTAATACACCTGGCGGTCAAAGTGGTCAATATGTTGCTGGCACACGCTTTACTCTCTATGGAATAAAGGCGGAGTGATGACATACAAACTAATAGAAACTCTCACTGTTCCTGCTACTCCACAAAGCGGAATAGACTTTCAGAATATCCCTGCTACCTATACTGATTTACTCATTCTTGCGTCTTTGCGTAATAACGATTCAAATCAGGCGGGAAATGTTTTAGTAGAACTTAATGGCAGTACATCTAGTTTTAGCAATATTTTCTGGCAGGGTAATGGTGTTAATCTCTCACAAAGTAGTGTATCCGCCATGGTAGGAGATATGAATACCGCTTTTGACCCAAGTGGAGTTTTTAACAACATTTTGATTTACTTTGGAAATTACGCTTCAAGTAATAGTAAAAACTTCTTTGCTAAAGCGGTTCAAGAAATGGCAGGAGTGAACGCGTTTATGCAGAATGACGCAAACTTATGGTCAAATAGTGCGGCTATAAATAGAATCACCCTGCGTAATAGAAACGCTGGAATCAACTTTGTTCAATACTCTTCCGCAAGTCTTTACGGAATACGAAACTCCTGAAAGGAAAAACTATGGCTAGACCGACACGACTCGTAGTGGATTGCTCCACAGGAGTGAGAACTATTGAGGAATACACCGATGAAGAAATGGCGCAGTTTGAAGCAGATGCCGCTAGATATGCCGAAGAACAAGCAAAACGACAAGCAGAGATAGAAGCCAAAGCGGAAGCCAAAGCATCTGCTCTTGCTAAACTTGAAGCACTTGGTTTGACCGAAGAAGAAGCCAACGCGCTTATTTCTTAATCTAGGAAGGTCGGCAGATGACTACTACCTATCGGTATTTATTTGCCGACTTACTGACTAACGAAATAGTTGCGGAAATACCTTTAACGGGAGTTTCTTTTAACCAACAGTTAAATACCGCAGGAACGTTTCAAGGTCATATTCTTCTATCGGGTATAAATACATACGGCTATAACATTGACGCCGCAACTCTTCCTGCGCGTAACGCTATTTATGTGGACCGCAATAACGAACTTGTATGGGGTGGCGTTATATGGCAACGTACTTATAACTCCGATAGCCAAGCCTTATCTATTACCGCGCGCGAGTTCGAGAGTTATTTTGAGAAACGCCTTATTACTACTACCGAAGCATTTACTAATACAGACCAACTAGAAATCGTTAGAACGCTCGTAGATAACGCGCAAGCCGAACTATATGGCGATATAGGCGTTATTACGGGAAGTGAAACGTCAGGCGTACTTATTGACCGTACTTATTACGATTATGAGTTTAAGCAAGTCTGGCAAGCGATGAAAGATTTATCCGACCAAGATGACGGTTTTGATTTTAATATTAAAGTTGAATACGACAATATAACTAACGAGCCTACTAAAACGTTAGTACTTGGTTATCCGCGTACAGGGCATATAGATACGGGCGTAGGCGATTTAGATACAAACGTATTCTTATTTCCTGCTGGAAATATTACGGCTTATGAATATCCTGAAGACGGTTCTATAACTACTAATAGTCTTTACGTTACAGGCGCAGGTTCTAACGAAGGAAAGTTATTAGTAAACGCGCTTGCTAACGATTCTTTTACAGACGGCTTTCCGCTTCTACAAACTACTATTTCCTATTCCGATATTACTGACGTTAATGTTTTAACCGAACTTGCTACAGGACGCGTATTAGCGTTAAGCGAACCACCACCAATTATTAAAATAGTAGTTCCTGCTTTTATCGAACCTGAATACGGTTCTTACGCTATCGGTGATGACGTTCGCCTTATGGTTACAGATGAGCGTTTTCCCGAAGGATTAGATGAGATTTACCGTATTGTAGGACTTAACGTTGAACCTGGTGAAGACGGACCAGAACGCGTAACGATTACTTTAACGATTACTACTAACTAGGAACGGCTATGGCATATATAAATCAACCGCCTGACTTACGCGTAATGATGAACGATATTTACCAGCGTCTAAATAAGTTAGAAACTGCGCAAAGATTTACCGCGCCTAACGTAGATTTTGATACGAATACTCCTACAAATCCGCGTATAGGCGATATTTTTTATGATACTTACGCCGAACTTCTAAAGTACTGGGACGGTACACAATGGGTAGAAATAGCGGATAACTTAAACTCTACAACTATAAATACTTTTAATACAACAATACAAAGTACTAATAATAATATGGTTTATACGGGTACGCCTTGCGATATAGAAATACAACGTATCGGCAAAATGATTACGGCTAACGCGACTATTACGTGTACGAATATCTCGAACTTTGGTACGGGACAAATATTTATAGATATGCCTGTAGGAATCCCTACGCGTTCGCACGATTTAGCCGCAGGTGGTTATCTCGTAGACGGCGGTACTACGTATACAATTTTCGGCACGTTAGGCGCAAGCGCAAATAAAATGTATCTCTGGCACCCGACTTCTAACGGCGGTTCAGATATTCTCGACTATAACTCACCTGCCGTATTAGACACGTCAAGCGTTATTAACATAACGGGTGTCGCTCTGTTAGCATAATGCTATGACAGTTACAGAATGGACAGGGTTAGCAGTTAGCGTTACAACCCTTATGAGCGCGCTCGCCGTTGGCGTTCGCTTTTTAGTTAAGCATTATTTATCCGAACTAAAGCCTAACGGTGGTTCTAGTATGAAAGATAAACTCGGACAGATAGACGAAAAAGTAAATAAGTTGGAAGGAAGAATAGATGAAATCTACCAGTTCCTTATTAAACGCTGATTTAATCTTAACTATCGCAAAAGAAGAACTACAGTACGAAGAAGGCACGAATAACGATACTAAGTATGGTAAGTGGTACGGGCTTAACTTTAATCCGTGGTGCGCTATGTTCGTATCGTGGGTATTTAATAAAGCAGGAGAAATAAAGCGCGTACAAGCGTCAGGCGCAAAAGGATTCGCTTCTTGTGACGCAGGATTAAAGTTTTTTACTCGTAAGAAAAAGTTAGTTCCTATCGGTCAAGCGCAAGTAGGCGATATAGCCTTCTTTCAGTTCGATACTGACGCCGAACCAGACCACGTAGGAATCGTCATAAAAAATACGGGTAAAGCGTTAGTGTGTATTGAAGGTAATACTTCACCAAATAAAAAAGGCTCACAAAGTAACGGCGGTGGCGTGTATAAAAAGAAACGTCCGTATTCGCTCGTTATTGCGGTAGCCCGACCATAGGAGAAATATGAAAGCCCTAACAAAATCACAGAAGGCAGTACTAAAGTCAGCACTTCGCCACTTTATTCTCGTAGCGTTACCTGTATGGGAAGTTAGCAACGGCGATACAAAAGCCTTTATCTACGGACTTCTTGCCGCAGTAATCGGTCCAGCGATTCGCGGTATTGACAAAAATGACCCTGTATTCGGTAATGTTGCCGACTGGGTAGAAAAGGATTTGCGAAAAAAAGCAAAGCCTAAGAAACCTAAATAAAACTACATATCGGAGTAGCCCGAAGAACTAAGGGGAAGAGTTCTTCGGGCTATTTATTTTTCGGCGTGTTTATACTCTTTAGTAAATCTTTCCGTGTACTCTTCTCGTATGTCTTTAGAGAAATCTATAGAAGAGTTCCGCTATAAAGGTACTCTTGGTGTAT
>Ga0315909_10007501_pt1 | contig 12172 bp, 16 predicted proteins | sample LakEriMetagenome_11_FD_203527 | JGI IMG/M metagenome (GOLD analysis project Ga0315909, IMG submission 203527) | Freshwater fungal communities from buoy surface, Lake Erie, Ohio, United States - Buoy 2 MA125 | ecosystem: Environmental > Aquatic > Freshwater > Lake | place: USA: Lake Erie, Ohio...
TGTCGATATCTACGGACATTCGGAGTTTGCTCTATTCATATGGAACATCACAACAGGAATCAGCACCGAGAAGTTCCAAACTATACCTGATGAAGTCAAGACTCCATTGCTTGACCGCTTCCATCATATGTGCAGAACTATCGGATACATCCTCCACAACTTCAAAGATCCTGCTAATCCTCGTGCAGTTATCCTAACCGATGAAGTGATATCCGACAATCCTGAAGGCGGAGTAGGTAAAGGAGTATTCCTGAAAGGCCTATCCAAGATCAAGAACATGGTAACAATGGATGGCAAATCATTCAACGCATCTAAATCATTCCTTTGGCAGCGAGTAACACTGTCAACGCAAATCATAGCACTGGAAGATGTTAGCAGATTCTTTGACTTCGAGAAGCAATTCTCCATGATCACAGAAGGTATTGAAGTCGAGAAGAAGAACAAGGATTCCTTCTATATTCCTTACGAAGAATCGCCAAAGCTCCTTATAACATCCAACTATGTCATTCAAGGAACAGGTGCATCCCATGAACGCAGGAGAATCGAAATAGAACTAAAACAATATTACAAACCTAACTTCTCGCCTCGTGATGAATTCGGTCATAACCTTTATGATGATTGGTCAGAAGCTGAATGGAATCTATTTGATAACTTCATGATGTGGTGCGTGCAACAGTACCTGGCTCATGGAGTAGCAAAGCCTGAGAACAAGAACTTGAGCCTTAAGAAGCTGAAGAACTCAGTGCCTGAAGCATTCATTGAATGGTTTAAACTTAAGGAGTTTATTCATGGCGAATATTACGAACTTGGACAGATATGCAACGAGTTTAGGACCATTGATCATGACTCCGCAAAGGTTACGAATCGCAAGATTAGTTCTTGGATTAAGGCTTATTGCGATTATTGGAATTGGGAATACTTTACTAAAACTACAAGATCAGGTGCTCACTTCGTTATAAATCCTGGAAAAGCGTGATGAAGTCGAAAATATCATCACGATGTGATGAAGCATAACTAATTGATTCTGTAGAATGTGTGATGAATTGCGAAAAAAAAACCTCAAAAAAATTAGTATTTATTCTTACCTATTTTTTTTTATATACTTTCCTTTTATATGATTCTATACTGAAATTCATCACAAAAAGAGATAAGTAACTAATAATCAGTAAATAATTTATCATCAAATTCAACTATAATTCTTAACTTTACAAAAACCTAAAAAAATGGCTTACGAACTAAAAGAAATGCAAGGCTCGTTGTTCAAGAACAACAAAAAGACAACAGAACTCCATCCTGATTACACAGGCAAGATCAAGGTAAATGGCGTGGAACTCCAGCTTAGTGCTTGGGTTGCGAAAACAAAGGCAGGCGAAACATACCTGAACATAAAGGCAAAGGAAGCCATGCCCAACGGCAATACAAGCGCTACAAACGACTTTGGAGCACAAGGTGGCACTGACCTACCTTTTTAATAAGTTAATCGCTTAAAACGCTTTAAAATGCTTATTTCACTAATTCATCCGAGCTTGGGCAGACCTGTTCAGGCTCGGAAGTGTTACGATCACTGGATGAACACTGCTTCAGGCAATCATCAGTATGAGTGGATAGTTAGCTTATCGATAAAGGATGCAACGCTTGAGCAGTATCATCAGACCTTTATAAATTCAGATGCTGTGCTTATTACGGCTAACACAAGGAATATGGTTGAAGCAACTAATGAAGCTGCTAAGGTTTGTGCTGGTCAGATAATCATCTTGGTATCGGATGATATGTGGAGTCCTGAACTTTGGGATGAACGCATCCTACACAAGTTTGAAATGATAGATGGACCAGGAATACTTCAAGTCAATGATGGCATAACGGTTAAGAAGATAACTATTCCAATTATGAATCGAGAGGCTTATGGTAAGTTAGGCTATATCTATCATCCTGACTACATCAGTATGTTTGCTGATGATGACTTGCGAGCAACGGCCTTGAGTCATGGCATGTACTATAATGCAACGGACATAATGATTGAGCATCGGCACTTTGTCAATGGCAAAGCTCCATATGATAAGACCTATCAATCGGAGAATAGTAGAACAGCGTGGAGGATAGGCGAGAAGATATTCTTTGAACGAGCTAAACATAAGTTTCCACTATGAAGAAACTGTGGACCATTGCAGTGTTAACCATACCAAGTAGGAAGCCATTCCTGGATAGGTTAATGGCAAGGTTGAAACCACAGCTTAATGATCAGGTGCAAGTCAAGGTATTCAATGATCCAACGGATAGCATTGGCAACAAGAGGCAACGAGCTCTTGATGATTGTAAAACTACTTACATCAGCTTTATTGATGATGATGACTTAGTACCTTCACACTATGTGAACTCTATCTTGAGCAAGATGAAGTATCTGCCTGATGGCATTGGCTTTCGTGGAATCATCACGAGCAATAACATCAAGCCTGTTGAGTTCGTGCATCGTGCTGGCCTTAGATACATCGATAAGGTGTTCAGGTCCTCTGATTGTTACATCTTCCATCGGCCATTGAATCATTTGAATCCTGTTAAGGTAGAGATTGCAAGGCAGATAGGATATACTGATTCCAATCATGGAGAGGACAAAGATTATGCTGTTCGATTAGCTGATAGTGGATTAATTACTGATGATATATTCATAGATGATTTCTTATACTTCTATCAGTATCGCAGTAAAAATGTAAAAGTGTAGTATCTTTGTAATATGGCAAAGTCATGGAGCAACTATCCGCAAGCTGTGAGAGATGAAGCACAGCGAGGTATTAAACTAAACGATGAAGTTAACAACAAGTGTGCAACTCAAGTCGGTAAGGTACGAGCACAGCAGTTAGCTAATGGAGATCCTGTATCTCTGATTACTATCAAGCGGATGTATTCTTACTTGAGCAGAGCAGCAGAGTACTACAAGCCTGGAGATACTGAGGTATGCGGTACGATTAGTTATTTGCTTTGGGGAGGCGAGCCTGCTCTACGCTGGGCAGAGAAGATTTTAAAAGAAGAAGGCGAGATATGAGAATACTGCTGTTGCTTCTGTTAACTATTAATGCATCGGCTCAATGCTTAAAAGCTCCTACCTTTTTGGTATCTACTCCTAAAGGTGTGAGCACTGTAATCAGTTGGCAGAAGAACATCTGTGCTAATGGTTACTCCATAAGGATTAGACCTGTTGGTTTAAACTTTTGGAGAACGATAGCAATAGCTGATACCAATCGTAAAGAGGTATTTGGCTTGAACTACAGCACTGACTATGAGTATCAGGTTGCATCGAAAGACAGCACCAGCTTGAGCAGTTACTCAACCATTAGGAAGTTCAGTACATTATGCGAGTGCTTAGTGCCTACGATAGTCATTGATAGCATAGGATATAATGGATTGCTGTTCTACATTGATGATGATAGTTGCGGAGTAAAGTATCAGGTTAAGATTAAGAAACTAACTGATACTTATTGGTACAATGTAACACAGCCTGATTCAGTTCAGACTTTCGTTATTGATGGCTTGGATAGTAACACTGGCTATTATTGGAAGTATGTACGATATTGTAACAACACAGGATATAAGTCTGATTATGGTCCGACTTGGTATGTTAAAACATTATAACACATAAAGCATATGCCGTTTAAAAGCAAAGCACAAGCACGATTATTGTACGCAACTAATCCGAAGGTAGCAAAAGAGTTTGCAAAGAAAACAAGTAAGGCAGCTTGGAAGAAGATGCCATCTAAACTAAAGAAAAAGAAATGATAGGAGATAAGAACTGGATTAAGGATATCTTCAAGGAGTACCTTGATGAATACGACCTGTACAAGTTCGCTGCTGATATGAATGCACTTCAGCCTAAGGATAGGCTCAAGGCCATTACTGATATCTTGCCTTATCTGCATCCGAAGATGAGCAGTCAAGAGATTAAGACCGATGATAATAACATTACAATCAGAGTAGTGCGTGAGTGAGATAACGGTAACTCTTAAGGAGCTTCATTCAGGACAGACTAAAGTGCTTGGCGATAAGTCCAGGTACAATGTATTGAAGATTGGTAGGCGATGGGGCAAGACTACACTGGCAGTAAACGAACTGCTTCCGCAGGTTGCTCTTGATGGATTACCTTGTGCTTACTATGCACCGACTTATAAGGACTTGAATGATGTGTGGATTGAACTTAAGACAGCACTCAAGAGCGTGATTGAATCTAAGAATGAGCAGACAAAGCAGATGCGATTGATTACTGGCGGAGTCATTGACTTTTGGAGTATGGATGAACCTGATAGTGGGAGAGGTCGGAAGTATGCAAGAGTAGTAATCGATGAAGCTGAGAAGGCTAAGAAGTTTAGAGAGGCATGGAATCAGACTATCATGGCAACACTGATAGATTATAAAGGTGATGCGTGGATATTAAGTACTCCCAAGTTTGGGCAAACATATTTCAAGGAACTATTCAAACGAGATGATGATGCAAGCTGGTCCTCATTCAATCTTAGCACTTATGATAATCCTCACATTGATCCTGTGGAAGTGGATCATCTTCGAGAGCAGTTGGATGAACTTACTTTCCGATGTGAGATACTTGCAGAAGATGTCGATGTTACGAATAATCCTTTTGCTTATGCCTTTGATAATAAACATATTCATCCTGTATCATACGATTCAAGCCAGCATCTATACTTATCTTTCGACTTCAATGTTGATCCTATCACTTGCATAGCGGTGCAACAGATTAACGGTTGCATTCATGTAGTGAAGGAATTCTATCTGAAGAACTCTGACATCTATCAGTTATGTGATCAGATTATTGTGGCCTTTCCTAAAGCATCCTTCATTATCACTGGCGATAGCACCGGAGCGAATAGGTCAGCCTTGACTCAAGGTAACTTAGGCTATTACGATGTAGTAGCTACGAAGCTGAGATTAGGCAGAGCACAGATGAAACAGCCATCAGTGAATCCATCCATCCGAGATACGCGAGTGCTCGTGAATAGTTTGCTTCAGAACTATTGCATCAAGATTGATCCTTCATGTGAGTGGCTGATTAAGGACTTGAAATATGTGGAGGTAGATGGCGATGGAGATATCATCAAGGACAGGCAGAGTGATTTACGCAAGGCGGATTTACTTGACTGCTTTAGATATTATTGTAATTCATTCCATCGTGATTGGATTCGCTTCTTTAATTAGTATATTTGCAATATGGCAACACAAACAGGAACATTCACATTGAAAGGTAATGACTTAGGTAACTTACCTTCATACTCTAATGGATTCATTTATTTATCTAACAATGAATGGGCAGGAGCAGGCACTGGTATGCTTGGAGGCTCATTTACTGATGTATTGGATAGTTATGCATCGTATGTTAGTGGTAGTGGAGGAACGATGACCTATAATTTAGATGGTCCTGGTGTTTGGAATGGAGGCACTGATACGGTAGTAACGATTACCATTAGCAATATGACTGATGGAATGAGTGAGATTATCCACTATTATTTATTATTTCAAACTGAAGAATTTAATTATGCTGTAGTGTGGGAGGCTGCAGCTCCTGCGGTGCCCACAGTATGCAACACTTGTCAATTTTTTCAGCTTACTCAGTGTGGTGATGATAGCTTCTTTCTCAATCTTGGGCTACCTGATGGTAGTTATACAGCTTATTACACTGATAATACATCAGGAGTAGTTTGGGAGCAAGGCACTTATTCAAGTGGTGAGGCAGGAGGTTTAGCTATGTATCAATGGAGTGCAACGGAAGGAATGTTCAATCCTTATAGCTTCTACACTTTGACTCTTGTTGATTCCGATGGAGATCCTGTAAGCTGGGTAGTTAACGATGTGGAGTACACTTGTGCTACACTGACATTCAAAACAACTGTAAATGTAACTGACTAATGGAAACAATTATATTCTTAATTCTCAACTCACTTTACATAAATGGATTGAGATTAGCCTTTGAAGAAGGAATGATATTCGAGAAGTTCAGCGAGTGGGGTGAGGAATACATGGGCAAACTTTGGATGCCAGTAGCAGGTTGTGTAACTTGCATGGCTTCGATTCACTCATGGCCTTACTTGATAAGTTGTATTGATTGGACTGACTTAGGACCTGCATTAGTTCATGCAGTTTTATATATTTGTGCATTGGCAGCAGTGAACACAATTATCTATAAGAAGTTAATCGATGAAGGCTATTGATGAATATTTACAAAGCATAGGATTCAAACCACGAGGCAGATGTTCATGCATGAGCAGAGCATACAGATGGAAACGAGCAGATGGCTATGAGTTCAAGTTGGATAAGTGGGATAGATGGGAATTAATAAAAAACGGAATAAAACGATATGGCAAAGCTGAAACAGCTATTGAAGAAGTCAAAGATTACTTTGAAAAACAATTGGCTCAAGTTAACAACTAAGTTAACAGGCAAAACAGTATGGCAGTTAGAAGAAGGACATGTGATTGAGCCTGCCTTTATTAGTAATGGAGTACAGTACTATCGATTGAAGGATTACTTTAATACCTTCTCAAGTCGAGGACTGACAGCACTCCAGGTGTATGAGGAATGGAACATGAGGCTTCAGAAGGAACACTTACAGACATTCATTGAGCGATTCGATGAAATTGTAAATGATCCAAAGCAAATTAAAGTTAGTGAGTTGTGGAAGATAGTTGCGATGCTTAAGGAGAGATTGGATTTCGTAGTACCTACTACGGATTTGATTTATAAGTTTGCATCGGTTGCTTTCTTCGATAAGAATGAGAGTCCATATAGTTATGATCCTGAATATGCGAAAGAGAAAATCAAACGCTGGAAGGAGGCAGGAGATGTCAATGATTTTTTTATCGTGATGCAGCTCAAGGATATAGTGCCGTTGCCAACGCTATCAGAGCAAGATTTAGCGATATGTTTGTCAGTGATAGACAAGGTGGCGGGGCATCAATTGATGAAGCTGCAGGATATGTAATGGCAAAGAATGCGGAGAATGGATTCATTCAACGCACCATACTGAATCAGAGGTATGGAGTAAATTGTAATAAGATAACGCTGTGGGAGTATATGCTCCTATTAGAACACACATATAAACAAGACAAATAAAAAATAAAAACACAACACAATGCCAGATCAAATTTATTCAAAAGGAATTCAAAACTTTGCAGCATCTATAATAAACGGTTATTTAAGTTTTAGCTATGAAGTTTTAGATAATTTTAATTCAACTACATTAACTTATGATAGTAAAACTCAATATAGCTATTTCTTTCCTGAAACTGCGGTAAGTTTAAATTTAACAACTAATTTACTTGATTCTTATACTTTATTATTTGAATTATCATATCAGAATGTTCAATTATCATTTGCAAAAGGAGAGTATTATGATATATCAAATTCAGATATGTTAGATCCAGCTGGTGTTTATTCATTAGTTTCTGGAGCTTTAGGAATATAATATGAGCTACTCACTAACTGACTATAGTGCTACGGAAGTAGAATTGAATGATGGCTTGCGTAGTTATTATTACAAGAAATGCTATTGTTCAGTAGAGTTGCAAGGTGAGTACATTGTATTCACATCTCACAAGGTTGAGAACAATGCTTACCGCCAATCATGGACCATAGCATACACTGACTTTACTACTCCAACAGGAACGGCATCTGCTGTATACAATGCTATTAAGACTATCATTGAGAACTATGCAGGTGCTTCAAGTGGAGGTGGAATATTACATGGCACTGCTTCAGGAACGGATACATATAGTGTAACTATTAGCGGAGCAACAAGCTATGCTGATGGAGATGCTTACCTGATTAGATTCACGAATGGCAACACTACAGGAGCAACGCTAAACATCAACTCACAAGGAGCTATCAACTTATATCGTAACAATGATGGACCTATAATAGGTGGAGATATTGAAGATGGCTCTGAAATGTTAGTAGTATATAACTCAACTATTCCTGCCTTCCAATGCATCGGAACAAGTCCAAATACAATTATTGCATATATTACAAATGCTGATAGTGTTACAATCACTAAAGGTCAGCCTGTTTATGCATTCGGTGGAACAGGAGATAGAATGACTGTGAAGTTAGCTAATAACATTGGAGATGCTACATCAGCTCAGACAGTAGGACTTGTGATGTCAACAAGCATTGCAACGAATCAGAAAGGATTCATCATATTACAAGGATTACTTGATGGATTGAGTATTTTGCCTACTCCTACTTGGGCGGATGGAGATCCTGTATTCTTAGGAGCAACAGCAGGAGCTATTACTAATGTGAAGCCATATGCTCCTAATCATTTAGTATATCTTGGCTTTGTAACAACTGCGAGTCCAGGATCAGCTGGTCGTATGTATGTTCGTGTGCAGAATGGATATGAGTTAGATGAATTACATGATGTACAAGCTCAGACTCCGAGTAACAATGATGTATTATATTTTCATTCAGCAAGTAATCAATGGAAGACAGCATCTATTGCTACCATTGTAGGCACAGCAAGTTCAAGCACTACAGGTTTATTATCCTCCACTGATTGGAGTACATTTAATAGCAAAATGACAAGCTTTATGCAATTGCGTAAGGCAGGTCGTTGGTTTACGAATGGAATATTCAATCCTGCTGGAGCTTCATTTACTAATGTGGCAAATACTATTCGATATGTGCCTTTTTACTTAGACCAAGATATCACAGTTACAAGGATGGGTATTAATGTAGTTACTGCTGGGGCAGCTTCATCAACTTGCAGACTTGGTATCTATACAAATAATGGAACAAACAACCAACCTTCTACAAGATTAGTTGATACTGGAACTATTGATTTAGTTGCTACAGGTCCTAAGTCAGTAACAGGATTATCGGTTGCATTGACTAAAGGTTTATACTGGTTCGCTTACTTTGGTAGTTCAGCATCAGGATCAATCACAGCAGTAGGTGCTAACTTTGTATTTGATATTAAAGGTCAGGCAAATATTGCATCTATTGGATTTGTAGGATTTAATCAGTCGTTAGCTTATACATCACTGCCTGCAACAGCAGGAACACTATCTGAAGTAAACGGAACTACTACAGTAGGAATCTTTTATTATTATTAAGATGGGCCAAGAGATAGAATATCAATGGATATCGGATGGAGTGAATCAAGAGATATCATCCATATTAGTACCTGATATAGGACTTGAGTTATCAGGATTTGCAGACTTAACTAATGGCAGAGTAACAGTAAATTGTTATCATGCTGGGAAAGCTGTTATCCTTACTCGTAACCAAGATAATGTTACTGCAATAGGCAACTTATATGTATACACTCCAGCCACTGTTCAACAAGTCAGTTTCGAGATACGCAGTACTAATTCTTCCGATAATGGAACAGTATTTTGGCAAATTGTAGAATAAGATAATGGCAAAGGCAATTAAGGTTGTATCTTTATACAGGAAAAAAGGAAAGGTCAGCAGACCAGGAAAGCATTCCAAAAAAAGGAGCAGTAAGCTCAAGACAAGCAAGCATTATGTGAAACTCTCAAGAGGTCAAGGTTAATGGAAACAGTCAAGATAGTATTTGATGTCGATAGTAAAGATATCAAGACTACAACCGATGAGTTAAAAGCTCTCAATAAAGTTACTAATGAAGAAGTAGCTTCACTCGACAAGCTATCTCAATCAGCAGAAGATGCTGGAGATGGCTTTGTTAGTTTACGAACACAAGTCAAGCAAGCCAAAGAAGAGGCTCAAAAGGCAGCAGAGAAGTACGGAGAATTCAGTAAGGAAGCCAATGCAGCGAGAATCAAAGCTGGTCAGTTAGCTGATCAGATGGGAGATTTGAATCGCCAAGTTAACTTATTGAATCCTGAGGCGAAGGCTAAAGCGTTTAGTAACCTTGCACAAGGAGTAGTAGGTGCGTTTGCTGTTGCTACAGGTGCATTACAAGCCTTTGGAGTGAAGAACAAGGAAGTGGAGGAGCTTGCTATGAAGTTGCAAGGTGCGTTGAATATAACTCAAGGAATTGCTTCTTTCGGTGCTTTAAAGGAATCACTTCAGGATGTTAAGGTAGTGCTTGGATTCACAACTGCAGCACAGGAAGCTTTAACGGTTGCAACGGAAGCTGAAGCAGTAGCTACTACTGAGGCAACAGTAGCAACAAAAGGATTCACAGCATCATTATTAACTAATCCGATATTTTTAACAGTAGCTGCAATCGGTGCTTTAGTAGGAGCGTATATTCTATTGAATAAAGAAACGGATGCTGCTATATTAAATGAAGAAGAACTTAAGAAGTTAAGAGATCAAAATAAGACCTTAATTGATGCTGAGAAAAAAGCAACAATCGATTTAGCTGTAGCTCGTGGAGATATCAGTAAACAAGAAGGCGAAAGACAAAAAATAGAAGCTCAAAGAGTTAAAGATTTAGGCGATAGAGTTCAAAAAGAGCAAGACTTATTTTCATCACAATTAGAAAGTGATGCAAAGATTAAAAAGTCAATAAAAGATATTGCTGATTTGCGTGAATGGGCATCTAAAGAAAAAAATTTAGAATTAAAAAAAGATTTACAAAGTTCAATATTTGCTGCTGAATCTGAATTAAAAGCTGAGCAAACAAAGAATAAACAAATCAGAAGCCAGCGAAATACATTAAATGAAGGTATTCGAGCAATTAATAAACAGGCTAAGGCAGAAACTGAAATACAAACTATTGAAGAGGTAAAAGAAAATAAGACTAAGAATGAAAAAATAGCAGCAGATAATAAAGCAAAAAGAGAAAAAGAAAAAGCAGAAAGAGAAAGAGCAGAAAAAGAAAGACAGCAACAGTGGGATAGAATATTTGCTGAAATGGATGCTGAAGGTAAAATTGAGGCTGAACGAGTTCAAGAAAGAAATAAAGAAAGAATAGCACTTGAGAAAAAACTTCAAGATGAATTGAATCGTGCTCGTTTATTATTAGTTAAAGGAGATAAGATTGCAGAGTTACAGGTGCAAATGGATATCCTTGATGAAAAATATGCACAAGAAATATATTATGCTGAAGTTACTGGCAAAGATACTTCTGCAATTAAGGCTCAATATGCTAATGATCAAACAGCGTTAAACCAACAAGTAACTGAGGCAGCTAAAGAAGAAGGAGATAAGCAATTAAAAAATAAAAAAGAACAAACTGATGCAGAGTTAAAATTAGAAGAAAAGGCAGCAGCAGAAAGAAAAGCAATTAGAGAAGGAGCTTTCCAAATAGCAGCCTTTGCAGGACAAACATTTTTTGAAGGAGTAACTCGACTAAATGATGAAGAACTTGCACAGCTTGAAGACCAAAAAAACAAGAAATTAATCAACGAAAAAGAATATCAGCGTAGATTAAGAGAGTTAAAAAATAAGCAAGCACAGGATGCAAAGAAACAAGCTATCTATCAAGCAAGTTTAGATTTTAGTCAGGCATTAATTAATGCTTTAACATTTAAACCTGCTGAAGCAGTTCCTGCAGCCTTGATATTCGCATCAGTTTTAGCTGCTGCTAACCTTGCTAAAATCATTGCTACTCCAGTTCCTAAATTCCAAAAAGGAACTCTATCAGTGCCTGGTATTGACATGGGCAGAGATTCAGTACATGCAATGTTACAACCTGGAGAGGCAGTTATTCCAGTATCTACTAATCGTGCATATCATCCGACTATCAAAGCCATCTATGAGAAGAAAATTAGTCCATCAGAGATTAACAACTTTGTGATGAGCAGAACTTCATCAGGTGGATCATCAAGCATTAAAGCTTCCGTTGATACCTATGCTTTAACAAGAGCATTAAGCAAGAATAAGACAGTTGAAGTAGGTAATGCTAACATAATTGGTAGAGCGATGGCTAAAGAATTATTAAGAGGTCAAAACCTTAGAAGATCATGATGCAGTTTCTTTTAGATGATGTAATATACGATGCTCCCAAAGGTTGGGAAGATATTGAAACCACTATCAAGCGAGATTATGAGTATAACTCAGTACTTGCGAATCAAGATACTGATGTTGATTTTACAGGAGAAGCTTATGATTATTTGTATACAAAGCTTCGCACTGATGGCTATTGCACTAAGATTAAGTTTGAAGTAAGAATAAGTGCTGATGGAATCACTTACCGTACATTATTGCGTGGTAACTTATTCATGTCAGACATCCAATTTAATGA
>Ga0315909_10007503_pt1 | contig 12171 bp, 18 predicted proteins | sample LakEriMetagenome_11_FD_203527 | JGI IMG/M metagenome (GOLD analysis project Ga0315909, IMG submission 203527) | Freshwater fungal communities from buoy surface, Lake Erie, Ohio, United States - Buoy 2 MA125 | ecosystem: Environmental > Aquatic > Freshwater > Lake | place: USA: Lake Erie, Ohio...
CAGTTGGCTAGGATTTGTTTAGAGAGAACCATACCTCAATACTCCAGAAATAGGTTCTTCAATGGTTAAAACTAAGAAACCCAATCCATTGCTAGAGGCATATCTAAAGAAATCAGGATTTAAGTTCCGTAATAAGAACCTAAAGAACCCTATTGTGAATGCTTGGAATTCATCCGATAAATCTACTAATGAACCTAGTGAGATTACTTCGCAACAATCTAATGTAATTCCTGAACCAAGATGAGTCCTGTTCGCCAATTACTCTCTGTGACCACATCTCCTCATTCTCTAGTACCTCTATATCGTATTGGTTCATATAGGAATGGTATATGAGTAGAGAATTAGACCTACTTGCTAAACAGTTTAATAAGACCCCTGCGACTGTATTACGAAGTGAATACTCTCTTTATCAGAAGGATTTGGTCAGAGAGGCAACAAAATTTCTACGAGAGGTAGAGAAAGTTGCAAAGAAAGAGAAATCAGGACAGGTGGTGCTAGTAGCGGTAGTTATGGAGTAAGTTCTAATGCTTTAATTCCAGAGCGCAACAAAGATTTTATTTTGATAAACTTGACGGGCAAAGAGTAGAAAAATAGTCTAAATATAACTGGTAACTACTAGCATTTGATCCGTTAAGTAATGTGTTTGTTTCAACATCCAAAAATGCAAAATCCGGATCAAAGTTATTTTTTTTCTGAAATTTTCCTTGAAATCGTACCACCTTATATTTGTCAATAGAAATCTCCTTGAGGTTGCAGTTTGCACTAGCAACTAGAGAATTTCGTTGACCTGTCAGGCAAGAGCGATATTCTCTACCAGATTCGTGAATACTCGCACAATTAGATTCTTTATCCTTAGTTGTCTCAAGTACCGTTAAAGATGCATTTGTGCCATCTATACCTTCAATAGTGTTAACAGTACCCTTGCAATAACCTTTCATGCAGGTGTACGCAGTATCTCCTATATTTAATCTTGATTTAGCGCTTACTCCTTTATCACTTGGTAAAGGTACTTGGGATAAATTACCTGATGAATTACCCAATGAGTTGGTTAACTTATTAATCTCACTCTTAAGGGTTGGACTATCAGAGGTGGAAGTACCCTTATACAGAGAGTTATAAATGTTTTGTGGCATGGGAAAATATACAAATCCAAGAACTCCGACCATTGCTCTTTTTGCATCGTTCTTTTGTGAATCTTCTATAAGTGCTTTTACCAGAGTTGAATCAATAATAAAAATACTAAATAAGTAGAAATTTTGCCTAGTTACTGAGTTGTTGATAACTGGTCCACCTAAAAGTGCAGCAAGACCAACGCCAAGAGTTCCCAAATGCTGATTCGCATATGAATTAACTTTTAATTGTGCCCAAGATATAAAATCTTGTTTAGATGGGTTGGTGAAAAACAATACACCGCAAATAATTAACGCACTCCAAATAGTCGTTTGAATTCTTTTTAGTCGATAGTTCGCATATTCAGAATTGTTAGAATCATTCGATTCGACAATTTCATCAACTAAATTTGATTGGCAATGCTTGCATTTAATTGCAACATATTTAATTGTTTCTCCGCAGAAGGGGCAATTTTTTTCATCATTGTTCATATCAGTCATCCCAATCTAATTCCAAAATTACAAAGTCAGTCCTAGAAGGATAGGACTTACGAAGATGTTGCATAACTGCACTTTCTGATTTGCCGTAGATATTCATTGTGACCGAATCAATAGAGCGATGTGAAGTATCACTATTAGGTGAATACTGATATTTGATACGGGCACGATTCCATGAACTCATCTCTTACCCCTTCCATTCCTCACCTCAAACTCTACTGTTTCTTCAAATTGTTTGCGTAGTTTCTCTTTATCTTTTTATATCCCAATTATTTAATTTTTTACCATTATTTCCTTGAACTTGATTGTCTACTGAAAATGTGAATGAACTTCTCATAGTTCTTCCTGACCAAACATCAGTAGTTCTGTAACTCCATGTTTCACAAGTCCATGAACCACTTGCAGTATTGCTTCCACAAGTTCCAAGACTTACATCATTAGGTATGCCAAATATTTGTCTGACAGATGTTGCTGACATACCAACATATAATTTATCAATACTCTCTTGATTAAATGTTGATGTAGTAACACATCCAGTTAATAGAAATATAAAAATAATGAATAGTTTTTTCATGACCTTGTAGTTGATACAGATTGATTGTTTTATTTTATTTTATTTTCATTGTTTTTTCACAGGTAATGGTGGTATTACATCCCCATATATCATTGGTACATTCAAAGTTGGCGGATAAGAGAATCCAGCACCAGTACCTGCATCTACTGCATAACCAATAATTCCACCTGTTAAGACATTACCCCATACTGAACTTTCATTTGTTGATTGAAATGTAGTTGCACCAACTTTTTTTGTTTCTGGTTTTCTACAAGTTACAGTTAAATCTTGATATGACTTTAGTATGACCACAGAACCGGGTGTCGTTACAAACCACTTACCCTTGTCATTAAGAAGTTCGCAGTTTGCACCCACAACAGGTTTACCTTCAAGTGTTGCTGTTACTGAGAGTGGTTGATTTTTTGAACCAGTTATTGACGCACAACCACTAAAAAAAGTGATGACACCTAGTATTCCAAGAAATCTTAATAAATTAATCATTAAATTCCATTATTGTCAGTTTTCGTAAATTATCTTAATAACTATTAATAGATTTATACACCGAACCGACCCCACATCCAAGTGTCTTAGAAATTGCAACAATTCCCATTCCTTTTTCACGCATTTTACGAACGGCCTGTTTCATACCTTCATTAAAGGTAGATGGACGACCGATGCGTTTACCCTGAGTTCTTGCACGATTTTGACCACTTACGATTCGTTCTGCAATAAGTGACCTTTCCCACTCTGCAAGTACCCCAAACATTGAGAACATCATTTTTCCCGATGATGTTTCAGTATTAATTGCTTCACGATAGAAAAATAGATTGATGTTAAGTTGATTCATCTCATTCAGAATACGAATCAATTCTTCAAGATTTCTACCAAGCCTAGACAAGTCATAGACCAAGACCCCATCAAACTTACCCCGAACTGCCTCTTTCATCATTTCAGATAACGCAGGTCTTTCATCCCGATTCTTCGCACCCGAAATACCTTCATCTTTATACTTTGCAACAATCTCATAGTTCATTCTTTGAGCCAATGATTGAAGTTCTAGTTCTTGATTCAAAGTGGTCTGGGATTTGGTACTGACACGCATATAAATTGCGACTTTTTTCATAAAAGTTACCTTTCAAATAAGTATTGAACATCACAGAAACAGCACAGTAACTTATTTTACTCAGTAAATATATGACTTCCAAGTCATAATTGCCACACTCAAAATCTGGCGATTTATAAAAATAAATTACTTATAAATCAATAAGTTACGCAATTTTAAGTGTTGCAAACGAACAACACAGTAACAGCACATTTTGTGTTTTGATTAAAATGAGATTTTGATAAAAAACTCTCATGCCACAACCTCGAAAAAAATCAACTGAAAGATTTTATGTTGCGGGTCACGATGTATTTCTTTATAAGAGGGATGCAACAAAATATTGGTGGTGTGGATTTCATTCCAATGGCTCAATAATTCGTTCTTCAACAAAAGAAGAAAATAAACAATCTGCGATTTCATTCGCTAAATCCTGGTACTACAAGAAAAAAGGTGAAATAGACAATGGACTATTCATCACAAAAAAACATTCATTTGAAAAGATTGCAAAAGAAGCATTGTCTGAATATCAATCATTGGTAGACAACCAAAAACGAAGTCAACGAACTTATGACGGTATTAAAAGTGTTTTAGAACAAAGGATTTATTCAATTCTAGGTGATTACGACATAAAAAGGATTGATAACGATGCTTGGCAATATTTCAAACGAGAGATATTAAAAAAATATCCAAAAACATCACACGGAACATTTCATCAGTATAAGAACGGAATACGGACTGTATTGAACTATGCCTATGCAAATAAAAAAATTAATGTGTTACCAGAGTTCAAAGACCAGTATCAACGAAAAAGAACTGTTGAAACAAGACCATGGTTTGACTTTAATGAATACAAAAAACTTCATAGAGCCATTAAAACTCATGCAGAAAAACTACTGAAAGAAAAGAAAACGCACCACGCAAACAATGCAATGGAACTCTATGATTTCGTAATACTTGCAACAAACACAGGTATGCGAGTAGGTGAATTAATGAATATGCGTTTTTGTGATGTAAAAATAGTTGAAGAACAGGCAAATGGACAAAAGTTCAAAGTTCTACATATTCATAACATTAGAGGTAAGAGTGGTAGAAATGATTGCAAGAGTTACTATGGTGCATACAATGCATTTCAACGAATCATCACAAGACGAAAAATAAAAGATTTTTCAACATCGACTGAAAAAGTATTTCTTGTAAAAAGAAGGGCATTGTTCAATGAAATACTAGAAAAAACAAAACTCAAGACAAACAAAAATAATGAAAAAAGAGATTTCGTATCATTGCGTTCCACATACATCGTGTTTAGATTGTTAAATGACACTCCAATTCAGAATATTGCACTTAACTGTCGCAATAGCGTTGAAGTAATCCAGAAACACTACGCAAATAAACTTGGGGGGACACTACTTAAGGATTTGAATAAGACAATCAGTAAAGATTTGATTTGGGAATAAAAGATAGTGGTCCGAGTGGTCGGACTCGAACCGACACGCCTTGCGGCACTGGATTTTGAGTCCAGCACGTCTACCAATTCCATCACACTCGGATACTCGAATTATAACCAATGAATTAACCTCATAAGATAGAATTAAGCGACATTCCTAAGTCATTCCGATAATATAAGAGTATCTATATGTCAGATTTCAAGGTAATTGAGTGGTCAATCTCCAAAAAGTTCAAATTAGAACCAAAATATGACAACGCAATCTCTTATCAATAAACTTTTGCGTCAATACAAGGAGTTTGGCCAGACATATCTCTACACACCATCAAATTACCTCTACTGTTTTCCAAAAGAAATTCTGAATGATTTAGTCATTCAGATACGAAGTAATTGGTTTACTAATGAACCAATCTATTTTGATAAAAGTGGTGATGTACCTTCTAATTTGACAATCAAAGATATACAAAAACTCTGTCAAAGTTTGAAAAGATTAGAGGTTATTTACGATGAAGAATTTCATCTTCATAAAAGTCAAATTTCTAACATTCAAAATCTGATAAAAGAAAAAGATACACCCTATACCCATATCCGATTCTTTTCAATAAACAATGAAATAAAGGTGCGTATCTTTGATTACACAAGTTTTGTAAACGAACTTTATGTTAAAGATAAGCCAATAGAAGTATTTGAAGAACATATTGAATCAACATTTATACGAAATGATTTCAATTTTTCTATTAATGTCCTGACCTTCAAAGAATTACCAGTAGGTGATTACATCGTCAAATCATTTGGTGACGAATACATCAAATTTACAAATATGAATGATGTAAGTTATTACATCAGAAATCAAAACATTCAAGAGCCGATTGTGAATGTTGTTAACGACCAATCTGGTCAAGATATAGTTTTTTGCTTTCAACCAACGACAGATGTTGCATCTGACCATACCAATCAGTAGGTAAATGTTCAATGATGTGAGATTGACCTTGTTCTTTTGCTTTATTAATTAAGTATTGCAAACGAACTTTTGCAGGTGAATTCTTATTCGCATGACGCATTTTATTGTTTGCAATTTCATGCAATTTTTGATTCTTAGATTGTTTAGTATCACCTTGAAAACCGAACTTCCAGAAATTGACAAGTTCCTTAATAGAAGTTTCAAATTTTTGAGAAATTAAATCTTTTTCATCAATCTTGTATTGCAAAAATTGTTCTGCATTTGTATAAAGTTTTGATAGATAAACACCTCGTTGATGATTCGTATAAGTATTGACCAATTTCTTAATTCGTAATCGTTGATATGTCTTTGCGATTAATTGATTCTTTGTTTCTCTGACTGCATTTTGACCATTAATATTCTTTTCACGCAAATGTCGGAAATATACCTGTGGGTATCTGCGTTTCATCCATCGTTTAATTTCGTGATACAACGCATCTGATGGTTTAATGACAGTTTCACCACTTGTCTTTTCACCAAGATTTATCCAGAATGGTTTAAGACCATCATATTGAGTTTGGTCTTTTTCACCATATAAAGATGTAGTTTCAACAGTAACTAACTTATCTCCATATCGTGTTTGCCAATCCTTTTGCACTTGTTCTGAAATGCAGAGTAGTGCAAGTAGTTTTCCTCCATTGAATGTTCTAGAAAATGGTTGAGTTCCCATAATTGTCTGACCATTAGCCATATGAAGTTGTCTTGCACTTGCACCCGCACCAAATACTTTGTTATAAATTTTGCGAGATTCTTGATGTGAATTCTTAATATCAGTTTCAATATTAAATATAGTTTTATTGTGTTTTTCTTCTAGTGTTTTCTTTGTCTTTGCATCTGGTGCATTTGCAATAAGTGTCTTTAGTTGTGATAGTTGTTGTAGTTTATTTTCATCTATACGATTACCAAATAACTCATCATTGCGAGGTTTGATATTGCGAAGTGCAGATTGAATACAGATAATCCCCAAGTATGTTTGAGTATGTCTATCACGAACAAGATAATGAAGTTGTCTACCTATTGCAAAGTCATGTCTGGAAGATGAAATAAAGACACGAAGAATATTCCAGTGTTTTAGAAACTTGTTATCTACCACTTTTTGCCGATAAGTCGTTTTGCCCCAAAAGTCAGTATGTTGAATATCTGCATTGTCAGTAGTAAGTAACAGTTCAGGTTCTATTCTTCTGAAATCACTACGGCCTTTGGGTTTCCACATTAAATTCTTAACTTCTTCAACTTCTTCAGGAGTAGTTTTGAAATTTTTATGAAACTCTTTAATTTCATTCCACTTGTGTTCAATCATGTATTCATCAATACCAATTGAACTGGTATGTTTTAGTTCTTTAATGATGAGTGCAGTTAGTTTTTCGTCTAACTGTTTATTTTGAGTATCTGTGTATTTTTTAATTGGATTTAACCGAAGATATTCTTTGTATTGAAACTCTGAATACATCTTCTTAAGTAAATCAATATTCTTCGTTTTGATTTTCTTTTGTTTGTACCATTTCAGAAAATCATCTGATTTTTTTATGGAATTTGATAGGATATATTTATTAATTAACATTAAATAAATTGATAAGTGTTCTTTAATTTTTTTTTGAAAAATAAACCCATAAGATAAAAATTAAAAAAAATGGCCAAAGAAGTCCAACAGTAACAGCCATTACAAAATCACCAAAAAAACCAAGCGAATCACCTGTTTTCATTTTATAAAAACGAAAATATAAAAAAGTGAAAAAACCAACGCAATATACTAATATTAAATATATGTCTATAAACATATGACTTTATTTCTTAGTAGAGTTAACTCGTTTGCGAAGTTGAATAAGTGGTTTCACAATATTTTTATTCAATGTAAATGAACCAAGACCTGAAAGTTCAATTGTTTCATTCTTTGATAATGAATCTTTAATAATTGAGTTGTGTTTATCAAGTATGCGATTTATATCTTGTAATGAAATTTTCTTGTCTGATTGTTCGTAAATCTGTCTTGCAATATCTTGGCTATTCATCAACATCACCTTGGTCAAGTTTTCGTTTGAATAGACCCTTTGCATCTACTGCAACACTTTTACTACTTTTGAACATAATTTTTACTTTTCCAAATTGTTTGTGTATTTCATCAAGATTCTTTGCAAGATAACTATCGGTCATCTGAATCTCAATAATAGTTTTTCTATTTGAAGAATCAAGTTTCTTACTAGATGTTGTTTTACTTGGTAATGATGAATCCGATTTCCCTGTAAGCAGTTTTACGGCTTCACCTTGCATTTCGGGGTGAATTTGTTTTCTTTTAATGTGCGATTCAATTTCAGAGTCAGTCAATGATGTAATTTCATACATCTTGTTATAAGAAGGTGGTAGGTAATCAACATATTTGTGAAGTATTTGTCTGTCACCAATAACGCAGAGTTTTTTTATTGTTGACTCCCGAATACCCCAGTCATCTAATTTAATTTGAACTAATTTCCAAACTTGTTTTCCATCTTCTGATTTGTTATCACGATACTGAACAAGTGCTTTAGAGATACCTAACCAGGTTTGAGTAGTTTTCTTCCATGCATCAGTTATTTCACCGACAATTCTGTTTGCTTCTTGTTCAATTTTTTTACTATCTGTAATGGTAAGATTTGATGACATTTGGGTGTCCTATGGCTAGAAGAAAAGAACCTCTCTTATTGTTTACAAATTCTAATATTAATCGGGTCAAAAAGTCCATTTTGAGAAACCTGACCCCTGATTTATTACCTAAGAAATGGTATGAAATCAATGAAACCAATCCGACTTTTGGGCATTGTCATAATGCAACAGGTGTTTTCTACTTGATTTTCGGTTCAGAGAATGTTCATATGTATCGTGCACATGACGATTCATTAAAACTTGTAGATGAACCCATGTATCACTGGTTTATCCTAAATCGTCATACAAATGAAATTATTGATATAACTTCTGAACAGTATTCATCGTATCCAAAGATGTTGAGTAAGTTGTATAAGAATAAAGAGAAGGCTGGACTTTTAGGCTTTAACTATAAAAAACGAGTTCATACATTGTTAAAAAGAGTGAAATCTGAAATTTAATTTAAGATGAAAAAAATTGTTTGGACCGATGATTTACTTAATCAACTTCCATCATCTAAAGAAGAAGCAATTTTAGTTAACTCAAAATATTTTTTTGATAAAAAGAAATGTTCAGTCGGTCATATTGGACCAAAACTTATTATTGGGCGCTGTTTTTATTGCAAAAGGGAAGAAACAAAAATTCTTGCAGAAAAAAGAAGAAGAAAAAATGGTCAAAAGAAGATACTTCCAATTGAACCTAATATCAGACATAAAAATTTACTTACTACTGGTAAAGAAAGATTTGTAAAAACTATAAATGGTAAACGCAACAGGAAACAAATTGAGGTTATTTGTGATTGTGGTGAAAAATTTTGGACAAGAAACCTTCAAGAGATAGGTTCATGTAGAAAATGTGGTTACAAGTTGAGTGGAAAAAAACATACTAAACATGGTAAATCTCATGATTTGTTATATCAAATATTTCATAGTGCCAAAAAACGAGCAAAAAAAGATAATGTAATATTTACTCTTAATTTAGAAGATTTAGTATTTCAAAAATTTTGCCCTGTCTTTAATGTTGAATTAGATTGGACAGTAAGAAAATCCTTGGATAAAAATAGAACTCCAAGATTTAATGCACCATCACTTGATAGAGTTAATCCAAATAAAGGTTACACGAAAGAAAATGTTCAAATAATTTCGTTAAGGGCTAATTTTTTGAAATCGGATGGTTCGGATTTAGAACATATCCAGATAGCAAAGTATCTTAGAAAAAAAGGTTTGTAATGAATAAATTACAAAAATATAGAATTAGAAGAAACTGGACAATATCTGATTTGAAAAAATTACCGTCTTCAAGAGGCCTAGCTCTTCAAAAAAAGGAAAGATATTACTTTAATGATAATTTATGTTCTTTTGGGCATTTATCACCTAGATTGGTAACAAGTTCTAAATGTCAAATATGTGTTGTTGAAAGAGAATCAAAAAGAAGAAAAACCATTTCAAATCCAATTCCAAGAACTAAAAAAAATCCGAATTCTCAAAAAGATAAAGGTATTGGTTCAACTGTTGAGGGTAGGTTGTTTGAATATGCGAAAAGAAGAGCAAAAGCTAAAGAAAGAAAATTTGATATAACTATTGAAGATGTTGTTATCCCAAATAAATGTCCAATACTAGGAATAAAAATTTTCAAACAATGGGGTTTATCAGAGCAAAACAACCTAGCAAGAGCAAATAACCCATCACTTGACAGAATAAATTCACAAGAAGGTTACATAAAAGGGAATGTGGAAGTTATTTCATATCGAGCAAATATATTAAAAAAAGATGGTTCTTCTATAGAACATATGCAAATTGCAAAATATATGAAAAACTTCACAAAGAAAAATAGTTCTAATTAGAACCTATTGTTTTTAGCCTTAAAAAGAACGATTTCGGGACACCCAAAACCTTCTCCATTGAGTTTTTTTATCTTTTTTGACCACAGATACGAAAAACTGTCAAAAATTGAATAGGGAGTGTTTTGGGTGGTTCGGTAAAGATGAACTAAACCATCATATCTTTGCCTACTTTTCAGTATTGACAAGTGTATATTGGTCGGTGTTGAGTGTTCAGAGTAATGAACCAGTTACCAGTAGACCCCATCAGAATCAAGAATCACCATTCCGAAAACTATTGATTCCGACAGAGAGAAATACTCTCTTTAAGCCTTTGATTTCCTGTGACCGAATTCATTAAATTTAGACACACTCAGGGAATAGTGAATAAAAGGTGTATTTCGGATACAAAACGATATAAATAAATGTATGAACAATGACATTTATACGATTAGGGATTGGTTAGAACAATCCCTAATCAACTCAGACACAAACTGGTACTTCTCAACATTCAAAGTAATCGGTACATATAGAGATACATTAGGTACTCGTAGGCAGATATTCAATGACTTATCTGAACCGAAGATACTTCGTGCATTAGATTGGACAATTACCAATTACCGAAGAACCTATAAGTATCAATTTAGATTCGTACCCTTTAGTGGTGGAAGTAAAGAGTTAGGTATCAATAAACATATTCATGCATTTATTGAAAAACCACCTAATTGTGATGATGAATTTTTTACAAAAGTTCTAAAAAGAACTTGGTCATCTTATTTGAATAAATCATTGAAATGTTGGTGTCATTCAGATGTATGGCTTGAAAAATATGACCGAAACAAGGGTAATCCCGTTCGGTATTGTTCACGACAAGAAGATATTTCATTCTTTCGTGAATTACAAGGCGATAACAAGGTATTAGTTGGTAGTTCTTCGTTTCTTCTCTAGGGTATCTATTGAAGAATATTTATTTGGTGTTGCATGACAAACCGATATAACCAAATAGAGATATGAGTTGTTTGATTACATTCAGTTGTAAGACCAATTCTCAACTTTACTAAATAGAGGTGCAACGAGAACCGGTAGCAGTTACTACCCAAAAACCACTGCTTTTCGTGCTGCTAAAGAGATAACAAATAAGGACAAAAGATTACATATGTATAAAGAAAGATTTAAGGTAAATCTGCATCTTCGTTTAACAGAGAGTTTTACCAACGAACTTGTAAAGATTGCAAATGAGAACAAATTAAAACCTGCACAGTTGGCTAGGATTTGTTTAGAGAGAACCATACCTCAATACTCCAGAAATAGGTTCTTCAATGGTTAAAACTAAGAAACCCAATCCATTGCTTGAAGCCTATCTAAAGAAATCAGGGTTTAAGTTTCGTAATAAGAACCTAAAGAACCCTATTGAAAATGCATGGAACTTATCTGATAAATCTACTAATGAACCTAGTGAGATTTCTTCGCATCAATCTCATGTAATTCCTGAACCAAGATGAGTCCTGTTCATCAATTACTCTCTGTGACCACATCTCCTCATTCTCTAGTACCTCTATATCGTATTGATTCATACAGGAATGGTATATGAGTAGAGAATTAGACCTTCTTGCCAAACAGTTTAGTAAGTCACCTGCGACTGTATTACGAAGTGAATACTCTCTCTATCAAAAGGACTTAGTGAGAGAGGCAACAAAGTTTCTACGAGAGGTTGAGAAAGTCGCAAAAAAGGAGAAGGCAGGACAAGTGGTATTGGTTGCGGTGGTGAAGGAATAACTTATCTTTTACAAATTAAATTTAGTTTCTCTGATGCAATAGTACCTGGTGCCACATACTGCCACTCAGTAGTTAAAGAATTTTGATAAATTAATTCTCCAGATAAATCTTTTCCTGTGTATCCATGAGTTGATAACCTTCTTACTCTTTTTTCATCACAATCGTATTCTGAAAAAAATCTAGCGGAATATGAAGAGCGAGAAGAATTCACTATTACAGGAGTTTTATAGTTTGCTTTTTCCCAAACTCTTATA
>Ga0315909_10007504_pt1 | contig 12171 bp, 12 predicted proteins | sample LakEriMetagenome_11_FD_203527 | JGI IMG/M metagenome (GOLD analysis project Ga0315909, IMG submission 203527) | Freshwater fungal communities from buoy surface, Lake Erie, Ohio, United States - Buoy 2 MA125 | ecosystem: Environmental > Aquatic > Freshwater > Lake | place: USA: Lake Erie, Ohio...
TCGCTGGTATTGCCGCCGCGCGGTCCAGCACAAAGGCGCGGGGTTTTTGCCACGCGCTCGCCCCATCGTCCGAATGCCCTGGGCATGACGCCGGTGAAATTGTTAGGCATCGACGGTTTTCACCTGCATCTCGGTCCCTGCGATCTGGTGGACGGCACGCCGGTGTTTGACATCAAGCCCTACATTCCCGCTTACGATGCGTTTCCGGAGGAGTCTTCGGGATGGCTCGATGAAGTGGATGCGTGGATGCGGCAGGAGCCGAGCTATCAGGTAGAATACGCTTCGCTGGCGCAGGCGCAACTGCAATGGCTGCGCACGGAGTGGGGGATTGATTTTTTGGAGCGCATGGAGGAAATCGTCCGACGCGATCCCATGCCACATCGCACGCGCCGCATACGCAGCAAGGGCGATGGGCTGTATGAAATCGGCTGTGGTGCCTGGCGTGCGCGCTATCGCGTGTCCGAAAAGCAATTACTGATCGAAAGCATCCGATCTGGATTCCCGATCGACCTTCTGCTGCGCTTCCACTCGGAGGAAATACCCGATCGCGACGCGCAACTGGCGTTTCACGAGAAGTGGCTATTGCCTTGAGACACCGGCTTCCTCGGACTGCACCACGCTGATGATTTCGCGCTGCACACGAGGCGTGTGCATGACCAGGGGATGAGCGGGGGCCCAAACGCGGTGATTTTCCGCGAGATCCCAGTGCGAACTGGTCGAGGGCAAGATGATCAGATCCAGCGGTGTGCGGTAGGAAATGAGCCGTAAATGTTTCAGTCGATGCGAGCTCGCCTGAAGCGATTGGAGAAATTCACTGTTCGGCCTCATCTGCCAAGCGCCTTTGCCCGGATAAAAATAGGCCGCCTTGGTGCCGTGGTGCGGCGTGGCGAGAGTGACCAGAGTTTGGCAATGCTCATGGCCGCCGAGCTCTTGCAGATAATAGCGGGACACCAGCCCGCCCATGCTGTGGGCGACGATGTGAAACTCCGCATCCTTGCCCCATTTCTGTTCAATTTCCCGCTGCAACTGAGCGGCGAGAGTTTCGAGGCCGGAGCGCGCGTCGCAGGGTTTCAGTTGGGGAATCAGACAGTCGTAGCCGAGTTGCTCGAACTTTTTTTTCATCGGCACAAAACTGTGGCCGCGCTGGAAGATCCCGTGCACCATCACCACCCGCGTCGGTTCGCCGTTTTTGGCGGCAGCCGGGGTGCAGAACAGTCCCGTGGACAGCAGCGACATGATGGCCTTTCGTTTCACAGGATCACCATCGTGGAATCTGCCACCAAGTCAAGTGAAACTACTTGCGCCGGGCGCGGTATTTCAGAGGAGTCTCGCCCGTGTGATGACGAAATTGCCGGGTAAATGAGCTTTGATCACTGAAGCCGTGTTGTTCGGCAATGGCGGCCACGCTCAGATTGGTGCTCAGCAGCGCGTTACTGGCCGACTGGATGCGCGTCCGCATGATGAAATGTCCCACGGGCGTGCCGAAGACTTTCTGATAGAGCCGATTAAGCTGCCGCACGGAAATGTTTTCCAGTGTGGCGAGATCATCCGGTGAGATGGCCTCACGGTGATGTTTTTGAATGTAGGCGACAGAGCGACTGATGCGCTTCATCTCACTGGCGGGGTTTTCTGTATTCTGATAGGGGCGCGTGGTGCCGATGATTCCGATCACTTCATGGTCACGATTGTAAATGGGCACCTTGGTCGTGATGAACAGATTGTGCCCGGAGTCCGGAGAAAACAGACTTTCGATCTTATTGATCAGCGGTTGGCCTGATGTCATGACTTGCAGGTCATCCTTGCGCAGTTCGTCCACCGTACGCGGCGGGTGAATGTCATGGTCGCTCTTGCCGATGAGCTCGGACTCTTCCGTCATGTTCAAGCGCCGCAAAATCCCCGGCCCTGCCGCCATGAAACGACCTTCCAGGTCTTTCATGAAAAAGTGGACGTCGGGCAACTGCGCCAACAGGGTGAAAAACGGCTGACACGATTCCACTTGTCCGATGAATTGCTCACGGATGTGATTGTCTTGTGAGTGTTTTCGTTTTGACCTAAAGGGCATGGTGTCGCGAGAGTGAGGGGTTTGACCACGTTTGATCACATTCAGTAGGTCGGCACCGAGGCATCGATTTCCGCCGACCAACGGGCGATGCCGCCTTGCATCGAAAATACCGCCGCGCAGCCCTGGTGCCGCAGCCAGCGGGTGGCGTGCAGGGAACGGATGCCGTGATGGCAGTAGATTACCATCGACTGATCCCGATCATGCAGCAGAGAGCGGGCCGCCTCGGGAAATTCCGAGAGGGGCACGTGACGCGCGCCCTCGATGCGGTTGAAGTGCCATTCATCGAGTTCACGGCAGTCGATCAGAAAAAAATCCGCACCCGTCTCTAACAGCTCAGCCAGTCGCTGCGGCGAAATTTCCTCGGTGGCTGTCGGGTCGGCGATCATCATTCCACAATCACCGGCGTGCCGAGTTGGGCGTTGTCGAAAAACTTCTCCGCCATTTTATCGGGCATGCGGATGCAACCGTGCGAGGCGGCGTACCCCGGAAGGTAGCCGGTATGCATGCCGATGCCGCCATTGAAGCGAAGGAAATTTTTCATCGGCGCGGGGTAATAGACGCAGCCGGATGGGATTTTATCGACGCGGATGTCGACGTTGTCATTGACCATCGCTCCCGTGGATTTGTCTTTGAAAACGCCATAGGCGCTGGAGTGGTGGTCCTTGTCCTTTTCCGTCACCTTGTATTTTCCGGGAGGCGTGTGCGTCCCCTCCTTGCCTGTGGAAATGCGCGATACGCCGACAAGCTTGCCATTCTTGTAAAAGAAGGCCTTTTGCTGCGCGCGGTTGATTTTGATGAGGGGAGCTCCGTCGATGCCGTCACCATCCCAGTAGGAAACATCATCGGGAATCGCCGGTGCCGGGCCGGTACCGTGCGAGGAATACTGCAAGGGTCCCAGGCCCGCGAGGTAGTTGCCACGCGGATTGGCAGTCTGGTTTTGAAAGCAGGAATTGAGAAGCGCGCAAAGGGCTAGGGGATACAAGAGGCGTTGCATGGCGAGATCGGGCTGGGCTTATGTAAAACAGCAGTGCCCGCGGGTCAAGGGAGCATTTCGGTGTGACACTTCATTGCACCTGTCCGATGCCCAGTGCAGTCGCCCACGGTCCTCAGCATTTTTCGCAACTTCACGAATTTTTCATGATGGTTTCGGACTCTCTTCACACAGCGCTGCCATCATCGCGCTGTTATGAAAACCAACATTTGCTTCTGGTGCGGCTGCTTTAGCGCGCTTTCTGTTCTCTCGGCGCAAGAGCCAACACCCGCCGTGCAAGGCACTGTCACCCTGCCGTATGAAACTCTGCGAGCGCTTGACCGGGAAAAGGAAAATGCGCCGGTTCGCGCCCCTTTGCCCACATTGCTGCAATCCGCGCTGTATCGGGTCGATCTCGCCACCACGCCACCGACGATCACCGCGACAATGCGCGTGCAGCATTATTCCGACGACTGGGCCACCACGCCTCTCCTCGCCGGCGATGTCTCGCTGGCCGACCTGCAACCTGCGGATGCGGCAATTCTGGTGAAAGACGACATGCTGCAATGCATTTCTTCCCAGCGCGGCAAGCAGGAACTCAGTTTCCGCCTGATCCCCACACAGCAAAATTTCCTGGCATGCCTGCCCTGCGTGAGTGCCACGATTTCCTTCACGGGCCTCAAGCAAGGAACGGCCCTCGAATGCAAGATGAATGATGCCGTTCAGGTGCTGAGTGGCGAAGCCACGCTGAGCATTCCCGCCCGCGGTGCCCGTATTTCCTGGCAGGAGGTGGCTCCCACGACACAAGAAACATTGCCTCCCTCCGAGTGGACGTGGCGGCATGAAGTGGCCTTGGTGGAAGAGGATGGACTGGTGGCGATGACCTGCTTTTCGCAAGCGGAAACGGCAGCCGGCGACACGCGTCAGGCGCAATTGATCTTCCCGGCCGGTCTGAGCCAAATCGAGGCACAGGGCGATCATCTCGATCATCAAAGCCTGCAACGCCTCGCCGATGGAGCGCAGCTCCTCACACTGCGCTGGAAGGGCGAGCGTCAACTCAACCGCGCCGTCGTCATCCGCGGCCACAAGCGCGTCAGCAATCTACAAGACACCTGGCAATTCCAGGCACCGCGCGGGCAGGCGGAAAAGCCGGACCTCGCCCAGTTTTACCTCGCCGATCAGGCACAGCGGAAGTTTTCCGCCGAGGGGCTGAGTGGTCCTTTCGCTCCGCAAACCCTCTCCCGCACCTTGCAGCAGTGTATGTTGGGTCGGGCGTATTATTTGATGGATGCCCCTGCGGGAACGGTATCGATCCAGCAAACCATCATGCCCGTGGCCAGCACGGCGGATGCGCTGATGACCAAGGCCCGCTGGGAGACTCGCTTGGAACTCGATGGAGCCTCCCTCACCACCGGACAACTGGAAATCCAGTATCGCAACGGGGCGCGTCTGCCCTTGCGTTTGCCGGAGAAAGCGGTTCTGCTCTCGTGCTCGGCGAATGATCAGGAAATCGCCCCCGTGATCGCGGCACCGGGTTTGTGGGAAATTTCCCTACCGCAGCATCAGCAGGCGATGGGCAGCACCAAAGTGATCCTCTCTTACACCGAACGAGTGGAAAAATTCGCCCCGCTTGAGGGCCAGCTCAGCCTGCGCCTGCCGGGCACGAGTTATTTCATCAACAGCCTGCAATGGCAACTCACACTCCCTGCCGAATACGCCGCGGAAGTCGCCGGAAATCTCACACGCCCCGCCACGAATACCGCGGGCGCCCATCAGATCCTGTTAGAGAAAAACCTCTGCCGCGATGAAACCCCGCAGGCGGAACTTTTCTACAATCGCAGCAACAAACTCAACCGTTAATCCTTCCTCGAATTTTTTATGAAAACACAGCATCTATTCGCTACCGCCGGCATCTTGCTGGTCACCACCATTGCCTGGTTCATCCTTGGCTCGGCCATTCAGTCACGCAGCCAAGAATTCGGCTCCGACATGCGCCGGGAGGTCCATCAAGTATGGGGGCCACAATTGCAACAACAGCACCCGCACGCCTTCTATCGCTCGCCCAATGTGCCGAACGGCAAGGCCTTGATCCAGTCCGAAAAAAGCCGCGTCAAGGCCCTGATCGACTACGCGCCGAAAAAACGTGGCCTCATGCGGCATCGCACCTATGATGTGAATTTCGAGGGCGCCTATTCGTTCCGCAATCCCACCCGCATCCCGCAAACCTTGTTCCTGCAATTTCCCTTACCCGCCACGCAGGGGCTGCGCGGAGTGCAGATCACGCTCGATGGGAAAAACGCGGATGTCCGCCGTGCCGATGACGGCTCGCTGGAATTGGCGGTGGAGGTCGCGGCTTCCACGGCGGTGGAATTGAAAGTCGTGTATCAAACCAACGGCACCGATGCCTGGCTCTATCACTTTCCCCATCCCGAGCGCGTGCAGGACTTTGAGCTATTCATGAAAACGAACTTTCCCGAATACAGCTTCCCCACGGGCTGTGGTTCGGCGACGAAGCGTGACGAGTTGCTTTGTGAATTCATCTGGGCCTATCAACCCGATGTGTTGTCCGCGCCGAACATCGGCATGGAAATGCCCAAGCTGCTCAACCCCGCGCCCGTGGCATCGCGCATTTCCTTTTTTGCGCCGGTATCGTTGCTGTTTTTCGTCACGGTGCTTTTGTTGTTAGGTTCACTGCGCGGTGTGACTCTGCATCCGATGCACATCTGTTTTGTGGCCGCCGGATTTTTCGCCTTCCAGTTGTTGTTCGCCTATCTCACCGATGTGATTCCGCTCTACATCGCTTTCGCCGTGTCGGCTGTTGTTTCCGTGGCCCTGGTCTGTGGTTACCTGCGTGCGGTGGGAGGCACACGTTTGCTGTCCATCGCCTTACCCGCCCAGATCGGTTACATGGTATTGTTCAGTGTCTCGTTTTTCTTCGATGGCATGACCGGCCTCACCATCGCGATCGGCTCTGTGATCACGCTCGGCTTGTTGATGAAAGTCACCGCCAAGACTTCGTGGAAAGAGGTGTTTGCAGAGAAACGACCCGTTGTTCCTCCGGTATTGCCGACCGTCGGCTGAGAGTCCCTGGACGTTTTTTGATTGAACTCGCTGTTGCGCATGATAGGTTGATGGGATGAATGCGGTCACGGGAGAGCAAATGCGTTGTTTGGAACACTCGCTTTTTGCAAAGGGCGTGGACGCGGCGACTTTGATGGCGCAGGCGGGGTGGGGCATTGCCTGTGCGGTGCGCAAATTTTTCCCGAACCCCGGCACGGTGCACCTGTATCTGGGCAAGGGTCACAACGCGGGAGATGCTCTCTGCGCCGCACAGCATCTGCGCCGTTGGGGCTGGCAGATCGAACTTCATGCGGTGTATCCGGAGATCGAGTGGGCCGTGCTTACGCGTCAGCAGTTGCGTGCCTTGGAGGCGATACCGCAACCTTGCTCCAGCGGACAGGGGCCGATCTTGATCATGGAGGCTCTGTTAGGGATTGGTGCCAAGGGGGCATTGCGCGAGCCGATCCGCGCAGCGGCACTCGCCATTCGGGAACAACGCACGGCTCATGCCATTCCCGTGATCGCTCTGGATCTGCCAACAGGCGTGGATGCGGACAGTGGGGCCATCGATCCCGCGGCTGTCATCGCCGATTTCACCTTTGTCATTGGCACTCCGAAGGTGGGATTGTTGCGTTCTTCCGCCGTCAATCATGTGGGACGTCTGGAATGCATTCCGTTCGATAATCTACCTCTCTCCGATTACGATTCCGGCTTGCGCTTGATCACACCAAGTTCCTTCCCGCAATCCTTGCCACTGCGCGCGCATGATTTTCATAAAGGTGCTGCGGGGCGGGTGACGGTTGTGGCGGGTTCGCCCGGCATGGAAGGCGCGGCACTGCTCTGTGCTACGGCTGCTTTGCGCGCGGGGGCCGGATTGGTGACCCTGTGGGTCGGAGAAAAAGCCCACGCCGCTGTGGCAGCGCGCGCATGTCCGGCTTTGATGGCGCGTTCCTATGCTGATTGGCAGGAGATTTCCTTGGGAAATGCCGATGCCTTGGTCATGGGGCCAGGGCTAGGTACCTTGAGTGAAGGTGAGTTCGATGCCATGGTTGATTTGTTAGGAAAGCATCAAGGCGGTGCCGTATTGGATGCGGATGCGCTAAATGCGATCGCGCGGTTCCAGGGGCATCAGTGCTTGCAGGCACAGCATGTGATCACACCGCATCCCGGAGAGTTTGCACGGCTTGCGCCACTTTCGGCCGAGCGTGCGCGTGAGGATGGCTGCGCGCATTTCACGCAATTCAATCCCTCGGTGCTTCTGCTCAAGGGCGCCAGAACATTGGTGCAGCAGCGCGGAGCAGCCCTGTATCACAACGGCACGGGAAATGCAGGCATGGCGACCGCAGGCATGGGAGATGTGCTGGCGGGAGTCATCGCCGGGCTTCAAGCGCAGGGCATGAATCCACTCACATCGGCCTGCGCGGGAGCATGGATCTGTGGACGTGCGGCGGAAATTTCCCTATCCTCCGGTCGACAATCCGCTTTATCAATGGTGGCGACAGATCTTTTCGTAACGCTGGGCGCGGCACTGAGTGAGTGGCAGGCCGGATGAACTTCGTGATCGTTCATTCGACTTGTTTCCCGGTGATTTTTCAGTAACATCATGCCATGACGATTCGCCTGATTCGCTTTCTTTTCTGCTGCGTTTGTTTCTCCGTGAGTCACGCGGCGGAGAGTCCACGCCATGTTGTTTTCATTTTGGCAGATGATCTCGGCTGGGGCGAACTCGGTTGTTATGGTCAGAAAAAAATCAAAACGCCGCACATCGATCAACTTGCCCGCGATGGCATGCGTTTCACCCAACACTACTCGGGTGCGCCGGTCTGCGCTCCGGCTCGTTGTGTGTTGCTCAGCGGCAAACACACGGGACACGCGGACATTCGAGGCAATCGCCAAGCATCCGTATCCTTTCCTGAATTCAAGGAAGGTCAGCATCCCATAGCAGCAGATACCTGGCTGATCTCCCAGAGTTTCAAAGAGGCGGGATTCGCCACGGCGGCGACAGGCAAATGGGGACTGGGACCGGCGCGATCCACCGGTGATCCGAATCGCCACGGCTTCGATTTGTTCTACGGCTACAATTGCCAAGCCGTCGCGCATTCGTTCTATCCGAAATTTTTATGGCGCAATGACCAACAGGTTCTGCTCAATGAAATGCCCATTCCCGGACATGCGAAGCCTGTCAAAGGCGAGGTGAAAGCAGAAGACTGGATCGGGAAAAACTACGCATCGACTTCGATTCTGAGCGAAGCGCTGCAATTCATCGAGCAGCACAAAAAAGAGAAATTTTTTCTCTACCTACCCTTCATCGAACCGCATGTGTCCATGCATCCGCCCTTGGATTCAGTCAGGGAGTATCCGGAGGAGTGGGATGACAAGCCCTATCATGGTCAGTCGGGCTATTTACCGCATCCACGACCGCGCGCGGGTTATGCTGCGATGATCAGCGAACTCGATCGTCATGTCGGCAAGGTAGTGGCAGCACTGCGAGAAGCGGGCATTCTGGAACAAACCCTGATTGTCTTCACCTCGGATAACGGCACCACGCACATGGCGAATGATCCGCAATTCGGCATCGGTGGAGTGGACGCCGCATTTTTTCAATCGACGCTCGATTTGAAAGGCTTCAAAGGCAGTGTCTATGAGGGCGGCTTGCGCGTGCCCATGATCGTTCGTTATCCTGCTGCGGTGAAGGCCGGTTCTGTGAATGATGCTCCAGGATTTTTCGCGGATTGGTTTCCCACTTTGATCGAAGCCTGCGGCTTGAAGACGCGCGAGGGTCTGGATGGAGAAAGCTTGTGGCCCATCATGAAGGGTGAAAATCCGCCGAATACGCGCAAGCCTATGATCTGGGCCTATCCTGAATACGGCGGACAAGTCGCGGTGCGCATCGGTGACCATAAAGTTCTCCGTCGTGGACTCCATACAAAAAAACCGGGTGAGTGGGAGGTTTACGACATCATCAAGGACCGGGGAGAAACGACAAATCTCGCGCCGCAAATGGCGAAATTGATCAAGCAGGTGAAAATCATTCTCGCCAATCAAGTGAGCGAAAATCAGATCTATCCCTTGCTGATGCCTTGATGGTTGTTAGAAAATCGTCCGCTTTGTGATTTGAAGTAAACTCCAGCGGTGCATCGTCACGGGGCTCTGGAACCAGAGATTGTCGGCAGTGCGGCCATCGAGGGTGGCGACGTGACCGATGCCGGGGTCGGCTTGGATCCATTTTCCCTTGCCGGCATAGACGATGAGATGGATGCCGTTGGTGGTGATGGCGAGATCGCCGGGTTGGAGTGGGGCGGTATCGAGCTCGCGCACGGTGCCGGTGATGCCGATGTCTATCGCGGTATCGCGGTAGCCTTGGCTGAGGGCTTGAGCGCTGGTGTCATACCACCATTGGGCGGCGGCTTCGCGGATGGCGGTTCCGTTGCCGTGTCGGATTCCGTAGGCGAATAGGGCATCGCGTAGGGCGCGGCGGGGGAGGCCTGAGCAATCGATGCCGTGAGAATTCTCGCCACCCCAGACGTAGGGCGTGTTTTCGAATTGGTTCAGGCGTTTCAGGTAGTCGTCGCGCAGTTCGATGGGGTTGATCCAGTCGCCGGGGAGGAGAAAGGGGATGGCGGCCAAGACAGGGATGGCTGCCATCACGAGGCGCGCGATTTTTTTACGCCATAAGAGAAAGGAGAGTGTCGCCCAAGAACCGAAGATGCAGAGCAGGAATGCCAGATTCAGCAGCTTGCTGTGGATGGGATTGCGCAAGAGAATGATCACACCAACCGAGCACCCGATCAGAAGAAACCAGGTGATGCGGTTGATACGGCTCATGGTAGCAGAGAGAGTTGTTCCTATACCTCTTGCAAAAACCTACGTTGCGCTTCCGCCTCGGGGTTGAGCGGTTTGTTGGCATTTTCCGGGTTGGTGTCGGCGAGGAGTTCGTCGCGGAACTTGGCGACGATGGCTTCCACCGGCCAAGAGCTGGCTTCGCCGAAGGCGCAGATGGTGCGGCCGTCGATCTGATAGGCCACGCTTTCCAAGGTCTTGATGTCCTCGGGGGAAGCATCGCCGGTGACGAGGCGGTCGGTGATTTTTTTCATCCACATGCTGCCTTCGCGGCAGGGTGTGCATTGACCGCAGGACTCGTGGGCGTAGAAGGAATTGAGATTGTTCAGCACCCAGGAGATTTTGCGGCTGTCATCGATGACGATCACGCCACCGGAGCCGGCCATGGAACCGCAGGCGGCGAGGCTATCGAAATCCATTGGGATGTCCCAGAAGCCCAGCTCGCGCGTGGTGCCATCGGGGTTTTTCAACTTGTAGGTTTCATCGCAGCGAAGGATTTTCGAGGAGGAACCACCAGGGATGACGGCTTTGAACGAACGTCCGTCTTTCGGACCGCCGCAGACGTCGTAGAGTAGCTCTCGCATGGTGAGCTTGCCGACTTCCACTTCGAAGTAGCCGGGATTTTTCACATCACCGGAGACGCAGAGAATGCGGGTGCCGGTATTTTTGGCGACGCCGAGCTTCGCGTATTCATCGCCGCCCATTTGCACGATGTGTTTCACGTGGCAGAGCGATTCGACGTTATTCACGATGGTGGGGCACATGTAAAGGCCCAGTGCCGCAGGGAAATACGGCGGCTTGATGCGCGGGTAGGGGCGCTTGCCTTCGAGCGACTCGATAAGGCCCGTTTCCTCGCCGCAAATGTAGGCACCGGCACCGCGGTGGACGTAGATTTCCAGATCGAAGCCGGAACCTAACACATTCGGTCCGACGAAATTCTTCGCGCGTGCTTCGGCGATGGCGTTTTCGACAATTTGCGCGGCGGCGGGGAATTCCTCGCGGATATAGATGTAGGCAACGTGTGCGCCGACGGCGAATGCCGAAATGACCATGCCCTCGATGAGTTGGTGCGGGTCTTGGTGGAGGATGTAGCGGTCCTTGAAGGTGCCTGGCTCGGATTCATCGCCATTGCAAATCAGATAGACCGGCTTGGTGTTGTTCGGCGGGATGAAGGTCCACTTCATGCCGGTGGGGAAACCCGCACCGCCGCGACCGCGCAGGCCGGACTTTTTCACTTCCTCGGTGATGTCCTTCGGTGCCATGGTGATGGCTTTTTTCAATTGCTCATAGCCGCCATTGCGCAAGTAGCATTCGATGGAGGGATCGTAGTCCGCGCGATCGACGTTTTTGAAAATAAGGCGGTATTCACGCGCGTGCGGTTCTTTGCCGGGAAGGTAGGTGATCATGATAGGTCGAGAATGGTTAGGAGAGTGTGGGAACGGGGATGAGTTTGACGCCGTAGGGGATAAAGCGTTCGAAATCTTTGATGTTGCGGGTGGCGATGGATTGGCGGGTACAGAAAGCGGCGGCGGCGATCATGCAATCGGCATGCGAACCGCGCTTGCGACCGGTCTGGTGGAATAGGCGCGAGGCGAACTCTGCCTGGTCCTCGGTGAAGGGATGAATGCCTCCGCGCAGAATCGCGTGAACGGCATCCTTTTGTTCTTTGGAGTGAGGACCATTGCAAAACTCCGACCACGTCACGGCGGAAGCGGCGAGGGGAATCTTGTTTTTCAACCACCCATGCACCATCTCCACCTGCGCCGAATGGGCGGTGACGAGATCGATCAGAAGGTTGGTGTCCAGGTGTATCACGATTCCCACCAGTATTTACGAGCTTCACGTTCGGCCTTGACCTCGGCGCGGAAATCTTCGGCATCCTCGGCCACCAAGCCGCCGCCTTGTTGCAACCATTGCAGGGCTTGCAAGGGATCCATGACCTGCTCTTCGCTATCAGCTTTTTCCTTCAGTTGACGCACGGCACGACGAATCACCTCGGCCTTCGAGATGCTCCATTTCTCACTCAATTCCTTCAATGCCTGGATGGTCCAAGCGTCCAAAGCCATGCTGGTTCTTGTTAGTGCGCAACTCATGTGGTAATTGTGTGGTAATGCCGCAAAATGTCAACAAGGAAAATCACGAAGAATATTTTTTCAATAATTCCTGTGCTTTTTCCGCGCTGACACCTTCATGGAAATCATCATTCACCAGGCAGACCGGCGCGGTGCCGCAGGAGGCG
>Ga0315909_10007505_pt1 | contig 12170 bp, 12 predicted proteins | sample LakEriMetagenome_11_FD_203527 | JGI IMG/M metagenome (GOLD analysis project Ga0315909, IMG submission 203527) | Freshwater fungal communities from buoy surface, Lake Erie, Ohio, United States - Buoy 2 MA125 | ecosystem: Environmental > Aquatic > Freshwater > Lake | place: USA: Lake Erie, Ohio...
TTCTTGTGTAACAACGTACCCCCCATCCGCGTCATTACCTAATCTAAGTTTTGGTGATTTAACATCGTATAATTTTAATTGTTCTATCATAAAATGATGATAAATAAAAAAAGACAATTAGTAAACCCATTTTTGTCCTCGAGATTCATAAAAATGTTTTAATTTATCATAATGCTTTCTAATAAACCCTTCTTGTCCTTCATTAATATCGCGGTCCCACCCCCAATTCCAAAATCTATCTTCGGGGTAACAACATATGTCAAATGTTTGGCTACCTAATATGTTACAAGTATTTAATGGTATCATTGTTCCATTCATTAAATACATTGCAATTGATGTTATATACTCTTGACCCGTTAACCATATGGTATTACCACCTATTTTAAAAAACTCATCTTTATTTTCAAAATATTCTTTTAAAATATTATTTATTAAATCAAAAAATTTAAAATAATAAGTTTTATTTGGAAAATTATAGGTTGTAAAGTTACCATCAAACATTAAAAAATTATGAATGATTTCTTTATCGGTTATTTTATATTTTTCGTTAATTTTTTTTGTGTAATCTACTAAATGACTATGTTGTTCGTGACTATCATATGGATGACCACCTGGACACATAATTATATGTTTTTTTGGTAAATCAATATCGGTGCACCAAGTATAATTTTTATTTGTTCCACTACTCAAAAATTCTTTTTTTGAAAAATAATTATTCATTTCAATTACATGATTTTCTGTGATTTCTTTAGGTAATACGTCGGTATTTGGCCATATAAAACCATCATAATTTTGAGCATTTTTCCATATAAAACTAAATCTATGTAGTAATGTTGGGAATTTAAAATCATTCTCAATAATTTCTTTTGCGTATTTTATTTCGTCCCTTTTCTCATTAGGTAATTTTTCGTTTTCTATTGACCAAGGATAATCTTTTCTTAAATCGTCAATGTGTTCAATAAAAATATTTTCTTTATTTTTTATATTGTCCCAATATTCAACATCATCAGTTATTATTAAAACGTCATATTTTTCATAACCTTTATTTGTCTTTATATTATTTAATAATCTTTTTTTATATGTTGGACCAAATCCAACTGCAACCATTAAAGCGTTGATTTTCATCTGATTTTTAATTTTTTATAGTCATTTATCGTTTCATTTAAACCATAGGTTAATTCTACTAATCTTGTAACCTTTACTATTATTATATTACGAATATGTGTCAATATATAAATAGTTATTTTCTTTATTTTTCTTTTTTCGTAAAATTTATTTTAATTTATTATAAACTTCATTAATACCAACCTCTAATCCAATATAGTTTAAAAGTGTATTGGGATTACCACAATATTTTTCACCCATCCCATTATTATTAAATATAATGTGAACCTTATGAGTATCCAAATTATTTATCATATTCGCTATATCAAATAAAGTTTTAGATTCTGAATATGAACAATCTATTTCTTTTGGTGGATTTTCATTTTGAATGTAATAATCAACCAATGAAATTAAATCTTTCATATAAAAGAAATCCATTAGTTTATCTTGATGAATGATAATAGGTTCTTTGTTTATGTACCGTTTTATATTTCCTTTAATAAATCGTGTATCTAATTCGTTTTCATCAAAAGCGGCAAATATTCTAATATTGTAAAAATTTTCTTGTTCCAATATAGATTTAGCTATAACTCGTTTACTTAGACCATATGGAGATTCTGGTTGAGTTATTTCTGCACCCGAACCAAAGTGGATTAATTTTCCAAATCTATCCCTACAATTGAGCAGGTTATAATACATTTGAAGGTTATTATCCATATCCTTCCAGGTTTCTTGTTTAAATCTATCCCCCCCACTTACAGCGCAATGAATTACTACATCAAAGTATTTGTGTTTTAGATATGAATCCAGTATTTTAAAGTGATTTAAATCAAAATTATTTCTGGTTAGTGTGGTTATTTCATATGAATTTTTTAATGAGTTATATAAACTTTTGGCTATATAACCATTGCCGCCTGTTATTAATATTTTCATAATTCTTCTTTTATATATTTAATCATACCTTTATGAGTAGACTCAATATCATCTTCTAGTAATATTACTGTTGATTTAGGGTAGTATATTTTAAATAGGTCAGGTAGTATACTAATTTTTTTAGATATACCTCCAAGTAATAATATTTCACTAAATTCAGGGATAAAAGATTTATATTGTAAAACAAATTCTTTTAAAATTGAACCTAATAGATTTTGAATATTAAAACTACCTTCGTTTATATTAGATATACTTCCCCCAAAATTATAATTTCGAGATTGTTTAAAGACATTTAAATTTAAATTTAATGAACTGTGTATTACATTTTCAATTTGGATATTACCCATTAATTCAAACATATTAATCCCTATAGATTGAAATAATTCTTGAAATGTTAAAAACATTCTTCCTGAAGGGAAATATCTTTCTATTTTATTTAATGTGATAATCTGAGAACCTGTCCCCATATTAATAGCTACAGAGTTTTGGGTAAGGTTAATAGATTTAATAACACAATCTGTGTCTCCAAGTGAGCTATATATAGGTGTAGATAAAACATTTCCTATGATTTCTAGTTTATTTGAATAGTCAGAAGAATTAGTAAATGGGGAATGATGGATATGTGGTTTAGCATTAAATAAACCACTTATCATACATTTATCTCCCTTATTAGATTGAAAAGATTTCCAAGAGTAGTAAATATTTTCAACATATGAACCTCCTAAGATAGTACATATAATAATACCATCAACCTTTTCATGTAAAGAAACAATATTAAAAAGAATATTTAATAATTCAACTTTAGAAATTTTATTAACTTTAAAAAAAGGAGAAGGAATTATTTGTCCTTTAACATATTGGTCTTGAGTTTTATTATAAACAGCACATTTAATGTATGTGGCCCCAAAATCAATTAGTAAATATTTCATACACATTCTTAATAAGTAAATCGTCTATTAAACTATTAACAAAAATTGTTGTCCCAATCTCAGGTACAACAACAAATGATATCACTCCATTTGTAACCTTTTTATCAGTTTTTATATTATTGACTAATTTTTCAATATTTATATTCTTTATTTTATCTAAACTAGTAAAATTAGATATAAGATTACTAATTAAAGGAGATTTAGTATAAATTTTATTTATTACTTCAATACCTAACATAACTGCTTCTCCATGAGGAATACTATAATTAGTAAGGGTTTCAATTACATGCCCAAATGAGTGACCATAATTTAATGACTTGCGTTCTAAAAGTTCAAATTCATCATATTCAATAACTGCTTTTTTAATAGATAGAGCATGAAATATACTAGTTTCTAAATCCCAGTTGTTGATATTACTAACATAATATTCTCCTCCGATAAGAAATAATTTAACAATTTCTCCATATCCTGATGTTATGTCTTGAGATGATAGGGTTGATAAAAAATTTGTATCAATAATCACTTTATCTGGGGATGAAAATAAAGCTAATTGGTTTTTATATTTTTTAAAGTTTAAGGCGGTTTTACCTCCAATGCAACTATCACATTGTGATAATAATGTTGTAGGATAAAAAACCCATTTAATACCTCTTTTAAAAGTTTTAGCGGTATAGGCTCCAATATCTTGAATAATTCCTCCCCCAATCACTATCAATGTGTTGCCTTTATCAAAATTATATTTTAATAATGTTTCACAGACATCTAAAACAGTTTCAATACATTTGTTTTCTTCTGTGGCATCAATAATTATTAGTTTAGAATGATGTATATTATAAAGTTGCTGTATATTTTTATCTACTAGTACAACTTGTTCTTCAGTAAATGTATTTTTAAATGGTTCAAATATTACATCATAATTTTTAGGATGAGAATAAACTGTGAATTTAGATGTTTTTTTTACAGATGCTTCTAATTCTGTGTTTTGAATAAAAAATTTATTTGTCATAATCCTTTTAATGTATAACCACCATCTATGTTTATGTTTTGTCCGGTGATAGAATTATTATATTGAATTAAATATAAACAAAAATTAGCTATTTCCAAGGGATTTGTAAGACCTAATGGTATATTTTGATTTAGATAATTAATACGTTCTTGAGAATTGTTTTGTCTAGTTAAAGGGGTATCAACAAAACCCGGTGATACCATATTAACTTTAATATTATTTGAGGCTTTTTCTAAAGCTATAGTCTTTACAGCCCCTAACAAAGCATGTTTAGATGTAGTGTACTGGATTCGGTTTTCTTTAGTCATAGTAGCATATAATGACCCAATCGCTATAATATTAGAATTGTTTTTAAATTTTAATTGACCGCATAACTCAATAAAACTAATTGTATTAATTTTAAATATATTGTATAACTCATTTAATACCACATTATCATGTGATTTTAAATCATTAGCCCCAGCACAATGTATAAAACCATCTATTTCAGGATAATGAGTCACATCAAACTCTTTGTTTAAATTTAGTTCTATTGAAGAAGGAGATATTACTTCAATATTAGCTTTTTTTAAAACATCAACTATTGTTGAACCAATTCCTCCATTTCCTCCTGTTAAAAATATAGTCATATTAAAAAGTATCTGATATAAACATATCTGTTAAAGCCCCAGGAATAATTTTGCCATCAGGGCCAATTCCCTTATGGGTTACTTTTGGCTCATGTCGTTCTTTTGGATGGGTAAATACTTCCACCATACATGGACCTTTAATTTCCATCATATTTTTTAACACATCTTCTACTTCATTATTATTTTTAATACTAAGATAATGGATATCAAATGCGTTTGCAACTTTTTTAAAGTTAGGAATTGTTACTCCTGTTGTTGGACTACTTGCGAATTCTTCTCCATTAAAAAATGCTTCTTGTGATAATTTAATTGATAAATATCCATCGTTGTTTATTAATATAATCTTTACTGGTAAGTTATATCCTTTTATAGTTTCAAGTTCTTGTAAATTCATCATAATACTACCATCTCCCTCTACGCATATTATATCTTGTTTATTATTACCTATACAAGCACCTATTGCTGCTGGTAGCCCATAACCCATACTAGCACAACCAACGTTTGTAAATAATCTTTGGTCTTTATTTAGTTGGTATGTTTGTAATGTTATAACGTGAGCCGTACCATTACTAGTAACTATAGGAGTATTTTTAAATATTTTAGGTGCTTTACTTACTAAATAATAGAAACTAGCATATCCTTTTAATTGCTCATGTTTTGGATGATAATACTGTTGTGTTGCTCTAGTTTCAAGAACAAATGATTGCCATTCAGATATATCTAAAGTATAATTCGTATCACTAATACCAGAGAAGAAATTTTTAAGGTCAGTTATAATAGCTAAATCAATATTGAATTTATGTTTTTTAACTTCAAATGCATCAATATCTACAAATATTTTCTTTGAATTAGGAGAAAATTCAGGAATATTATAGCCTGTCATTTTAACAGGTAATCTACTACCTAATGATATAATTAAATCAGCTTCTTGAACTATTTTATTGGATGTTAACTGGCCTAAGATACCAATTCTGCCACTATAATATTCTAAAGTATTATCAACAGCATCAACACCTGAATGAGGTCCTGTTACTACTGGTATTTTTGTTTTAGTTAGGAATACATTTAATTCATTATAAGTGTTAGATAATCTAATTCCATTACCTACTATAACTAGTGGTTTTTTGGACTGTTCAAGTATTTCTTTGAAACACTCTAAACTTTGTTCTGGGCAGTCATAGTTTGGAGTAGGGTAAAATGTACTTAATTGGGTATCTTCATCCACATTAGCACCTTGTATATCTAAAGGTATGTCTAACCAAACGGGACCAGGTCTACCTTCTAAAGCCATTTGATAAGCTTTTTCTAATTCACTAAATATAGAATTAGCATCAGTAACCATCTTAGCATACTTAGTCATAGGTTTAACTATACTAATAATATCAAATTCTTGGTCACCTATTTGTCTACATCCTGTTCCTTTAGATAGTTGATTAGAAGGTACTTGCCCTGAAATAATAATAGAAGGTATACTATCTAACCATAAACCAAGCAAACCTGTTATAGTATTTGTACCCCCAGGACCTGTGGTTACAACACTAGTAGCCATTTTATTGGTCATTCTATAGTATCCTTCACTAGCCATTAGTGCTGCTTGCTCATGATGAGGACAAATAACATTCATATTAGATTTACGTAAAGAATCTACTAAATGAATGCAGCCTCCACCTGATATGGTGAAGGCTGTGTTAATTCCTTTTTTTTCTAAAAAATTTATAATAATATCCGAAACTTTCATTAAATGATATCGTTTTTAGTTAAAGGTGCGTCTTTCTTTAAATCTTTGTTTAAGATAAAATCACTATCAAAATATTCTCTAGAAGTAATATGTTTTATTTCTTTTTGATAAGGGATAGCACTATATAAATGCTCTACAGTTATTTTTGTACCTTTAGCTAAGTCTTGTTTTAAATAAAGACCTCTATAAAGTGATTCTAAATACTTAGATTCTTTTTCATCAATAACTCTTCTTTCATTTAATGATGTACCACACATGATTTTAGCTTTATTAAAAGCTTTAAACCATTCATCTATTTGACTAGGCAATGAACAATAATTTGATACTTCTTTTTGCTCGTGACCTGCTGGATAAGGGATGTCAATATGCCTTTCCCAAGTTCTAGCTCCTTTAGCATATGAAATATACATTGAAGAATACCAATCATGATATTCATGAGTTGATAACCCAATAACTAAATATGGATATTTTTGTTTTAGATAATCAATTTGGTCTAATTCTAATTCATTATCTTCACTTGGATACTTTGATACACAGTGATTAATAGCTATAGGTATATTACGGTTAGTAAAAAACTTTATAACGTCATCAATTTGTTTATCATTAGCTCCACCTGTAGATATAATTACAGGCTTTTTAGTACTAGCTATTTTATTTAATAATAACCAGTCATTGATGTCTGAGCTGGCTATTTTAATAAGTGGTAAGTTCATTTGTACACACCAATCAACTGATTTTTCATCAAATGGGGTTGACATTGGGATACAATCATATTTTTTAATATAATCAATTAACTCCTTAAACTCATCATATGTTAATTTTGTTTTAGAAGTCTTTTGAATATATCTAGTACGCTTAGGCAAAGTAGCTAATTCTATATCTTTACCTTCTTGTTTAAAATCTTTATGAATAAAATTATCCACATCCCTAAACTGTAATTTAATAGCTGCTTTAATTTTATTCTCCTTAACAACCTTAGCAAATTCTTTTACAATTTGTTTTCCTCTGCTTAAAGAACCCCAATGGTTGTTAGCTAACTCTAATACAAACAGATTTTCAAAAATTTTATTACTCATAATAATTTATTGTTTTATTTATTTTTTCTCAGCAAATAATACTTTCATTGGTGGTGCGTGAACTAAATCAACTGTAGCTATAATTTCATACCCCAAAGTATTAAATTTATCCATAAACGCATTGTAGAGTTCATCATTATGAGTTTCTAAAGCATAGAAATCAATACTAGTAAATTCTTCATCGTTTAATTCTAAAAATACTCTTTCATATCCTTCGATATCACATTTAACAACTTTTGGTTGATAAGTAGCCATAATATCTCTTACAGTTTGTACACTATCAATAGAAGCATGAATTGCGGTAACTGGCATTTTTGGAGTTATGTTTTCATTGTACCAATTAATTTCATTAGCGTCAATGTCAAATGCAATTACTTTTGAAGCACCTAATTCAACTAACCATTCTGGTGTAGTTGGCCATGATGGGTCTCTGTATTCAACGGTTTCCCAACGTCCGCAACCTAAGTCAATTGCTACTTTACCTTTACATTTAATGTATCCCCAATGCAGTGAGGGTTTTTCTGAGTCTGTTTGTTTATGTATCATTTTATTTATTTTAATTTAATTTGTGTATCATTTTATTTATTTTAATTTAATATCTGAATTCCAACCTTAGGACTTTTGCATATAGTCTTATCTATGTCAATATATATTACCATATAAATTTATTTTTATAGTATTCAACAATTAAAGGTAATTCTTTATCAAATTTTACTTGTGGTTCCCAACCCAATGCTTTTAATTTAGAATCATCTAAAGCATATCTAATATCTTGACCTATTCTAGAATATGACCAATCAATATATTTATTTATATCTTCTGAATTTATATTATTTAATATAAGTAATTTTTTTATGGTATCCAAATTACTTTGTTCAAAACCTCCACAAATATTATAAATTTCATTTTCTACTCCTGATTCAATGATTGTTATAATAGCATCAGCAGTATCTTGAGCATGTAACCAATTTCTAATTGGTGTACCATTATTATGTAATGGAATTTTTCTTCCCAATTTAAGATACTTACATGCTTTAGGGATAAGTTTTTCAACATATTGACCTATACCATAATTGTTAGTTGGGCGAACAATAATGTAAGGTAAGTTATAAGTACGAGCCCAAGCTAACACTAACATATCTGCTGCGGCTTTTGTAGCTGAGTATGGGTTTGATGGTTTTAATAAATCCGTTTCAATATGTTCACCCTCTTCAATATCACCATAAACTTCATCGGTACTAAAGTGTAATAATGTTGGTTTACTTATATTTTCTCCTCTATGATTTTTAATCAGTTCTAACAAATTGTGAACCCCATTTATATTGGAGTGAACAAAATCATCACTGTTTGCTATTGAATTACCGACATGAGTTTCTGCGGCAGTGTTAATTACATAATCACAATCGTATAAAAATTTTAAATCATTTATATCACAATTAACAAATGAAAAATTTGGGTATTTTTTAAATTCTACTAATAAGTCTTTGTTTGCGGCATAAGTTATTTTATCTACACCTTTAACATACCAACCCAAATCTAAACAAGTTTTGGTTATGTAAGAACCTATGAATCCTAAACAACCGGTTACATATACTATTTTCATTTGTTAAAAAATTCTTTTATCTTATCACAAACATAATCTACGTCCTCAATTGTCATACCATGATGCGCTCCTAACAAAAATCCATTTTTCATAATAGTATCTGAATTTTGAAATGGGTGAAGATATTCTCTATAGATTGGATGTCGGGTTACATTCCCCGCAAAGGTTACTCTTGTTTGAATATTATTATCTTCTAAAAAGTGAAGCAACTCATATCTCTTTTCAGTTTGTAGCGGGATTGCTAACCAATTTGGTTTAATACTATCATCAGGTAACAATATTTCCTCTACATCTTTCAGATTTTCCAAATATCTTTCAATATTATCTCTTCTGATTTTTTCAAACTCACCAAACCTATCTAATTGAACAAGTCCAAATGCTGCATTCATTTCCGATGATTTCATATTGTAACCCAAAACACCATACAAAAACTTATAATCGTATGGTATCCCATCAACACTATGATTGAATCTATCTGACATTGCTTCGGAGTTATCACCAATCCTACCCCAATCTCTAAATTGTAAGCAAGTATTACGATATTTTTCTTCATTAAACATCACCATACCACCTGCTCCTCCGGCAGTAATAACATGCGATGCATAAAAGCTTGTAGTAGCAATATCCGTTTCGGGTGTGTGAGTAACCGTATCAGCCGAATCTTCAATTAAAATGATATCTTCTCTACCCATATCAATTAAACCCTCTTTGATTTTTTTCCAATCAGGCTTATTACCAATCAAATTAGGTAACATTAGGACTTTAACATCATCAGTTATTACACTCAATACCTCATCTACATTTGCTACATAAGTATTCAAATCAACATCTACAAATATAGGCACTAAACCCAGCTGAATTATTGGTGCGAGTGTTGTTGAGAAAGTACAAGCGGGTGTAACCACTTTAGTCCCTTTTGGAAGGAGTAAACTTGCTAAAGCAAGTAAACATGCCGATGAGCCTGAGTTTACAAATACACCATATTTTTTTCCAAAATATTTTGCAACCCTTTCTTCAAACTCAATTGATTTCGGACCAAATCCCGCTAACCAACCTGAACGTAAGCATTCAACTACTGCTTGAATTTCTTGTTCCCCATACGATTCAAATTTGTTGGGGGCGTACCATATTTTTTTCATTTATACCCCAAGAAATTTTATTTTAACTTGATTATTTTCTGTGATTTTACAATTACAATAAGGAAAATGGTGATTAAAATATATATTAATCAGTTCTTTATTTCTTTCAATATACGTTTCAATTGTTGGGTTTACGGGCACGACAAAGTCCCCAAAGTCGCCCCAAGGATAATGAATATATTCGTTATTTATTTTTTTAGAATATTTATAATACCAATTGTCGTGCCATGTTGTTTTATGGAAACCCAGAGTATTTTGGTCCCAATAAGGATGCCAATGGTCAATTTTATAATTAAAATTAATTTCAAATATTCTAAATATATAACCAATAACATCATCCATGTGGAGATATGCCATCTGATTCATTTGAAAAAAATGATGAATATGTTCTTCAAATATAACTTTTAATATTGAATCCCATAAATCGTAAAATAACATGAGGTGGTCTTTGTTTTCAAAACTAAATGTGGTAAGTTGTATTTCTAACCAATATTCTTCTTTTGGCAATATAAGATGTGGGAATTTTAATTTTAAATAATCATTAATAAATCCACTAACAGTATTAATATAATGTCTTGGTAGACCTAATTTAGTTGTAAACATTGCTGGTTCAATTGTATTAAAATAATTATCTATTAACAATTCATTGTCAGTTATAAAAGAATTATTGGGTAAATATTTAAATTTTAATATGTTTTTTTCATACATATATAGCAAAACAAATCTAAATGTTGTGTTGGGTAATAATGTGTTTTTTTCGCGATAAAAATCCCAAAAATTTCTAACATATTCGGTATCATTTGATTCTTTATAAAAAATTTCATAAGTGTTACTCCATTCGTGATTTTCTCTTAATGAATCTAAACTAACTATATTATAATCTAATTTATATTCTTCATAGATTTCATCATTATCAACAAAATATATCACTTTCTTTGCAATGTTAGGATTTGATTCTATAAAATTTAAAAATCTAGTTTTAAAATGGGCGGTACCCCAAATTACTTTGAAAAATGTGAACATCTTGTCTTCTTAGTTTAAGTTATTTATATTAATTTATTAATCGATATTTCCGTATTAATAATTACAAAAATTTTGAAAAAAAACTTGATTTTGGTTTTTCTAATTCACTATTTTTAACATATACAGTCTGCCTACCCCACAAAACCTTTACATAACCATTTTCTAATAAGTATGGTGTTAGTAACTTATCTTTACCACCAAGGTCGGTATCAAAATCAGTGTCATCAATTGAAATTAGATGAATATCTGACAGTTTATCTTTTGCAACCATGAAAGCCTCTAAATGTTTTTCCGCAAAAGAATCCGTCCCAACGTCCCAACCATCCAAAAACAATAAATCAATTTTTTTATTAAAATTTTTTAAAAAATCAATACCATCTTGTGGTATGTGTATGTGTAAATTACTCGGAATTGGTTCTTTAATATGATATTCATAAGAGCTTTCTATTTGTTGTTTACACATTGGGTCAATATCGACAGTGTAGACTTCAAAACCTTCTCTAACCCAGTAATAAGTTGAATGACCATCTTGACAACAAGGTGGGGCATCTTTACTTTCTAATTTCATCGAATTGTTATGGTAAGAAATACAATTTTGAGTTAATTCTCGTCTTGTTGAACCAATTTCAACAACAACGTTTCCACCTATTATTTTTAACAATTCAACGGTTTTTGTAATCCACGGTGCGGGATAATTTCTAATAGAATTTTCCTCGTGTGTTAAACTATTGTGGTCCCAATAGTAGGTTGTTTTTTTAAAATTATCACACGCTTTTAATACTTCAATAAATTTATTCATACTTTAATTTTTTTATTTTAATTTTATTTCTTTTCTTTCAGCCCAACCTCTTTCAGGTGAATGGGCCCAAAATACCACTCTTGATGGTTCTTTTTCAATATAAAACATTTCTTCATAGTGAATTTGATGTCCATGTGTTAGAAAATTCTTTAGTTGCCCATTGTCAATGTACTTACTAAATATCGACTCCC
>Ga0315909_10007506_pt1 | contig 12170 bp, 22 predicted proteins | sample LakEriMetagenome_11_FD_203527 | JGI IMG/M metagenome (GOLD analysis project Ga0315909, IMG submission 203527) | Freshwater fungal communities from buoy surface, Lake Erie, Ohio, United States - Buoy 2 MA125 | ecosystem: Environmental > Aquatic > Freshwater > Lake | place: USA: Lake Erie, Ohio...
GTGTCACATGGTCCTACTCAACCTGACGCTGTGACCCGGAAGGGTCTTAGCCAGTATAATAAGAGCCAGGCACCCCCTGGCTTTTATTTTATGAGGACGGACACATGAGCGACATGCTTTTGGCCCTTATTTCATCCCAGCGCACGCTCCTTGACGCAATCGAGGCGCAGGTGCGCGGCGGTAAGCCTCTCGCGTCAGAGCGCGGGGCATACATGCAGGACCCCTACGAGGCCACGCCACCGAATCAGGATTTCCTGACGGAGAAAGAAGAGGCCATGCTCGCAAAACAGCTGGGCCTTGAGGGGACGCCTGAATCTGACGAGGCGATCAATGAGCAATTTGAAGCCATGCGCGAGGAACGCGGGCTATCGGTGCCCGTCAAACTAGTGGACGGCGAGGATATGAGCTTTCGCGACATGACCCAGGCGCGGTTAGAGCGCGCCCGTGCGCAGATGCCGGCACCGCGCACGCGGAAGGCAGACGGGCTCGACGGAAACGATATCCTAAAGGACTTCGAGCAATTTTCTTCCATGATGTAAACGGGTGACACATGCTCAAGCTCGAAAAGAGCGTTAACGACTTCAAAAGCTCGCTCTACGCGAAAAACCTGCCCTGGAACGTTTACCGGGAGGACGAGCTTGGGCCTGTCGTGATGAACTTCATTCAGGATCACGAGCCTTACTACAAGCGCTGGGCGCAGAAATGGTACGAGAACTTCCAGTTTCTGATGGGCAACCAAAACCTCAGGTGGTCCCAGCGCTACGACTTCGCGGTGGATTACGACATGCTTCTCAGGAAGCGCCCCGCGATGAACCAGAAGATCGTAACGAACCTCGCACGAGGCATCACAGAAGCCTTGGCTAGCTATTTGTTTGGCGGGATTCCTGATTGGGATGTGGAGACCGCGGACGAAAGTTCAATCAAGGGTAAGCGCGCTCGGATCATCGTGCAGAAGGTTCTTGATTGCTACATGGAACGCCTGTGCATGTCGACAGAGTTTAACGTCGGCGCGGTTATCATGGCACTACAGGGCCAAGTCGGTTTTAAGATCGATTGGAACCCTATGGGCGGCTCCCTCCTTGATCTTCCCGACTACGAAAAGCTCATGAAGCCGGAATACACCGACTACATGGCACCAAACCCCATTACAGGCGGCCTTTTCGAAGTGCCTACCCAGATCTTGGGATCAGACGGCAGGCCCATTACCAGGGAGGCTTGGGAAAAGCAAACTGACGACATGGGCCGCGAGATCATTAAAAAAGTGCTGACGGGGGATGTGTGCGTAAACGTCAAATCACCGTTTGAGTACCGCAGACCCATTGGCTCAAGCGGCATGCACAAGGATCGTTGGATTGAAGAAATACGGATTTTGGATTATGACGAGTATCTTGACGAGTATTCTAATGTTGCCGGTCAAACTCGGCTTTTCAAGCGTGTGAAGCCGATCTTCCATGACCCTGCCCTATATGCGTTCGCAGCAAGGCATTTCCTGCGGATGCAGTTCACAAGTCCTCCCACATTGTCCGACCAAATGCGGCGCATGGATTACTCGTTCAAGTCTTCTTTGTTCCGTCAAAAGGTGGTGGTAGTCGAGCACTATGACCGGCCCCATCCGCGGAAATGGCCACAGGGCCGGCGTCTTGTCATCACTAACGGCCTGTGTACGCACATCACAAAGCCAAGCTATTCAACCAATAAACTTGACGGCTGGCACCCATATGCCGAGGCCCAGTGGATGCGGGCCTACCCGTCTAACATCGGTCTCGGGCCTTTGAATGACACCATCCAGAAAAACCGGGAACTCAACGTTAAAGATTCTCTGATTGCCACAGCTGTCAGGCGCAACATGGGCTCGCAGCTTCTGATTAAGACCGGGGCGGGTATCGACCGGGACCAGTTCTCAGGCGAGCCCGGCGCGATTATGGAAGTCGGAGACCCATTCGGCGCCCGCTGGCTTCATGACGAGATGCCGATTAGCCCCGTTATCTCGAAGCTCAGGGAGTTCGATAAGGAAGACGTATATGAGGCATCGGGCGCGGGCGATGCCCTCCGCGGGGAGCGCTCACCAGGGGCAACCTCAGGCTACCAAGCGCGGCAGATCCAAGAGCGGGAAGAACGCCGGATCACCCAAGCCAAGACCAACTGGGAGGCTTGTGTCTCGACCGTCGGGGAAAAGATCTTCGCCTGTCTGCGCGCCAACGCGGTGCAGCTTGATAAAGGCGTCATGGGCTTTCTCATGCGCTCCGCTGCTGGGAAGTTCTCGGTTCCCGACGTGGTTACGCTTCTATCGGCGCCAGCGGATTACGGCATTGAGATTAAAGTCAAGAAATCCTCGATGTCGCTCAAATCGGAAGCCACCGAGCTTGCGACTATCCAAGAGCTGGCGCAAAACCCGGTGGTCCAGCAGCGCATGCAGGACGCGGGCGTGCTCGATGAATACCTAAAGCGCTTTGGCGTGGAAGTGCTCCGCGACAAGTCAGCATCTCATCGGGACCGCGCGCAGCGTGAGAACGAGACATTCCTAGACCTCCTTAGGCTCGGAGCGGATGCCGAGGGAATCCCGCTCCCTGCCGTCTTCTTCGAAGATGACGACGACATCCATATGAACGAGCATGCGGATATGTTCGTTCAGAACACCGACGAATTCCGCACCAATGAACTACGCATGATGCAGTTCCACCTCCATATGGAGCAGCACAGGCTCCAGAAGCAGGAAAAAGAGGCGAAACTTATCACGGGCGCTTCCCAGCAGGCCCCGGCCATGATGCAGGCCTCGCGCTCCGTCCCGCTACCGAATGCGCAGACGATCCAAATCGACAGCCAACGGCGCGCGGCTGAGGCGCAGAAGCAACCTCAGGCGCCAAAACTGCCAAAAGCCGAACCTGGCGGACCCGCAAACCGTCAGACGGACCCTAGTGCGCCATCAGCCAACACCGCAGCCGACAAAGGAGGGCCTCCCCAATGATTGAAGCTCTGACTCTTCCGAACCGCACGCCACAATCAGACCCAAACGACGACCGGCAAATGCTCGCGCAGATTTTCGCGTCGATGCCACGCCAGCAGCAGCTTTCTGCGCTGGACCATGTCGGCATTCAGGTGCGCGATAAGCAGGACCATCTGCCCGAAAACGACGGGGCGAACGATATTCCGTCCTGGAACCAGCGCCGGGTGACGCTGCAAGGCAAGGACAACCGGCCAGCCCTGTTTGACAAGAATCAGATCATTGAGGTGCCGGTCGCAATCGCGCGCGGTGCCGAGCCCGCTTACATCAGCCCCGACTATGACGCAGACGCGCCGTCTATTGCCGCGCTCTCGATGAACACCCGCGGGGGCATGTAATTATGGACCGCGAAGCCGAATTGCTTGAGGACCTCTACGAGATGCCTGCGGGCGATCCTAGGCGCAAACACATGGCGCTGCGTCTCAAGCGTCGGCGCCGCACGTCCATTGTGAAGAAAATGCTTGAAGACCAAGGCCATGGCGATCTTGCCAAAATGATTCGCGTTATCGAAGAGGAAGACAATGGCTAACAATTCTTGGGTGATCACATTGAGCGCCGTTGCTTCCAACGGCAACGTGACGCAGCTCTATCCCTCATGGGCGGCTGTTGGGGAGGCGCCGGCTACAGCCTCCCCGAGCTTGCCGCTGCGCGTTCCTGGCGAGGGGCACCTTTTCTCCGTGCAGATCGCAACCGATGGCACCAACGGTGGGACCTTGGAGCTTTACGACATGAACGGCGCAGACCTTGGGGCCGATGTGTCGTCAGCGGCTACGATCACTAACGCTCAGCTTGTCAGCGCTCTTGCTGCCGTGGCGGGCCTCCCCTTCCGGCGCGGGCGCCTGATGTGGCAACAGGCCTTTGCCGGTACACCCGGCGCTACGAGCCCGTTCATGGTGGGCCAAACCTTCCTCAGGGGCCTTGCGGGGCGCTTTTACAATGCCGGCCCTACCGGCACCTGCACGATCACGCTAGTCGTTGATGGCGGCTACACATACCAGCGCACGGCGGGGTAAACCAATGCCCTTAACTAGCTTTCCGAACTTCGCCAATAAGCACCAAGTCATTCAGCACCTTTGGTGCGCAAAGGGTCAAGGCGTCGATACAATCTATGTCCTTGAGGTAGACCCGGTAACAGGGGCCTTTCCGGCCTCCTTCACGCCAGCGGTCTATACGCCGGTTGACCTGATTTCGCATAGCTATGCGTCCACCAACGTCACGACAGCGGCCTATGTCGAGATTGAAGCGTCTACGGCTGATGATGCCTCGCAGATTATGATTGCGGACTCGTCGGGGTGCCGGCTGATTCTCGCGACAGGTGCGGCGGCGTCTGAGGTGCCACTCCTTTATATCCCTGAGGGGTCTTGGGAGTTCCCGATTCCGGTCTCAATCGCAGCTGGTACGCGGCTATCGATCAAGGCGCTCGATACGACGGCTACGAGTGGCTACATGACCATCACGCTTTTGGGGTAAACGATGCTTAAGCGATTCCAGGCGCTTTTATGCGCGCTTCTGACGATCTATGCCCCGGTAATTAGCGCCGGGGACGCGGTTATCTTTCAGGGTTCCGGCGTCAAAGCGCTAAAGCCCAACCTCTACCTTTTAGACTCCGCTAACGTCCTCACGGGCACCGCAGACCCCACCTCCGTCGCTCAATCGGGCGGCAAGGGCTCCCTATACCTCCGTCAGGCGGCGGGTGATGGGGAGCTATACCTCAAGAAAGACGCAGGATCTTCGACCAACTGGGATCTTGTGCAGACCACCTCGGGGGTGGCTCTCACGGCCTCCCGGGCGGTGGCGTCCGATGCCTCGGGCTACCTCACGTCCTCGGCAACGACCGCGACGGAGCTTGGCTATGTGAATGGCGTCACGAGCGCGATTCAGACCCAGCTAAATGGCAAGGTGGACGAGGTCGTATCAACGGATAACGCAATAGTCCGCTTCGACGGCACGGGCGGCTCCGTTCAAAACTCTGGCGTCACAATCTCGGACCTCAACGCCATTGCCGGCGCTGGGATTGATGCCGACGCCAACACCGTGACAAACATTGAAAATGCTGACATCAAAGCCGGCGCGGCTATCGACCGAACGAAGATCGCTTCGGGAACAGCCTCCCACGTCGTCATAAACGACGGTTCCGGCGTCCTAAGCTCGGAGGCCGCCCTTTCCCCTACCCGCGGCGGAACGGGGGTAGCAAACGGCGCTGGTGAGACGATCACGCTCACAGGTGACGACACCATTGAGTTTACGACGACAGCCGCAACCAGTGTCACGCTGCCGACATCAGGCACCCTCGCGACCAACGCTGCCGCGACTCCGACCACGGCGGGGCTTGTCACGAGCTTCACGCCTACGGCTGGTGCTTCGGTACTGACAAGCGACAGCGCGACGGTAACCCTCAATACAACCGATGGTTATGACGTTGTTGTGCTGACCGCTGGCAGTTCCACGGTGCAAACCGTTAACCTCCCCGCGGTGGCGTCAAACCTCGGGCGCAAGATTACGATCGTCAAATCGGGATCAAGCTCAGGCATTCACATCATTGACCCCAACAGCTCGGAAACGATTGATGACGCGAGCCTCAACAACCTCGTGGCGACAGGCGCCTATGTCACAATCGTGGGGTCTGACGAGGCCACCGACCAGTGGCGTGTTGTTGATACCTGGGATTTGATTGAGAACACCGTAAACGGTAGCCGCGCCTTGGTGTATGCAGCTGCCGACTCCAACACAACAAAAGACCTCACAAACAGCGCCACAAGCATCAAGCCTGGCCGGTGGTTTATGCAGGTGGGGGCAGGCTACCTTCTGCGCACAACCAATACTAACCTAAGGCGGGTGAATATCGCAGTGTCCACAGCCTCGGCAAGTGCCGCGGGTGCCACGTTCCCTGATAACATGCAGAAAGTGTTCTACGGCGCCGTGGGGACGGACATGTACGACTACGTCTATAGCGGCGGGCGTTACGAGACCTTCACGACCGCAACCGATCGTTACGGCTACATCCTATTCATTCTAGACGCAGGCAATATCGACGTAGACTACGCGATGTTCCGCGCGATCCGGGTACATTGATGCAGGAGTCACTTCGCGACATTCTAGCCGCAGTAATTCTTGTCGCTATTCTCGGAGCGCTCTGCCTGTTGCTATCGGCCTGCGGGGTGAAGCACGGCCCTACGAACGACCCAGCGACAAGCGTGGATCTAGACGCTAAGGTGGCGCTCTACAGCGAGCAGCTAAAGACCGTGCAAGACCAGTGGGGGGCCGTCGATACCTATGAGTGCAACTCGTTACAGAGGTCAGGGCTCATCTGCGCGGCTGGCGCTGGTAAACCGGTTAATCTACGAAGCTTTGAGGACGGGGAGAAGCCGGGCCGCTTCTATCGAAGGCCAACCGCCTACCCCGAATGTCACTCCGCAGGAGAATCCCGGAGCACCATTAGCCCCGACGACTTGCTCGGGGCCTTCTGGTGTGCCTGGAGAACCCAAGATTTAGCCGTGGCTCAGAGCTTATGGGCCTACGGCAAGCGCCGCGACTGGTTCATGGGCGATGACCGCATAGGGGGGCTACACACCAGGCTAAGAGCCGGGGAGGTGGCGACCCTGGCGCAACTGGTCAAGACCCTTGGAGGTTCTGACTATCCCGACCGACACGGCCCTGCCGTTTGGGGTAATTGTGAGGGGTTCGTTTGCGCTCTGCAGGCTTACGAGATTCTGCTCCGCCTTGAATTGTATGGGTCTGTGTCGGCCCACGCTCGCGAACGAATCAGGCACGGCGCCGAGCGTCAGAAGACAAATCCCTTACTTCAATTCGCTTGGCACCTTCTGAGCGACGGGGATCAATCAGAAACGCGCCGATTGCTCCTGGAGCTACCTAGGTATCCCTCGGATCATCTGCCGACCAGTGACGAGATTTGCGGCCCGTGGAGCCTTGAGCGGGATGATGATTCCGACTCTTTGCGCCCGTGCCCCGGAGCCGGTAAAATTCACAGCGGTGGCGATTTGCTATTTGTTGCACACCTCCTTGATAAGTACCGGGATTTCCGGTCTTTTTGGATAAGTCCTAACAACCAGTGGGGGATTGCAGCATGGAACTCGTGAAGATGGGTGTCGATAACCTTGAGAAGCTGACGATGGCGTTGTGCGGTACGGGTGTGGCGCTCGATAAGATCCTGGACGATATGAAGATCACGCCGAAGGATATTTTCCATGCGCCAGCGCTGCTTAGCTCCCTCAAGGACTTTGCCGGCGTAAGCTACGGGCTTCTTTTGCCGGAAGTCTCAGACATGGATGATGTCGAGCGCGAGCGTGTGGCGAACCTTTTCCGGACCAAGTTTAACATCAAGTCCGATGCCATTGAGGTGGCTATCGAGGAAGGCCTGGCGCTGGTCCTTTCCGGTCTGCAGGCTGTCTTGGCTCTGAAAAACATCGGCGCCAAGGTCAACGCAGCGGCTCTAGCGGCATAATGCCAGTCATGACAGAGATGCTGCCGTACATCATTACCGCGGGGATTGGGCTTCTAGGCTTTATCGGGTCTTTTGCGGTTCGTGTGCTCTCGCGCATGTCAACGTCCATTGGCTCACTCAATGAGAAAATGGGGATTGTCGTTGCGGAGGTGTCGCACAATCAAAAAGCGGTCGATAGGCACGAGGAACGGCTTGACGGTCACGATTCCCGTTTGCGGCAGCTCGAAATGAATCTAAACTAGCCTCACAGTCAAGCATCAGCACTCCATTGAGCCCTCAGGTATTCCTGAGGGCTTGATTTTAGCGGCTATTCTTCTTGATCGCGGCCTTGCCAAGGTCGTTGAACCACTCGGACGCATTGCCGGTTTTCTTGGCTTCCCGCGCTACGTCGGGGTCTACCGAGATAGAGAGCTGTTTCTTGGTCTTGGATTTGGGCAGCGCTTTGCGTGTCACTTCTTTGCCGCCTTTCGTTTTGTGGGTTTAGGCGTCTTCTTTAGGCGTTCCTCGTCCGCAATAGCGGCGGCGCTTACACTTGCGAACGTTAAAAGCACATCAGCGCATTTTAGGCAGGCCCCGACTGAGCAATCCTTGGTTAGAGCAAGCCAACATCGCTCCGATCCAAGAAAGAGCCTGTTGCAAAGAGAGCAGCGGAAATGATCGGGCATGGTCGGTACGAACTTTTCTTTTTTCGTCTTAGTCTTCAAAGCTTTGATTCCTCGTAATGCCAGTTGTTTGCGGACTTCTCAGCCAAGTGAGCCCAGCATCTACCGTCTGGGTCCAGGCGCCAATGGGACTGCGTGAAATGTGGCTGCGTCTCCGCAACTATCCATTTGACGCCGTCTGCTGTGTAGGTCACGTAAATGGCTTTGTTTAGGTGCTTAGCCATCAAACGCGCATCGTTCATTGCCTGTTTGAGGTCTATATTCATCCGCTCATCTCCCCAGCAAGCGGCCACTCTTTGCCGTGCTTAGTCCGGTGGGCGAGCGCGTAGGAGTCGAAGAACTCTTGCGAGCTACATCCCGGCATGATGCTTTCAAGTGCCTCCAAAATATCTAGGTCCATCTTTTCCTTGGCGTGGGCAAAGTCTAGTTTCTGCCCTGCGCGGTCTCTGACGGTCTTGGCTCTGCGCATCTATGACCCCAAATGCCAAAATTCTAGCGAGCCATTCTTTTGCGTCTGGACTTTCTCGACTACGAAATCCTCTGGCATGTGTGGCGCGTCGTAGTGAATTGCCGCCAAATGCTGCCTGACAATGTCCGTCCTGCGATTAAGGCCGCTAATGCACCTTGGTCCGGGGAGCTTTTCGAGACACTCGAATGAGAACGTGGTGGGGTAATCGACTACCGTCACGAGCATGGGCACCTCCTTTAGTGAGGTGCTATAGGTATGGGATAACTATCCTAGTGGCAAGCGCAAACGCGTTGCAGCCCAATACATGGGTGAAATTAAGGGCTTGGCATTCGGTTAGTTTTGGGGCAAAAGAAAAACCCCGCGTACGCTTTGGTCGGCAGTCTCGCGGGGAATTTGCCTGTGTGAGGCGGGACTCTTCTACCAAGCTCGCCTTTCCCCTGCAATAAAAAAAACTCCCTAAAAGCCATGTGGGGAGCCAAACGCCGGCCAACGGTCTTTGACTGCCTTTGCGCCGAGGAACAGAACAGCACAAGGCTATCAGTGTGAAAACAGGGGATTGGTCGGGGTACAGCCGGCGCAGTCACCTGAAGACCCGGGGAGAAAACCGGGAACTGGCGGGAACACGCAAAGCTCTTCCCCCGGCTAGTGAGGCCCCTCCTGCAAAGCACCCACGCGTTGGGTTTTTTGCTGGGTGACCTCACCGCTACCCGCCATTGGATCATCGGAAAAGCGACCAACCCGCCTGCCTGGGGGTCGTTCGGAGATGGGCAGGATTAGGGGCCTATTGCCTCAGCCGTAGGCATGGTAATATCGCGCATAGCACCCCCAACAACTATGCAAAAGGCGATCTATGGCCCGCGCTTACCACGAGTTCATTCTTGTGCCTTCTCTCGGACATTACGGCCCCGGTGATTACCAAGTTGGCAGAAGCTACGGCGTCGTCAACGAAATCGACGTGGTGGCAGCGGTCACGCGTAGCATCGCCGAGGCCTTGGAGAACGACGGGGTAAAACACAGGGTGGAGCCGACCCATAAGCCCCCAGGGCGGACGGTGGAGGAGCGGCATGCGGTGCCAGGGGAGAATGCGCTCAGGCTCTATATCGTGGTTGTGGAGATGGAGCGCGACAGCGAGGAATGGCGGCGCAATGCTACGCAGGTGGCCTATTCAAGACCCTCGTGCACATGGATTGCCAACGCGCTAGCGGATACGGTCACGGACTGGGCCCGGTGCGTCAATTTTCACCACCAGCGGGCGAACCCCCGGCTAGACATGGGCCTATCTGCTGAACCTGCCTTAGCGCTCTCCGTGTTTGACCCTGCCGGCCCCGATCTTGACGCATATTTTCGCCGCATGGGTGACCTAGGCCGCACCATTGCCGTGCTTCTTCAGGACTGTGAACGCGATCCTCGCAAGCCTCAGACCCTATGGGAGAAGCCGACCCGGCCCACGCCTCTCACCCGGACCCCTGACCATATGCTAGTCCAGGACTTCCTAGCGATTGGCGACAACCTCGTGACGCTCCCCGACCCCGACGAGCCCAGGCCCGTTACCACCAGGGGGCGGAAGGCGAAGTGACACAAACGCAAAAATCTTGCAGAGATTTTCGGCGAAAAGGGTGATGGCCGAAACTGTTGAAATAACTGAAGTAAATTCCGATTACCGGAAATAGGCGTGTTGACACAAGGAGGGGACCATGGGCCTGACAATCGAGGTGTACAAGCTTTCGGCACTGAACGACCTGGAACAGCGGAAGGTCCGGGACGCCTTCGCGCTCGCGCCCCCGGTCCTGAACTACGACGGCTTCCACCGTCGGGTGCTGAAAGGCGGGATGACCCAAACCAAGGGCATGAGCCCGGCGCAGATTCTAGAGAAGTTCATGTCAGGCCTGGACCCGGACCCCGAGGGTCAGCACACCCCGGGCGTGATCCGCGTCGATATCACTGGGTTTTGGGCAGCCTCGAATACGATCGGAAGTGCGACGGTCAATGGGACTCGCCAATGGATAAACCGGCGATATCTAAACAGATATAGCTCTCAGGATATTGTCTCTCATGTCGTGCACGAGACTTGTCACAGGTACGGGTGGACTCATGCGGGCTATGGCTCGCACAAGTCCAACTCAGTCCCGTACCAGATGGGATATCGGTTCTCAGACGCATGGGAAGAGTATTACAGCCAAGAACGCAAGCCATGGGCTTTCGCGCCGATGGCTAGCGATGTGCAGGTAAGGCTTGTGGCCTAATAGTCTAAGAGGACGGCGGGGTCATTCGTAGCAAGCAGCGCTTTCACCATGGCCCCGCGGTGTGAGCGCGGCAGCTCGTTCCAGGCCCGATACAGGGCCTTCTTCTTGTGCCGGTATTCGTCCAGCTTGAACCGGAGCTTTCCAAACTTCTTCAGGGAAGCCTTGGCTTGCTGCGGGATAGCTGGTGTAGCCATCTGCGGGATGAGCTTTCGGAGCATCTTGGCGCGTGAGCCGTTCATTCGTTGTTCCTCTCGGGCTGCTCTTCCACCTTCCCGGTCCGCGCAATCTGGCTATCCCGGATGCTTTTCCCCGTCCACATGTAAGCTTCTTCCAGCTTGGTGTAGACCAAGCTCTTAGCGCGCCCATCTTGGAGGCAATCGACCACGTCCTCTAGCCGCTCGAATGCCTCGCGTAGGTCCTGCTGCTGCCGTATGGCTTGCTCGTCGTACTTAATGTAGCTGAATCGGTTACTCATGCCTTAATCCCCCTGGCTTCCAAGATTCGCCGCCATTTCTGCTCTGTCGTGTGGCCGTCCCAATTGCGAACAATTTCCGGTAGATTTCCAACGTCGAAATCGTCGGCAACGTGGAATGTTATTCGGCCATTGTCGAGCGACAGGACGCGGCGCCAGCCCTTATAGCGCGGGACCATCGCCGGTTGACCGTCGCCAGGCACGGGCGTAAAGAGCACATCATCGTTATACCAGCCCTCAGCGAAGTGCAGCGCCAGGACGTTGCGCTCCCAGTAGGCCAAGTCTTTGGTCTGCTCCGCACTCATCCCGTCATGCCAGGTCTTAATATTCATCATCTAGCGTTCCACTTGGACGAACCCAGTTTTGCGGCCAAGCCTTGTAAATCTTCGTTTGCGTGGAATAGAGGGCAAGCGCGGCCTGATGTTTCCTGGGAGTGTTTGGCATTTCCTCAATGATTGCTCTCAGGCTTTTGAGTGCCTTGATAACCTGCTGCCCCGCTCCGTTGTCTTCTTGCTCAGTCATTCGTCCCTCATGCCAAGGCCCCTGCGGGCAATGCGTTCTTTCATCTCGTTAATCTGCGCCTTCGAGTCCGACTCGACAGGCAACACGGGCTTTTGCTTCCTTGCAGCCACCCGCATCATCTCATGCTTCAAGTTCTCTAGATGCTCGAAGACATAGTTCCGCGACGGTGTCGCCTCCCTTGGCCATACCGTCGTGTCAAGCTTACGCAGCCATTGATTGACAATGTCATTCAACTCCCGGATAGAGAGCTGAATATCATCTACATTCACTGTTCAGGGGCAGTAGGCTGCTGGTTGCGCTCGAAATACTCGACGAGTCGCTTGGCATTGGCCAGGGCGA
>Ga0315909_10007509_pt1 | contig 12167 bp, 10 predicted proteins | sample LakEriMetagenome_11_FD_203527 | JGI IMG/M metagenome (GOLD analysis project Ga0315909, IMG submission 203527) | Freshwater fungal communities from buoy surface, Lake Erie, Ohio, United States - Buoy 2 MA125 | ecosystem: Environmental > Aquatic > Freshwater > Lake | place: USA: Lake Erie, Ohio...
TTTTGATCATCAACAAATTGGATTTAAAATTATTTTTGTAACAGCATATAGCGAGTATTCATTAAAGGCATTTGAAAGTTCGGCTGTAGATTATATCTTAAAGCCTGTAAGGTTAGAGCATATGAGAAGAGCGCTTAAGAAAATTAATTTTCAAGCCTCCAATCAAATCCAATACAAGGTTTTACGTGATAATTTATCTCAACAACAAGATAAAAAAGTGGTATTGCAAACTGCTGAAACTATTTATGTGGTTAATCAAGATGATATTATTTTTATTCAAGCAGAAGGAAGTTATACCAAAATTGTTACTGTAACACACGGCATTTTAACCTTAACCAAAAAATTATTAGACTTTGAATATCTTGAGATAGATGGACCTTTTTTTAGAACACATCGAAGCTATATTGTTAACTTAAATCACATCAAAAAAATTGATAAAAAAGAATTTGTTTTAATTATGACTAATGAGTCTCAGGTTCACTTGTCACAAGATAAAAAGACGGCCTTAATTGAAAGATTTAATTCAAAGATTATATAATCCATTCTACAGTGCCATGTATAAATTGATGCTGAATTCCGGCAGTTGCAACTAGGTCTCCATTTTTATTTACTCCTGTAATGCAATAGTTTGAAGTAATATTTCCTGTTTTAAGTTTTACGAATTGCCCCCGCTTGTATAAAACAGCATTGTATTGGTCTAAGATTTCTTCTGGTCCTTTTGGTTGTAATAATTGATGGTATCTTTTATTTAGATGAATACAAAGTTCCTTTGCTAGTTCCTTGGGATGGTATGTTTTACCAGTAATCTGTTTTAGTGAAACAGCTTTTTGTTGGAGCTTGTCAAAATCGGTTTGATTAATATTAATGCCAATCCCTGAAATGGCGTAAGTCCAGATTCCACCGCTAATTTGGTTTTCAATTAAAATCCCCCCTGCCTTTCTGTCACTCCAATAAATATCATTAGGCCATTTTATAGTTAGTTCTGAGGGAATATATAGCGATAAAAGGTCCCAACTAGCTAATGCAATTGCAGCGCTTAATGCAAATTGGTGTCCTATATTGAGTGAGGAAACATTTAGTATGACAGATAAAAGCAGATTTTGACCTGATGCTGACTCCCATTTTTTACCCATTTGCCCTTTACCTGAGGTTTGTAAATCGGCAAAAAATGCGGCACCATGCACAGCCAATTTAGCTTGTAACTGCTCCATGGCATAAATGTTGGTACTGTTTACCCTATTAAGGTGGGTGAACGGTGTTCCAATCACAGTTTTAACAGCTGAACCTGCCAAAGAATTACTATTTTTGACGAAGTTAACATGAAAATTATTCATTAAAACACCTATCATTTTTGGAACCACTTTCACTATTGAAAACCCGCGAGAAAACTACAGTCACAAGACTGAACAAAAACTCCAAGATATTTAAGACCATTATTCAAGCCATACTTGATAAAAAAGGCGAGAATATCATTAGTCTAGACCTGAGAAAAATACCAGAAGCATCTGCAGACTTTTTTATTGTTTGTGAAGCAACTAGTACTACCCAAATTAAAGCAATAGCCGATTACGTTGAAGTTCAGCTTAAGAAAATTTGTGGGGAAACGCCCTATAGACACGAAGGAAAACAAGCCGCCCAATGGGTATTAATAGACTACATTAATGTGGTAGTTCACGTTATGCACCCTGAGGCAAGAAATTTTTATAAATTAGAAGAAATGTGGAGCGATGCCGTTTCGCAAATGCATGAGTCTTGAACTTAACAAAACTTTTAAGGGACTCAAACATTATTATATATCACGTAAGAAGCTATGTCACAGAACAACCCGTTACCGAAAATAAACTCTGAGAAAGGAGATGGTCAAAAGAAAGGACCAAAGTTTACCATTTATTGGATTTACGCAATTATTGCAATTGTTCTTTTATCCATGCAATTCCTAAGAATGTCACCTGATTTGGCACCTACCAGTCAGCAGGAATACTTTGATCAAATGTTGATTCCTGGCGATGTTCAAAAAATTGACATTGTTAAAAACAAGGAAAGGGTTAGGGTTTACATTAAACCCGATCGCTTATCTAAGGACTTTTATGTAACTAAATTCAAGAAAGACTTAAGTAAAGAAAAAGGGAAAGTGCAAAATGTTCCTTTGTTCGAATTTGAGTTAACTGGCGATGTTAAAAATTTCAAAGACGATCTTAAAGAAATTTATGCTGCTCATCCTGAATTAGCTCGAGTTCCTGAAAAAGCAGTTACCGATGCTGAATGGACTGGACCAATTTTCAACACCATATTATCTTTGTTATTTATTATTGGAGCTTGGGTGTTATTAATGCGTAAAATGGGCGGTGGCGGCCCTGGTGGTGGTGGCCCTGGCGGTATTTTCAATATTGGAAAATCAAAAGCAACGCTATTTGATAAAGGTGCTAAAGTAAATATCACATTTGCAGATGTTGCAGGTTTAGATGAAGCCAAAGTGGAAGTAATGGAAATAGTAGATTTCCTAAAACAGCCTAAAAAATATACTTCATTGGGTGGTAAAATACCTAAAGGGGCATTATTAGTAGGCCCTCCGGGTACAGGTAAAACATTATTGGCTAAAGCAATGGCTGGAGAAGCGCAAGTGCCTTTTTTTAGTTTGAGTGGATCCGATTTTGTTGAAATGTTTGTAGGTGTTGGAGCAAGTAGAGTAAGAGATTTATTTAAGCAAGCTAGAGAAAAAGCACCTTGTATTATTTTCATTGATGAAATTGATGCCATTGGTAGAGCCAGAGGTAGAAACGCCATCATGAGTAATGATGAGAGAGAAAACACATTGAATCAGTTATTAGTAGAAATGGATGGGTTCGGTGGCGATACTGGAATCATCATCTTAGCTGCTACCAATAGACCAGATGTATTGGATAGTGCTCTATTGCGCCCAGGTCGTTTTGATCGTCAAATTTCTATAGATAAACCAGATGTTAAGGGTCGTGAAGCAATTCTAAAAGTACACTTAGGTCCTATTAAAGTATCTGAAACATTAGACCTACATAAACTAGCAGAGCAAACACCAGGTTTTGCTGGAGCGGATATTGCCAATGTGTGTAACGAAGCTGCTTTAATAGCTGCACGTAAGGGTAAAGAAGCGGTTGACATGAGTGATTTTCAAGATGCAATTGATAGAGTAATTGGAGGTTTGGAGAAAAAGAATAAAATCATTGCTCCACATGAAAAATCTATCATTGCCTATCACGAAGCAGGACACGCTGTTTGCGGATGGTTCTTAGAACACGCTTATCCTTTATTAAAAGTTACAATAGTTCCAAGAGGAACAGCGGCATTGGGTTATGCGCAGTACACACCAACAGAACAATATTTATACAATACCGATCAGTTAATGGATCAAATTTGTATGACATTGGGTGGAAGAGCCGCAGAAGAAATCTTCTTTGGTAAAATTTCAACAGGTGCAGCTAACGATTTACAGCAGATTACTAGAATTGCATACAGTATGGTTACAGCCTACGGTATGAATAAAAAAGTTGGTAATGTTAGTTTTTATGATCCTACTCAAGAAAATACATTCACTAAACCTTTTAGTGAAGAAACAGGAAAAATTATTGATGAAGAAGTTAGGGGGATTATAGACGAAGCTTACCAAAGAACCCTGAATTTGTTGACTGAGAAAAGAGGTGAAGTAGAGAAGTTGGCTAAGGAACTGCTAGAAAAAGAGGTACTTCATAAGAGTGACGTGGAAACTTTGATTGGAAAACGTCCTTTTGAAGAAAAAAAGTTACTAGAAATAGAAGCAGAAAATATTGCTGCAGCAGAAAAATTAGCTGCTGATCAACATGCTGATACCAATGAATAATGGCAACTTCTAGAGATAAAATTTTAAAAAATATCAAACAGGCACTTGTTACCAAAGTGCCTGTTCCCTTTTTGACCAATACCTCCAATGCTGAATTATTTCAGCCTTCATTAAAAGAACTAGAAATAGAGTTTGCAGAGCATTTTACTGGTTTGCAAGGTAAATTCTCTTTTTGTGCCAACGAACAAGAGTTAGCTTCACAATTATTGCAATTAATAACAGTTCGTAAATGGGAGCAAGTTTTTTGTAAAGAACCTGCTTTTTGCGAAATGCTAATTGCAAACGGATTTGATAAAATTTTTTCCAATGATATTGCAAGTTGTGATGTATCTATTACTGGATGTGAGTACTTAGTTGCAAGAACAGGGAGTATGATTTTAAGTAGTGCAACAGAAAGTGGAAGAACAACCAGTGTATATGCGCCTATACATATTTGTTTAGCTAAAACGAATCAATTGGTTTACAGTATTGATCAAGCTTTGTTGGGGATGACCCAAAAGTATGGAACAAAATTACCATCAATGATTAGTTTAGCTACTGGGCCAAGCAGAACAGCAGATATAGAAAAAACATTGGTGGTAGGAGTTCATGGCCCCAAAGAAGTTTTTTGCTTTTTAACTGATGATTGATTAATATTAATGTCATGGAATTAGCATGCGGTAATTTATTTGTGTATGGTTCGCTTAGAAGCGGCTTCAATAACCCTGCATATACCTATATCAGTAAGTATTTTACCTTATTGGGTACTGGTTATGTGAAAGGAAAATTGTATCAATTACCTGAATTTCCTGCTGGGGTTTCATCTGAAGACGACCATTTAATCAAAGGAGAATTATATGTAATTAAAGTGCCTGCAGAATGTTCATGGGCAATTGCTCAATTAGACGATTACGAAGGGGTGCAAGCAGAAGAAGGCGAAATTCCTTTATATAAAAGAGTGTTAACCTCAGTACAAATAAATGGGCAAGAAGAACAGGCATGGATTTATTGGTACAATGGATCTCTAGAAAACGGGGTGTTGATTGAAGGGGGTGATTTACTAGCTTATCTGAAACAAAAAGGAAAGCTATGATCAACAATATCAGTGCGGATAATAAAATTTATTTTCTTTCTGATTTCCATTTAGGAGCTCCCAATGCTGCAGCAAGTTTAATTCGAGAAAAAAAACTGGTTCTGTTTTTAGATTCAATAAAAAGCAAAGCAGCTGGCATATTTATAGTTGGTGATATTTTTGATTTTTGGTTTGAATATAAAAAATCTATTCCTAAAGGCTATACTAGGTTGCTGGGAAAGTTAGCAGAATTGAGTGATGCTGGAATACCCATCATCGTTTTTACAGGCAACCATGATATGTGGATGAGTGGATATTTTGAATCTGAAATGAATATTGCCGTTTATCATGAACCCCAAACTTTTGTTTGGAATAATAAAAAATTTTTGGTTGGACATGGTGATGGATTAGGACCAGGAGATCAAGGATATAAGTTTCTAAAGAAAGTGTTTACAAATCCTTTTTGTAAATGGCTCTTCAGCATACTTCATCCTGATTGGGGTATTGGGTTGGCCAATTATTTTAGTAGAAAAAGCAAAGAAAAAACAGGGTTTTCTGATGACCATTTTTTAGGTGCTGATCAAGAATGGCTAATAGTTTATAGCAAAGAGGTACTTGAGAAAGAACATTTTGATTTTTTTATTTTTGGGCACCGCCATTATCCCATTGATTTCCCACTTACTAGCACAAGTAGGTACATTAATTTAGGTGATTGGATTAAAAACTTTACCTACGCAGAATTTGATGGTACCAATATGGCGTTGAAAAAATTTGAATCATAATTTGATTTATGGAACAGTTTTTAGAGAAAGAAATCTTAAACAATTCAGTAAGAAGTTACTTAACTGTATTACTGGTGATATTGGCTATTCTAATAATAAAGCGGATAGTATCAAAGTATTTAGCCAAATTGATGTTTCGATTGGTTGGCAAGGCAGGTAAACATGTTGCAAGAGAGTCTTTCTTAAATTTAGTAGTACAGCCTTTAGATTATTTTTTATTGCTCCTAATTGGTATTATTTCTATTGATCAGTTGACTTTTCCCGAAGTATTAAATGTAATGGTCTATAGAATTTCGTTGAAAGATTTTTTAGACGCATTAGCTGATGGAGTATTAATAAGCGTTTTTATTTGGTTAGGATTAAGGGTGATTGAATTTATTGCATTGGTATTAGAACAGAAGGCCAATTTAACGGCTGATATGACCGATAATCAGTTGATTATTTTTTTTAAAGACTTTTTCAAAGCGATTTTGGTGATCATTGGGCTTTTACTAATTCTTCGTTTTTCATTTAACCAAGACATCAGTAATTTATTAACAGGACTTAGTATTGTAGGTGCCGCACTAGCATTGGCCACCCGAGAAAGTTTAGAAAATTTAATTGCCTCATTTATTATTTTCTTTGACAAACCCTTTATTACAGGCGATTTAGTTAAAGTAAATGGGTTTTCTGGAACTATTGAAAAAATAGGTCTGAGAAGTACTCGCATAAGAACGCTTGAAAAAACCTATATCTCCGTACCGAATAAGCAAATGGTAGATACCATTGTAGATAATATTTCTTTGCGCTCTCATCGCAAAGCAGAAATAAGAATTGAAACTGGCTTAGATGCTACTACTCTTCAATTGTCAAAATTTATTGAATCAATACGATCAATGCTCTTGTCGAATAGTGTAGATGGTATTGCAGTTTATTTAGTAGACACTGGAAAGAATGCACATGTCATAAATATTGAGTACTTGAGTTTGGTTACTCAGCCAATGGAAGTATTTCTTCAAGAACGCCAGGATATTATTTTTAAAATTATTTCTTTAATGGAGGAATTGAAAATTCAAATGGCAGCAGCTGCAACTGATGTAATAGTCACAAACAAATCAATTGGATAAGGAAGACTTTAATTCTAACAAGAATTGCTTGAATTTGGTTAGTGACTGAACCAGTTGTGTTTCTGTATCAATTTTATTTTTGTTATTCTTTAAATAACTTTTTGCGCCTTCAATAGAAAATTTCCTTTGTCTTAATAGCAAATAAATGAGTTGAAGGTTTTTAATGTCTTCTACTCTAAACAGGCGATCTCCTTTCCTCGTTTTTCTGGGCTGTAAAATATCAAATTCATTTTCCCAGTAACGCAATAGGGAAGTGTTTACTTTAAACCAGGATGCAACTTCGCTAATAGAGTAGTATAATTTCTGCTTTAAAATGTCTTCAGTAGGGATTTCAATTAGGTCTGCTACTGCATCCATCTCTTTAAAAGATTTTCTTCCTCTTTTTCCTACTTCCTTTATTTTTTCAGATAGTTTAATTTTTGTCGTAACTGCTGGTTCCAATGAATCAACAGTTGGTATTTTTTTTGCCGTTTCTGCTTTTACCTTAACAACAATTTGATTACTTGCATAAACAATTGGCTCCTCCGTTACTGTTTCAGTAATGTCAATCGGTTCGTTAATTGTAATTGTTTCGTTAATTGCAATTGGTTCTGAAACGGTTGGTTGATTCGGTTGGGCCGATTCTACAGCTTTTTTTACAACCTGTTTCTTAGGCTTAGGGGTAGGGTTGGTTTCTACCGGCATTCCAAAAAGGTCCAATTGTTGTAATGGATTTCCCATGGGTTAAAATTACCACCAAAATTTACTTAAATAGTCGCTTCTTAAGCGCTAGTGGATAAGATGTAAGTATCTTGCATACTTATGACAAATAATACAATTGATACTATTATTGTTTGTGGTGCAGGCACTATGGGAAGCGGAATTGCCCAGGTTGCTGCAACAGCTGGGTTTAAAGTTATTCAATTTGACTTAAATGAATCCATGTTGGTTAAAGCTGCTCAGTCCATAGAGAAAAGCCTCCAAAAATTTGTTGAAAAAGGAAGGATAGACCCTGAAACATTTAAAACTACCATTTCAAATATTAATTATACATCCAATATCAATGAATGCAAAGGAGAATTAGTAATTGAAGCCATTATTGAAAACAAAGAGGCCAAGGTTGGCTTATTTAATCAACTTTTTACCATTAATGGACCTCAACTAATTATAGCTTCAAATACTTCTTCTATTTCTATCGATTTGATTGCTGAATCAATTGACTATCCAAGTCAATTAGTAGGAATGCATTTTTTTAATCCCGCTCCAATGATGAAGTTGGTGGAAGTGATTAAAGGGAAAAATACCAGCCCTAAGATTATTCAACAAATTACTGATTTGGCTGTGCTCATGCAAAAAGCACCCGTAATTTGCAAAGATGCACCTGGATTCATCGTCAATAGGGTTGCCAGGCCTTATTATTTAGAAGCAATGCACTTAGTTCAAAATGGTAAGGCAACAATAGCGCAAGTTGATGCTGTTTTAGCTTCAGCAGGTTTTAAAATGGGGCCATTTAAGCTGATGGATTTAATTGGACTAGATATTAATTACAGTGTTAGTACCATCGTTTGGGAAGATTTAGGAAAGCCACTTAGATTAAAGCCAGCGTCAATCCAAAAAGATAAAATTGATCAAGGTTTATTAGGAGTAAAAACCCAAAAAGGATTTTACCAATATGATAAATAGATTTTACCAAGCAATATTTACTTCATTGTCCCAATTACCTCTCACAACTAAGGGTTTAGAAATCAATTGAACGGTTTCAGGCTGTTTTTTTATTTTTCCAAATACACCGGTATCCCAAATGCCATTTTGGTTGGTATCGTATAAAATGCGTAAATCATAACTGCCGGCTTTATACAATTTTCGAACCAGCTCGAAAGATCTGAGCGGAATTGATTCTACTATTTTGTCTGATTGTACAAATTGCAAAACAGGGTTTTTACTCAAATTTAAAGTGGTGAATCTTAGTCTAATGCTCCCGTATTCCGTTTCTTTTTTTGTTGCAAATCGAAGTGTATCTGACTTTGCTAAACTTATACCACTAGTATCTTTAAAAGCATTTTTAGGAAGGATAATTCTGAATTGGGTCTGCTCTTTCCAAGGATAATTGATAGATAAAATTGTATTACTCGTATCCAAAGAAATGCTAACTCCTTTTAAGGCATTGTAGTTAGAGTCGGCAAAAAGAATTTGACTACTATCAAATGATTTCAAAGGCTTTAGAAAACGTAACTGCAATGGAGATAATAAGTCTTGAGATCCATTATCTAAATTATTGGTATATCGTAAGCGATTTTCTGTTTTGCTGTTTGAAGTATTAGCAATAGGTGCGGATGAGCCAACCACTTTTCTTTTATATGCTTCAAAAGCATAAAGGGTATCATTCAAATTTGTTCCATTTACTAATAAGGGTGCTGACTTGAAAGCAAACAATTTGGTGCTATCGTCGTATTTCTTAGAATAATCATTAGGCAAAACATAAACTGAATAATATCCGCCGGATAAATTTTTAAATTCAAAATTTCCTTTCCCATTTATTTTGCTATAATAGCGGGGTCTATTCTTAAAAACAGCAGTATCACTTGTATTATTGTGAAGAACTACTATTAATGTAGAGTCCACACTTCCTTTTTCTGCTAGCAAGACTTTACCCGTATAAGTAAAATCATCAATTGTATTTCCTGTTGAAAATACATACCTAAATTCTTTTAAAATATTTCCTTCGTTTACATCTTTTATGGAATTGCCAAAATTGAGGGAATAAGTGGTATTGGCTTCTAAGCTATCCTTGAATTTTATGGTTACATTTCTTAGCTTGTTGTCTACGGTTGGTATATTCTTTAGTGTAGGAGATACAATCAAATTGCTATTAACATCTTGAAGAGTTACAAATTCATCAAATGTTAATGTGATTAATTTTGGAAAAACATTAACTGCAGAGTCTTTGGGTAATGAGCCAATCAAAACTGGGGGCAAACTGTCTCTGTCGCCTCCACTTGGGGGAATGATATTAGCACAAGAAGAGAATAAAAATAGATTCATCATTAAGCTTACTATTATAAATCCTGTTCTTTCAATATTTCTTTTCATATAATCAATTATAGTTCTTCTGTATTAATTTCTTCATCTTCAGGTAATATTTCAGCAATAGAAACATTTAAGTCGTTCTGCTTTACAAATTTACACCAATGACATTCTTCCTTTCCACAACCAGTATAAAATTCATGGTTTTGTATTTTTTGCCAAACTGTTGTAATTTGATTTTTTACAGTTGAAATATCTGCATCAGTAATAGTGATTTTTTCTTTCCGATAGTTTTTCTTATTATCTGGCTCAACGAAATCAAACTCGCTGCTTATAACCTGCCATGCTTTTTGATCGTAATTGTCTACTAATATTTTATAAAATACTGCTTGTCTCCAATAATCCCCACCATCTGGCTGTTTATCATTGGGCCCTAAGAGTTTTTCTTTTGCTTTTTCTACATCCCCTGTTTTGTAGTCTACTACATTCACCATTTTTCCGTTGAATTCTAGTTTATCTAGTTTTCCTTTTAATGGCACTCCATTTACAATTACATTTTTAATAGTTCGCTCAATAACTACTACTTTATTCCATTCATTAATATATGTATCAAAATAGTTGCTCAATACCTCTACACCATATTCCATTCTTCTATTGAATTGCTCTTTGGTGAAATTTTCTCTATGTCGTTTCATATACCATTCAAAATCTTCAATCAATTGTTGTTTACTAGGAAATTGATTATTGTCTTGCATGAGTTGGAAAAACTTTTGTAATGCATGGTGAACTGCAGACCCAAATTCTGTTGATTCTGATTTTCCTGAAGGAACCCTAACTAAATTATTAAAATAAAATTGCAATGGACATTTCAGGTAATTATTTAAAGCTGTAACATTCATCACAAATTTCTCTAACACCCTTTCAATAAAATTGGCTTCAATTTTTTCAATTTGAGGAACTATGGTTTCTTGGTACTGTAAAATTGAAAATTCGCTGATGCAATCTTTGCTTAACACTTCTTTGTTGATTGTTAAATCATAGGCTTCTTGAATTTCAGCAATAAACATAGAAGGTTCTAGCGGCTTGCCATCCATTTTAAAATTACTATATGAAATATGCAAGAATATTTCCGCTCTTGTAAGTGCCACATAGAATAGTCTTCTAAGCTCTTCTTCTTCACTAAAAACTGGTTGAGAACTAAACATGGTGTCTGGCATTGAATAGCCCCCACCTGGTTTTCTTTTCTTTTCCCAATAGGATGCATTGCAGCCTGCTAAAAAAACATGTTCAAATTCCAATCCTTTTGAACCATGTGTGGTAAGTAAGTTTACTCCTTTATCGCTTCCACTAACTTGAACAAGCGGAAGTATTATACCTTCTTTCTCCATTAGTTCAATTGCAGCAATGAGCTCTGCCAAATTTAAAGAAGGGTTTCTGCTGGTTTCTTCTTTTAAAAAGTTAAACAATCCAGTCAACTCTTGTAACAACCAATGCTTCTCATGGTGTTGCATAATGTAACTCAATACACCTGTTTCACGAATGATATTTTCGAATAGCGTTGGTAATGTAACGTTTGGAACATCTCCAATCATTTTTTCTAAACTATTGATCGCTTTTTGTAGTCCATTTATAGGTACACTGAATAAATCTTTAGCAGGTTGATTGGCTATTTCTACCATATACTTTCTAAGATTGGTCTTATCGTTCCCAAATCTTTTATCTGCAACTGTTGCGGTAAGTTTAGCAATTTCAATTGGCGGGATACCGAACCAATTAAAGTGTAATATTTCGAACAACATTTCATCGCCACCAAATGGGGTATCGTGTTCTGCTGCTAAATATTTTAAAATCAGGGTGATTTTCTTAGCCAGTGGTAAGTCTAGAATATTTAAACTCCTTTTACTGTAAACAGGTATCTGTTTCAGTTTGAAATAATTACTCAGTGATTCACCGTATTTATTTTCTTTATAAATTATACCAATCCTGCCAGGTTCAACTCCTTCTAATAAAAATTTTTCAACCGCAATGGTAATACCAATCATTTCTTGTTGCTCAGATTCATAAGCAGAAAGAATAGGAGGATTACTTAGGTTGTTAATTTTTATATTGGAAGCAATTAATTCTTTGCTTAAACCTGGAATTTTTTTTACGAGTCTTTCATTGTTTCGATCAATCAAAGTTTTAGCAACGTCTAGAATTGGCTGAGTAGAGCGATAATTTTCAGTTAATATGACTGTTTGGATTTCTTTGCTGTAAGCATCTGCAAACTTTTCCATGTTTTCAATATTAGCTCCTTGGAATCGATAAATACTTTGATCATCATCTCCCACCACAAAAATATTCGGATGGTCCCAATAACTAATGAGCATTTCTAC